>ERZ1740067.1557-NODE-1557-length-15406-cov-36.593447_pt1 | contig 15406 bp, 20 predicted proteins | sample MGYA00581736_ERZ1740067 | MGnify/ENA primary metagenome ERZ1740067 (study PRJEB43018, sample SAMN04849236) | marine metagenome | isolation source: floating plastic debris | place: Pacific Ocean | collected 2008-08-27 | study: EMG produced TPA metagenomics... | reverse complement strand
TGAGAGTTGAGAAGCCAATCAGAATCTACACTATATGTTGTGTTTGCGCCCGTTTTGCCACCGCGCCGGGTGAGCGCGGCGATCATTCTCGGGGGCTTCTGTTCGATCTTCAGGCGGGTGCCAGTTTGGCGAGGCGTTTGAGGTTCTGGGCGGTTGCGGCGAGGAGGAATTCTTCTTTTGCTCCTGACAAGCCTCGGAGCCGGAGGCGCTTCAGGCCGAGATGTCGTTTCAGGTGAGCGAACAACATCTCGACCTTCTTTCGTTTTCGTCGGGCGCGCTTGAAGCTGGCGGTTTGGGCCAGGACACGCAGTTGCTCGCGGAGCGGTTCATCTGTTGAGACGGCCAGGCTGCGGGACGGCGCGTCGGTGCAGGTCGCCTTGATCGGGCAGGCCCCGCAGGCGCTCTTGTTAGCCTGATATCGTTTCAATCGTCGCTCTGGGATGTCAGAGCGCAGCTTCAGTTCGTGACCTTTTGGGCAGATGAACATGTCACGCTCGGCATCATGTTTGAACGCCTCGCGGGTCAGCTTGCCGTCCGTTTGCTTCGTGCGGTCCAGGACGGGGATGTATTGAATAATCTCCCGATCTTCGAGCCATGCCAGGAATGGGCTGGTGCCATAGGATTTGTCGGCAGCGAGGCTGATCGGCTCGAAGCCATACTCCTTGCTGCGCTCCAACATGGCTTTGGCCGCGACGATTTCCTGGCTCAAGCGCGCGGGCGTGGCTTCGACATCCACGATGACACCGTTCAGGTCATCAACCAGATAATTGGTCTCGTAGGAGAACCGGCCCGGCCCGTCCTTCAATGACCAAGCGGCCTGCGGATCGGTCTCGGAGATGTACTTTGGCCCCTTTGGTTTCTTGCCGCCACTGTTCCGCTGCTGCGCGTCGGCCGCATCAAGGTCGTCCAGGTAGGCCTGCACGGGCCGCGTGATCCGCTCCGTCTGATCCCAGGCATCCGCGATCTTGTCTGGGCTGTCGCGCTTGTCGCGGTTGGCATCGGCTTCGATAGTGCTGCCATCCACCAGAGCGCCCATCCCGCCGACAATCCCGGCCTCCATGCAGCGGGCCACGACCAGTTCGAAGACACGACGCAGCACGTCCCCCTCGGCAAAGCGGCCATAGCGGTTCTTGGAAAAGGTGGAGCGATCTGGCACGCGGCCATCCAGCCCGAGCTTGCAAAACCACCGATACGCAAGATTGAGATGCACTTCCTGGCACAGCCGCGTCTCTGACCGAATACCGTAAAGATAGCCCACGATTAGCATTCGGATGATCAACTCGGGATCAACGGATGGTCGACCAGTGTGGCTATAGAGGTCCCGGAGGCCTGAGCGCAGCTCGGACAAGTCCAGCAGCCGGTAGATCTTGCGCAGCGAATGGTCAGCCGGGACGTGATCCTCAAGCCGGAACTCGTAGAATAGCGCCTCACCGATTTCCTGCCGTCCCATCATCACCCGCACCTCCATCCTGTTAATCAAACAGAATCAGAGGCTTGGGCCCAAAACAAGGCCGAAAACACAACATCTAGTGGCAGGAGTTTTTCACCGATATCGGTCGTTATGCCCAAGAATGCAGACCCAGTTCGTGTTAAGGGCTGCAAATCACTCGGCGCAAAGGTTGTCCTAGCCGACGATATTCATGCCGCATTTGCGACCATGGACAGGATCAAGGAACACGAAGGGCGGGTAGCAATTCACCCATTTGAAGGTGAGTTGATGACACTCGGCGCGGCGACCTGTGGGCTGGAGTTCATCAAGGAGGTTCCAAACCTTGATGCCGTGGTGGTCCCAGTCGGTGGAGGAGGATTGATCAGCGGTATTTCTTCAGCAATCAAACAGGCCTCCCCAAGCTGCAAAGTCTATGGGGTTGAGCCTAGCGGGGCTGATGGTCTTCGCCGAAGTCTTGATGCTGGTAGACCGGTTTCGCTGGAAAAGGTCAGTACAATCGCTGATAGCCTTGGCTCGCCGGTGTCGTTGCCGTACTCCTTTTCAGTTGCGCAAGCGGGTGTGGATGAGGTCGTTCGAATAGACGATGAGGAGATGCTCATGTCGATGGTCCTGCTCTACGACGCTCTCAAACTTGCGGCGGAACCGGCCTGTGCAGCGGCGACCGCAGCCATATGCGGCCCGCTTCATCACAGATTGAAAGGCCTTCGGGTGGGCTTGGTTGCTTGCGGCTCGAATATCTCAGAGCAAAGGATGGTTGAGTTAGTAACGCAAGGACGCTCGATCCTTCAGCGTACCAAGAAAATTCAGTGATCTGACCCCGTCGTGGGTTTCATCAGAGAACGAATTGAAAGAGTGCCCAGAAGTCAGAAAGTCCTGAGTTCTGAGTTTAGCCCAAATTGACCAGATCGAGAGGAGGGACGATGGAGATACACATCTGGCTATCATTCGTCGCCGCTAGCGCGGTCATCATTGCGATGCCGGGCCCTACTGTTCTTTATCTTATGGGGCAAACGGCCACATACGGGATCAAGCAGACGCTTAAACTAGCACCGGTCGTTGCGTTCGGCGTTCTCTGCTCGATCACGGCATCTCTTGCTGGTGCCGGTGGTCTGCTGCTCGCCTCGACCACACTGTTCAACCTGCTTAAGGTTATCGGCGCAATTTACCTCATTTGGCTTGGGTTTAGGACGATACGTCAAGGCACAGTGCCCGAGGCGGAGAAATCTAGGAAACCATCGCGTCAGCGCTTTGCTGCTGCCTTCGCTATATCGGCACTCAACCCAAAAGTATTGGTATTTTACATCGCCTTTCTGCCCCAATTTGTCCGTCCATCGGAGCCACTGATGCTCCAGTTTTCCATCCTGGCTGCCACTTTCACAGCATTGGCCTTTATTAACGCGGGCCTTTGGATTGTGGTCGTTGGAAAACTGAAAGATCGGATGGCTTTTAGAGGAGCGACCCAATGGTTGAACTGGATCGCGGGCGGGCTCCTAGTTTCCGCAGGAGCGTTCACATTCAAGTCGATCAGGAATCAGTAGATGTTCAGATATTGCTCAAACGGTGGATGCTGACCAACTCCAGCCGTGCGAAATGGCTGGTTTGTGCAACAAATGCTGCGAACCTTTGGTTCTGCATGCGCAAAAGTCCGGTGTGAGCCCAAAGTTACAGATGCTGCGCTATGTATGAATGACAGCTTTTTGGGATAAGCTCTTAGAATTCAAAGGTCATTTAAACGCGGTGCGATAACAATCGTGTGCTGTTTCACTCTAAATAAGTAAGGTCTGCCTTTTCATAGATCACAAAACCATCTTTCGTAGGCCGTATTTTTTTCTGATCCCAGCAAGCTATTGCTTCATCCAACGTTAAGTTCTGGTTGTGGTCGCGGATGTCACGAAGATACCGTAAGTAATTGTTGCACTCAGCGATCTCACGTCGAAAGGTCGGATCGAGCTTACGGTCCTCTAAAACATGCCAAGCCGATACAGCATCGTCCAGAGTAGCGCCGACATTAGACTTCATCCACTCCATAAAATCCGAGTGACACACAAACTTTCTTCCAATTTTCTGTTTGAAGAAAGATCTGACATTTGGACCAAACGATACACCATGCGTTATGACTGTTTCACCTGTTAAAGCAGCTGACGCCCAAGGAAACTTGTCTTGACGTTTTCGGCGGGAGGTTGTGGGAGGCGGCGTACCGGGGTTATCTAGTGCAAAGAATACACGCGCACGCATCTCCGCTTTGGTTCCGGTAGTAGAAACTTTTAGAAGTTCGCAGAACTGTTCCAGATGCGTTACGGGCCAGTACCAGCGCGCAAATTCCTTTGCACTTAGATGTTCACTGACATGTGGCCGCTTTTCATCGGTTTTCATTTTCAAAATCTTAGAGCGGCCCTTGGCACAAGTCTACACTACGACCGCTCTGTCCCGCACAGCTGCCGAGGAAAGACGCGCACAAACGCCCGGTTGCGCAACACTCCCCTGCCCCACTGATGCGGCGAAGAGCGTCGCCGGTCTGCGACCCCAACAAACACAGTGCCATTCATCGTGAAAAGTCGCATCCCCTGCCCTGTCCCGCATTGTTGCAAATATATGTTGCGAAATAACTTGATTGAGCAACAAGAAAGCGCAACACTGTTTGTATGAACCTAGGCTATGCCCGCGTATCAACCGACGACCAGGCGACCGCCGCGCAGCTCGACGCGCTGCGCGCGGCTGGATGTGAGCGCGTTTTCGAAGAACGAGCGTCGGGTGGCCGGTGGGATCGGCCGGAGCTGCACCGGATGCTCGATCAGCTCCGCCAAGGCGATGTGCTGATTGTCTGGAAGCTCGACAGGCTGTCGCGGTCTCTAAAAGACCTTTTGACTATCATGGAGAAAATCGACGCAGCTGGAGCCGGATTCCGTTCGCTGACCGAGGCCATCGACACGACCACCCCCGCCGGGCGCATGATGATGCAGATGGTGGGCGTCTTTGCAGAGTTCGAGCGAGAGATGATCCGGGAGCGGACCCGCGCCGGTTTAGAACGCGCGCGCAAGAAAGGACGCCACCCAGGGCGCAAACCAAAGCTGTCGGACGACCAGCGCCAGGAAATCCGCGATTTGGTGCTTTCCGGCAAGCGCACGGAGGCCGAGGCTGCGCGCTTGTTCAAGGTCCATCGTTCCACGATCAGTCGCCTCATGCGGGGGGCATCCGATGCAGCAGCTTGAGATGTTTCCAGAAGACATCCTCATCGAACGCGTGGACCCAGAAGCCAATATGTATAGGTTCTACCGGCTGCGCCTCATGCCAGACCTGTTCGGTGGTGTGTCGCTATTGCGCGAGTGGGGTCGGATCGGCACTCAGGGGCGGCACCGGATTGAGCTGTTCGAAGATGCAGGTCGCGCGACCGACGCGATGGTCGCGCTCTATCGCGCCAAGCAAAAGCGTGGGTATCAGCTCACCGGATGAAACAGGACCAGGCGGCAAACCCCTGCCCCGCCATAGCCGCCGTTCAAACTGAGCGCGGCGAAGGTCTCGAAGGAGCCCAATTTGCCAAATGCTGCAATGTGCATGGATGTCCGGTTTTCGAGATGCGAACAGAAGATACCAAAATTAAGGCCACGCGAGTATCAGTATCGCTAAAACTACTGAAATATTGCTGAACAGAACCAATGTCATGAGGTTCGCAAACCCTGCAACGGCAAATGCGATACGATAACCTCGAGATGCCTTTAAGAAGAAGGTCAGGTTTAGTAACGCCAGGAACGCTGCTGCGGAAAGGGCGATGATCAAACGGGCTTGGCCCGGCTCAAATGTGAGAAGCGCAAAATGAAAGATCAAAGGCAAACCAAGGTTCACTGCAATCAATTTAGACAGTTGTCCTTGGACCTGCGATACGCGTTCTGTCATCCTTTTTTGCCTTCCTATGTACTCCTCAATATCGCCTATTTATGACAGCGACAAATTGGGTTCCACACCGTGCCCCGCTATTTCGAGGTTTGACGTGGTAGTGTTTGGCCCAAAGCCAACGACAAGTTTAGATTTTCCAAACTTGCTAGAGCCGACCTCAGCGCATCCGTAGAGAATGCGCTTTGTCCCGCACGAAGTAGGTCAGTAGCCCAGTCTCTTCCGAATAGCTGCGCCGCAGTAATATGGCGCGCTGCATAGTAGCCTTGGTAGTGATCGGTCTTTCATCCATTCTGCGGCGATATCTGCGAGGGCATTCGGACTGAAGAACCAACAGTGCTACTGTGCGCGACTTCAATTATTGGCATTGAAATCCACCAGCTCACGCCCCCGCAAGGTGCAGCGAACATCCCTGGTCGCATAGACGATGTCCGGATTTACCAATGACATGTCGATCTCGTAGGAAAGGTCAACTGACTTGACATATTGGCCAGTTACAGACTGAGAAATGATCTTTCTCACAGGGTGTTCAAGCCTACTTCGTGCATGTCCATCACAAATCTCGGCTGCCAGACCAACCCCGATGGTCGCCTCTGTCCGTGCCAGATCTCTTTCCACTTCGAACTGTTGAGAAACCGCTGTGCTTAAGCTCACGCAGTGCATGAATTCCGCAGTACCTCTCTTGAACCCGGATTGGAGGCACGCCCTTTCCGACGGCGAGTATCGGCTGACGTCAGATGTAACCACCGAAGTACTCCCGTCTGGGTTACAGGCAGCAACAAGAGCAATTGAAAGCAAGATTAATGCTCGCATGGCAATTTCCTTAATTTTGGCAAAACTTCTGCAACTTGGGTGTTCAGAACCAAGGTTTTCAAGCTGACTTTGTCTTGCTCGGTTCTGGTCTTGATGTCCAGATGTTTTCAGAGGGTTTTAGCTGATTTACTGAATGGGTCGCCGAACCGGACATTGGTGCAAACGCAGCGAATGTCTCAAAAGTCCCGATTCTGTGGAAAAACAACGTGTTGCTGGCGCAGAAAGTAGCGATCCGAACTGGGCGCGAGTGCCTTTCTGATCAGGCTTTGCGCGTTTGCTGCGGTGCAGGATAGATCTTGGCCAGTTTGCGGAGGTTCTGGGCGGTAGCGGCGAGGAGGAATTCGTCATTGGCGCCGCATGGACCACGTAATCGGAGGCGACCCAAGCCAAGGATCCGTTTGAGGTGAGCAAAGAGCATCTCGACCTTCTTCCGCAGCTTCATCGAGACGTCGTATTGGCGGGTCTTGGCGATGTCGCGGGCAACCTGGCGGGCGTCTTCAGTTTCTTCGCGGCTAATTTTGCGGGCATCAGCGTTTGGACAACACTTGGCTTTGGATGGGCAGACCTGACAGACCTCTTTCAAGGCGCGGTAGCGAGCTGTGCCCTTGCCGGTCGGCCGTCGGTTCGGGTCTGAGTAGTTGCGACGGAACTGTTTGAGTTCATGCCCCTCGGGGCAGATGTATTGATCGTTCTCCGCGTCCCATTCAAAGTCGGCGCGAGTCCAGGTTCCGTCGTTGCGTCCGGACTTGTCGAACACCGGAATGTGCGGCGCGATCTGGCGTTCGACCAGCCAACCGAGAAGCGGCCCGGTGCCATATGCAGTGTCGGCGATCAAGCGCTCTGGGTGCAAATCAAACTTCTGCTTCACCCGGTTCAGCATGGTCTTGGTCGATCCAACCTCGGCTTGCCGGATCGAGCGGGTCGCTTCCACGTCAACTATCACGCCGTGGTCTGTGTCGATCAGGTAGTTGTCAGAATAGCTAAAGAATGCAGGCCCTTTGCGTGCCGCCGTCCATTGGCTCGCTGGATCGGAATGGGATGTGAACTTCGGCTGCACTTCGCTGGCCGCGCCGAATGCAGCCTCATCCAGCGTGTCGAGATACTCACGCACGGCGCGGGGCGCATCCGCCGGGTTGATGTCCGAAGCATCCCACTCTTCCTTTGGGGTGGAGTTCTGTTTGTTCGCATCCGCCTCGATCAGGCTGGCATCAATTGCCATGCGCTGGCCACTGACCAGACCTTCTTCGATGCACCGCGCAACGGTCATCTCAAACAGATGACGCAGTAGTTCGCTCTCACGGAAACGCCCATGCCGGTTCTTGGAAAACGTTGAATGATCCGGCACGCGATCATTCAGATCGAGACGGCAGAACCAACGATACGCGAGGTTCAGATGCACCTCTTCGCAAAGCCGTCGCTCAGAACGGATGCCGAAGCAGTATCCCACCAACAGCATGCGGATCAGTAGCTCTGGATCAACCGATGGACGACCAGTATGGCTGTAGAAATCGGCCAGATACTGGCGGATGTCGCTCAGATCGACGAACCGATCAATCGAACGCAACAGGTGATCTTGAGGGACATGGTCTTCCAGAGAAAACTCGTAAAACAGCGACGCTTGCGCTTCCTGCCTCGGTCCCATCATCGCCAATCCCTCCCCACAGGGCGAATTGAATCAGCAGATCATCCGTCGATCAAGAAAGAGTTTTTCAACAAAATATCCCTATAGCTGTCATCGGAGGGCGTCTTGGTTGAGCTGCGCCGCCGCAAGTCCGCTTCGAGCCCATATTGACTATTGTCAAATGCACGATTAGCCGTTCTCGAATGCACCAATCCACGCAGGGCCAAGAGAACTAAGTGTTTATTCGTTTCGTTTCGCAAACCAACGTCCAAATGATGTCATTCCGCGAAGGCTTTTTCGTGCCTGCCTACCAGATGCGCGAGGATCCAGACGTTGATGCTTTCACGAAAGAGCAACTTGAAGAGATACTCGCGTGGTTTCGAGAGAACCTGCCGATTCCGGACCGTTTCAGTCGCAAACAAGCGGACTTAGATGAGGATGACACATATGGTTTGAGTTGGTTCAAAGACACGGCCAAGGAGCATCTTGCAAGATCCTATGAGCTTATCAGTTTGATGGAAATCTACGGGCATACGATCGAAACCATCCGAACGGATCGGGTTGGATTTGTTGTTTACGAAGATGACTTTCAGATCGTTGCAGAGCCCTTCAGAGACACACCGAGGTAAGAGTGAAAAGACCATTGCAGCAACAGCCCTTTGGGCGGCAATTGCTGGGCCGTCTGCCGCCGATGACACTTGGGACGCAGCCCTTGTCAGTGGCGGCGCGACCAATACGCAAGGATATTCGGAAGTCAGGCTTGCCGTTGCAGGTGATTTTATCCGCATTCCGGCGGTGCGTTTCACCATGGGCAACAATGACCTTAGCCCGCGTATAGCGCGTGACACATTCCATGCAACGCCCGAGCACCCCGTGAACTTGTCAACCTACTGGATTGCCAAGACACCCGTTACAATCGCCCAGTTCCGGGCATTTGTTGATGCGACCGGATATGTCACCGACGCAGAACGGCCTGGTGCAGATGGGCCTTGGGTCTATGATTTCGACGAACGTGGTTTTATCGCGAAACAGGGGTATAACTGGCGCAATTGTTTCGCTGATATCATTGCGCGCTATCCTGAAATTCCGTTCACCGATGCACATCCCGTTGCATGTGTCAGTTGGAACGATGCAATCGCGTTTGCGAACTGGGTTGGCACCGAAACGGGTCTAACGGTGACGCTGCCGTCAGAAGCGCAGTGGGAATATGCGGCACGAGGGGCTGATGGTTGTATATACCCGTGGGGCAATACGCCGTCAGACAGGCGGCAGGCCAATTACGCCGATGATAGCTTTGCGAAATACTTCGCCCATATCGAGCAATCGCTTGTCCATCGCGGCATCAATGATGGATATCCGCTGACTTCACCCGTCGGGCAGTTTCCATTGGGCGCTTCTCCGTTCGGTGTCTTGGATATGGCGGGCAACCTGACCGAATGGGTCTATGACGGAGAATATGATTACCGCCCAACAGAGCAGACAGACCCATTGGCACGTCGCGGGCAAGCGCGGATGCAAAAGGGCGGCGATTGGTCCTCGTCAGCAGGTCGGCCCGACCAAAGACCGGACGAGCTTGAAGGCGGGCACAACATTCGCGCCGATGCGCGTCAGGCGGATGAAGCGGGCAGTTCGGATGACCACATGGGGTTTCGGCTGGCCATCGTGCAAACTTCGCGCTGAACAACGCGTGGTGCGCGCCTTCTGCTATTGGAGTTTTTCCCAGATGGTCTCGAGGTGTGGAATGAATTCTTCGCAAAACTGAATTTCGATCTTTTGTGGATCGTAATAGGCGTTCGCCTCACCGCAAGATAGCACGACCACACCCACATCCCGAGGCAGCGACAGCGTATCATTCATGTCGCTGACCTCTTGCTGCATGATGCGATCCAATAGCCCATTGGGCGCGCTGCCCTCATATTCGTAGACCAGTTTGCCAGCGTTTTCCGCGACTTCCATTTCATCGAAAATGAGGGACCAGCTAGAGTTTGCCTGATCAAATTCCTCGGGGCAATATTCAGCGCGGTCCTGTGGAAGGCCAAGTTCAACAGCTAGGTCATCTCGTTCATCAGGGTTCGCGCCATAGAACAAACAAACATGATTGTAGTACCGCTGTTCGTCTGGGCCATGGGTCGACCAGTAGGCAATTTCTTCTGTGCCCTCGGGATCGTTGATAAACCCGAACGCGCTATCATAGGCCAATGCCTGGGCGGCTTCTTCCTCATATAGCGCGTCAATTAGTAATACCGACATCACATCCGCAGCATCCTCCTCTTGGCCAAAGATCGGGACGTTCATCTCGCTGATCACGGCATGACCAAGTTCGTGATAGAAGATCGAGCGAATATTTGCGTCTACTAAAGCTTCCTTTGCAGACATATCTTGGGCGATGGCATTGGTTGCATGCAGAGCCGCAAGGATCAAAAAGTAGTGTTTAATTTGCATGTTTTACCTGGTCCAAATGGCAGTCCAAGAAGCCTTTTTCTGAGTTAGTGCATCTCTTTGACAAGGTCGACCCTGATCACAGGTGTGTGTCCCCAAATGGAGAAGCAGACGTTTGCCACCGTGTGGTAAAGGGCAGCTTTGTCCCCAGTTTGCAAGTTCATGTACGACGCAGCGTAGGGTCACTATGCGGTCAACAATGGCTGAGATTCCTTAGCGCCTTATTCTGCACTCAGGCCACCCGACAAATTACACCACCTTGACGGAAGTGACCGAAGTCGAGCCCTAGAACTTCCACTCCTGATCCCGAATAAACTGCAACATGTTGATGCACCGTAGGTCGCGCTTCCCGCAGACATCTGGAATGCGCGGGCTTCTTTCTGACCCAAATGCTTCCTCTGTCACAACGACTAGGCGCGGGTTGTGAGACAGCGCGAGCGAGATGACCATCGGATCAGCGCCAGACTTCCCCTTTTTGGTGTCTACCAGGCGCGGAAACTCGGCCATGATGCTGGATAGCTCCGCCTCATACTGATCCAGTTCGACAAACAGGGCTGGCCGATCCTTGGCCCAAGCAAACAGGTCATCATGCTTGCGTTCCAGTTCTTCCAGAACGTCGTAAGCGGCGAACAACCTCCCCGCTTCGATCAACTCATCAAGCCGCTTGTCCCAGAGATCAGGAAGGATATCGGGCGGGTAGCTTCGCTGATAGGCGTGGACGAGAGCGCTCGTATCAATGCTGTACTTAAAGTCAGAGGCCATGCGTTATCCCGTGAATGCCCGTTCTTCGAGCTTCGGGAAGTGCCGAATTCGTAGGTTGTTGAAATAGCCTGATGCCTCGTTCAACGTCATCAGGTCCTGGCGCACACTGTTGAGTACCAGCCTGACAAAAGGCCGACCAAGTTCAACAAATACATCCTGCGGCGGGTTCTTGCTGAATTTCTTCTTCGACTCTTTGTATTCTGCCTTCTGGCGCGCTTTCAGAGCGCGCCATTCTTCGTTGTATTGCTCTGCCTTCGCTCGGTAAAAGCCAAACGTTGTGCGTTCAAAGGTTGCTAGACGCCGCAAGAAGGCTTCCCGGCTGACGCCGAACTGATCGCTCACGGTGCGGATATCACTGTCTGACCAGTCCGTTGACTTACCCGGATGTGCCCGCACCATTGGAGCGCTGAGAACATGTTCTTTCGGCATAAGCGCAGCCGCCGCGACATGATTGCAGAAGACCTCTATCCGCTGTTCTTCAGGAGGGCGTGTGGTGTCCACGTCCAGGTCAGAGACACCGCTTAGATTGAGTAGCAGGTGCGAAAACTCGTGCAGCAGACTAAAGGTTCTGCGGTTTGGTACATCCCCCCGGTTTACGGCGATAATGGGCAGCACTTCCGCAGCGAGTGCAAAGCCGTTGACCTCATCCGTCTCTACTCCGCTCATCTGGAAAACCAACACGCCATAAGCCTCGATAGCACGCCGCCATGCCTTAAAAGGTTCAAGTGCCCCTTTTCGCCGCCATGTCCTTTGGTCGGAGAAATTGACCCCAAGAGCTTTGCGCACATCTGCGCCGACAGTCTCGGGATCATCTCTTAAAGAAACTGTCAGGCCGAACTTTTTGAGATCGTCCCCGGCCGTCTGATACAGGTCGAGCGCCACTTCACGGCGTTGCTGCGCGCGCTCCATCTCAAAGCGCAATGTAGGCGAGTATGCACCCAGCCGGTCCCCCGGCAATCTGCGCAGGTCGCGCATCGGCTGGAAGCCTTCTGGCGGCTCAGGCAAATAGAATAGGCTGACAGGCCGTTTATACAGTTTTGCGATATTACGAAGTTGCTTGATTGTTGGTTTCAGATCGTCGTCAGCATCTTCCCAACTGAGATAGCGTTCCTCTTTCACGTTGAGCTTTCGCGCGGCTTCCTCCGGTGAATACCCGGCCTGTTTCCGCGCCCAAACAAGCACGGACTCAGTGATATTGGCGCGTGGTGTTGGCATCAAAAAGCTCGCTATCTACATGAGTATCGTAGTGGAATTTATGAGACGACAAAGCTGGACTACTCGTCATTTCAAGAATTCTTGAACAACCGACGGTTTCTTGGAAATCAGCGCGAGCAATACCTGAGCCGGTCCCGTAGGACTGCGCCGCCCGTGCTCCCAATTCAATAACGTCCCTTTAGCAACGCCGATACTGCGGGCAAACTCTGCCTGGGAGAGACCTGTCGCGGCACGTACCTCGGCGACATCAATAGCCGGAACGGCAATCTCGTGAACACGGGCATCAGCCCCCTGCCCTTTTGAGAATGCCTTAGCTTCTTCGAGACCTTGCTTGATGCTTTCGAATGCACTCATTGTTTCTCACTCCACATGCTCACAATCTCCTTGCTCAACTCGACGGCTGCGGCTTGTTCCTTTGGGGTCAGGTTCGCCTTTTCATTCTTGGCGAAGACCGTAACCAGGAAGATCGGCATATGCCGACCACCAAAGACGTAGATCGTCCGAAACCCACCGCGCTTCCCCCCGCTTTCCCGAGGGATACGCACCTTTCGCAACCCTCCGCCGAGCGAGGTCCCTGCTTCAGGGTTTTCGGCGATCCACACGATGGCAGCTTCGCGCTCATCATCGGACATGACTGCTTTGGCCCGGCGCTGGAATTCCGGAAGCTCTACAACCGTCTGCAACCTAGTCATCAGATATACGTCATTGACACATATGTCAATGACACACTCATGTCACTTTCCCGTTTTGGTATGCGACAAGCATGTCAGCCAATACATCATTGAGCCGCCTGCCCTCTTTGTCTCTCAACTCGTTGAGCTGATTTCGGAGGTCTGAGGAGACATAGATGCGCCAGTACGTCATGTCTTCGTTTAACGGTGGCCGCCCACGCCTTGGAGCTGACGATGGCTGCGCTGTGTCGGTGGAACGATTGAAGCCGTTTGCACGTCCTGCGGCCGCGACGGCTTCAGCGTCTGCCCTTGGACGAGAGCTTTTCTTCTTGCGCTTTAACCCTGCCCCAATCTTTGGCACTTGGGGCTCTTCTTGGTCGTCGTCGCTCAGATTCAGAAACGTCCCTGCCATCACTGTGCCTCCAGTATCTCTGCCAGCTCTTTGCCAAGCCGAGCGGTGTTGCTGATCGCGCTCTTCACAGACTGACTGTCTTGCAGTTCAAAAAGGGTTCTGCCCTCTGCCATAACCCTTTCAAAAGGCGCTCTTCGCATGAGTTCGGTTTGCAGGCGCTCCACCCCTGCCCCGTCCAATTCAGCTAGCAGCTCTTTGTGAGAGGTCGTGACGATTGCGGCGTCAGTCTGCGTGACCAGGATGCGAGCTGGCACAGTTCGCCTGGCGGCACGGCCCGCGTCCCGGATCATTTTGAGGGCCGCACCTGCCGCATCACCGTCCAAGGCACTCGGCCGCATCGGAACAATGCAAAGATCGGATGCCGAAGCGGCGTATGACGCCATAAGGCCCGCCACACCTTCAAGATCAACGAACACCAGATCGTGGTCATCACCCGCTGACTCCAGTGTATCGAGAATGGTGCTGTCAGAGGGGTCTGAGATCACCTTGAAAGGTGCATCCCCAAGGTTCTCTTCGTTGCGCTTGCCCAACCAGACACGTGCAATGCTCTGCCGGGGGTCAGCGTCAACGATTGCAATCGAGAGGTCTTCATTCTTCGCGAAAACTGACGCCAACGTCAGTGTCGCTGTAGATTTCCCACAGCCACCCTTGGGTGAGAGGACGCTTACAATCATTTGTCTGCTCGTTGTTTTTCTCTTTTATGTGACGTGCCACAAAATATGTCACGTCATTTTTTATATGCGGCATATTTTATAACGTGCTATTTTATACGGCATATAATATGTCCTACTGCTGGCGCGCGGCCCATTTGCGACAGAACCCGATGAAGGCGCTGTCTGGGTTTCGCGGGGGCTCCATCCCTTGTTCAAGCAGGCCCATAACCCACTCTCGCCACTCCAATTCAATGGCATACACATCCCACCCAGGTGCCGCTTGCCGGGCGGCCTCAAAGGTTTCTGGCATGAGCTTGGTCGTGAAACCCAAACCGGCGATGACCTGTTGTGAAACGCGGTTTCGAAACGACACCATGTCGTCCTCCAAGCTCACCGAATAGTCGGGCAGGTGGTCAAAGTCACAAAGTGCGCGAACGGCCAGCCGAAAGTTACGAATGGCATCGCTTGACCCACACTTCTTTTGAAGCTTCTTCAGCCCGATCTGCCACGATTCTTTCGAGCCGCAGTGCTTTCGCGCGATCTCATAAATCCGGCGCTCGATTGGCTTGCGAAGGCGAAAATAGTCTGGGTGAAGGGTCAGGACTTCGTTGGCCTCAATGGCCTTGAATAGCCATTCCGAAAGCTTGAGGCCCCATTCAGTAACGCGGCCGTCATGCCGCTTACGCTTGATCTTTGCCCCCTCAATCAGGCCAAATGCCTCCCAGGTTTCTTCGCCACCAGTCTTGATCGTCGTCCTGAGACGGGTGCTGTCTAGGCGATCCAAGGAGTCACGCAGCAAATCATAGTCGTGGCCGCCGGTGTGACGGTTACTGAACTCCAGAAAGTCCTGTGCCTGGAACTGGATTTCGCGGGAGTAGGGGCGGCCCTCGTTGCGAGCCGCCATGATTTGGCTGATTGCAAAAATCAGGATGTCCTTATCATAGATGTTGGCGATGCCTTTCGGGCCCGGCGTAACCTCCAAGACAACATCGCCATGCTCGTATCTTTTGATGTCTCGGATTGGCTTCTTCGACAGCGTGAAGATCGGATGCTCCATAGACGCCATGTCGCTTTTGATGACAGCATCTGCCACATCGCAAATGAACAGGTTCGCTTGCGGATGGCGATCCGGGAGGAGGGGGCGTTGGTCTTCATCCATGAATCACCTATCGGGATAACGGCTGCACTGATATTGCTATCGGGATATTAGCTGCGCCACAAGAGCTATCGGGATAACGGCTGCATTTTCTCGGATATTACCTGCATTCTATCGGGATATTAACTGCACTGCATTTCCACAAGTGACTGGAATAATTTGCTGAATCCGACATCTGTGCGGCCGTAACACAGATTCTAACACATATATAACACCCAGCTTCGCAGCCAACGCTGACCCGCTGGCCGCCTAACCCAGAGCACCCCATCTCAAAAACGCCCCTCACCTTTGCGGGAAAAGGGCGCTTGGAGACATCTCCGTTCACG
>ERZ1740067.1556-NODE-1556-length-15431-cov-10.444524_pt1 | contig 15431 bp, 10 predicted proteins | sample MGYA00581736_ERZ1740067 | MGnify/ENA primary metagenome ERZ1740067 (study PRJEB43018, sample SAMN04849236) | marine metagenome | isolation source: floating plastic debris | place: Pacific Ocean | collected 2008-08-27 | study: EMG produced TPA metagenomics... | reverse complement strand
ATGCTTCTGGAGTGTTTAGAATCAACTTAAAGATTTAAGCCTGAGTAGTTACCTTGGGCATTCTAAAACCGAACCTAGTACGGACAGCGGAGTCATGAAACGACGCTCATTTCTACAAAACTCGGCCTCAAAAGCAGCTTTGGGCATGTCAAGTACGGCCCTACTCATCGCCTGTGGTCAAACACAAACCGTAGAACAGTCCACCGCAGTAGCCCAAACAGTCATCACTTCACGCCCTATTCTTCAGTGGAAAATGGCCACCAGTTGGCCCAAAAAACTAGACATTTTATTTGGCGGTGCCGAACGTCTGTGCCGCCGCGTCCGTGATATGACCGACGGTCGCTTTTCTATCACACCCTATGCCTCAGGCGAACTTACCCCTGGGCTCAACGTCCTCGATGTCGTTTCTGCTGGCACCGTAGAATGTGGCCACACCGCTAGCTACTACTACGTCGACAAAAATCCAGCCCTTGCCTTTGGTACCACCCTTCCGTTCGGCCTTAACACCGCGCAGCAAAACGCCTGGCTCTACTACGGCGGCGGCCTACAGGCCATACAAGCACTCTACAAGCCCTTCGGCATTATCAACTTTCCAGCTGGCAACACAGGTGTGCAGATGGGCGGCTGGTTTCGCAAACAAATAGAGCAGCCCAACGACCTCAACAGCCTCAAAATGAGAATCCCTGGCATAGGTGGTCAAGTCATGAAGCGCTTAGGTGTAGATGTACAGGTTCTTGCCGCCGACGAAATTGCGCCTGCGCTGCTTGATGGCAGCATCGATGCCGCCGAATGGAACAATCCCTACGACGACGACAAAATCGGCATTACCAAAGCAGCGCCCTACTACTACTATCCCGGCTGGTGGGAACCTGGCGCAACCTACGAACTCCAAATAAACCAGGCCCAATGGGAAAGCCTACCAACCGCCTATCAAGCAGCACTAAAAACCGCTGCCGCCGAAATCAACACCACAATGCCCGCAGAATACAACGCCAAAAATGGCCACGGATTACAGCGATTGAAACAGAACGGCACTCAGGTGATGCCCTTCAACCAGGAAATTTTAACAGCAGCCTACGCAGAGACCACCCAGCTCTATGAAGAATATGCCGACAGTTCAACAGACTTTCGCAGGCTATACACCCAGTGGAAACAATTTAAAGCACAAATATACAGCTGGAACCGAATTAACGAACTCAGCTTCGACCAATTTGTGATGGGAATGGTTAATTGATCTATAGCAACAGCACGCTATCAGCAGCAGCACACCAGCGCCACTTCATCACAGACCTCGCTATTTCAAAACAAACCTTTGGTTAAAACGAGAAAGACAACATCACACCCAGAACAATGAAAAGAAGACATCTCTTAACCCATGCCGCCGTAGGACTTACCAGCGCTACCACGCTAGGCGCTTGCCGCAGCAAACGTCAAACCACGACACCCACAACCGCGCAAGCAAGCATCTCAGATGGCTCACCCGTCGTGCAGTGGCAAATGGCTACCAGCTGGCCAAAGTCTCTCCAAATTCTGTTCGACAGTGCAGATCTCTTTTGCCGGCAAGTGAGCCAAATGACCAACGGCAACTTTATCATTACGCCGTATCCAGCCGGTGAACTAGCCGATGGGCTAGAAGTGCTTTCTGCGGTGCAAGCTGGCACCGCAGCTTGCGGCCACACCGCCAGCTACTACTACCTCAACCAAAGCAATGCACTCGCTTTTGGCACCACCCTCCCGTTTGGGCTCAACGCCGCTCAGCAAAATGCCTGGCTATACTACGGCGGCGGGCTAGAAGCCATGCAGGCCGTCTACGCTGAGCTGGGTGTGATTAACTTTCCCGGCGGCAATACCGGTGGGCAAATGGGCGGATGGTTCAAACGCGAAGTCAACACCATTCAAGACTTTCAAGGGATGAATATGCGCGTCCCTGGACTCGGTGGCAAAATATTAGAGCGGTTAGGCGTTACCATTCATACGCTATCGGGCGGACAAATTTTTGATGCGCTCGACAAAGGTACCATCGAAGCCGCTGAGTGGAAAAACCCCCACGCAGACGAAACCCTAGGGCTTAACCGAGTTGCCCCTTACTACTATTACCCAGGGTGGTGGGAACCCGGTACCAGCTACGAGTTTCAAATCAATATAGACGCCTGGAATAAACTGCCTAGCCACTACCAGGAAATATTTAAAGCGGCCGCTGCCGATATTAACAACAAAATGCTGGCCCAGTTTAACGCCGTCAACGGAGACGTACTCAACCGGCTAGTCATTGGCGGCACACAGCTTTTGCCCTTTTCAAAAGAGATTTTGACAGCAAGCTACCAGGCGGCCTTTGAACTTTACGACGAAATTGCCAGTGAAGATACTCAGTTCAACACAATTTACCAGTCGTGGAAAACTTTTCGCTCAGAAATTTACCAGTGGAACCGGGTCAATGAACTGAGCTTTGCAGACTTTGTGATGAATCAGTCAGCTGAGCAATAGTCGGCCCAATCAAAAGCGACAGCAAGCCCCTTAGAAAAGATTTCTTCGCAACCGTGCCGACGTATGGCTTACCAAAATCACATCGTTAGTCAGCTCAAGCGTAGGGTTCAGCAACGAGTAAAGTCAGCTCAGCCTTTGTTTTTGAACGTCCATTTTTTTAACCGGCTCAGCATCAGCCACAAGCTAAATGTGGGCTTTGGCATGCTGGTAATTTTGACCTTTTTAGTGGTGGGTCGTAACGCTGCAGTCTTTTTGCAACGCAAAATATTCAACAAACTCAGGAGCTCAGAGTGCCTACAGCGCTCGCCTCTAGCCAAGCACAGCAAGAACTCCTCAAAATGTCTGCCCATATTCGAGGCTACCTAGTTACCGGCAGCTCCGAATATCGAAATCAGTACTACCTTTCTCGGCAGACTTTCGAACAAGAGCTAGCTGCTATGATTAGGATGCTAGCCACCAACTCAGCAACAGATAACAGCGAACAGCTTGCCGAACTAGAAACCCTGTATGCCCAGTGGCGACAGATTCCAGAAGAGCTGTTTGTCCTCAGCGACAACTTTCTAGACAATCAACCGGCCCTAAAACTCTTTCAAGAAGAGGGCGAGCTAAGCTTGCTTAATATTCAATCCGAGACACAGGCGCTCATCAACTTGCAGGCCGAGCGATCGCCCTCCGCTGAAAACATAAAAATGCTCAAGGAGCTAGCGGCTTTTCAGACGTCGTCGGCACTGTTAGGCTCATCTCTTAGAGCCTACATTATCACCAGAACACCGGATTTTCGATTTGAATATACAGGCAAATCAAGGGCCGCAAATCAGCACTGGAAAACCATTACAGACAATTTAGAACAGCTGACGCCAGCCCAACAAGACAGTATAGAAAGCATTCAAGTCCAGAGACAACAGCTTTTGGATATTGTTCCAGAGCTACTGAGCATTGTGGAAAGCGATCGCTATCGCGAAGATCTCTTCGTATTTAGTACGCAGGCAGAGCCCCTTGCGGCCGAAATGTCCACATTACTGAACGAAATTGTCCTTCGCCAGCAGCAGCGCTTAGAAGATGAGCTAGCACTCAGTAAAACAGGCCTCGTTAGGGCACAATGGCAAACGCTAGCTGGCAGCTTCATCGCACTGGGAATAGCCCTGAGACTCACGCTATTACTTCGTCGCAAAATTGCCGATCCTATCGTGCGGCTTACGCAGGCCACCGCGCAAATCATTGAGGGCAATTTGGAAGCCAAGACAGCAATCGAATCTGAGGACGAAATTGGCTCCCTGGCCAAAATGTTCAATCAAATGACAGACTACCTCAAAGCATCCCATGAAAATTTGGAACGCAACAACATCGCACTCGAATCGCAAAAAACAGAATTAGAATCTAAAAATATTCAAATCAACCAGGCACTAGAAGCCTTGCAGGAGACGCAATCCCAGCTCATTCAAACTGAGAAAATGTCTAGCTTGGGACAAATGGTGGCAGGCATCGCTCACGAAATCAACAATCCGGTGAGTTTCATCCATGGCAACCTACCCTGTATGCAGGAGTACACCAGTGATTTGATCGATCTAGTCAGGCTCTACGAGCAGTACTATGCCGACGACAAAGCAGAAATAAAAGCCAAAAAAGAAGAGATTGAGCTCGACTTTTTGCTGATGGATATTCCTCGCACTATTGTCTCTATGCAAACAGGTACGCAGCGAATTCGAGATATTGTACTTTCACTACGCAATTTTTCGCGGCTAGATGAGTCCGATATGAAGCAAACCACAGTGGCCGAAGGGTTGGAAAGTACGCTGCTGATTCTACAAAGTCGATTGGGTATTCAGGCGTTTCGGCCAGCCATTACCCTAGTCAAGCAGTATGGCGACTTACCTGGTATTGAATGCTACCCAGGCCAGCTCAATCAAGTCTTTTTGAACATTTTATCCAATGCGATTGATGCCGTTGACAGTGCTAGCCATCCAGAAGAGATCAATCATAAAAGCAGAAAAGAAAACAGCAAAAAAAACAGCGAAAAGAACAAACCTGATTGGAAACCTAAGATTGTTATCACAACAGATACGCAGCTCACTACAAACAACGAACAGCAGATCAGCATAGAGATACAAGACAATGGAGAAGGTATGGACGATTACACAATGCAGAGTATGTTCGACCCCTTCTTTACAACCAAGCCAGTTGGGTCTGGCACGGGCATGGGGCTATCTGTCAGCCACAAAATTGTGGTTGACCGGCATCACGGGACAATAGAATGTGTGTCGACAAAAGGAGTAGGCACCACGCTACGCATTACACTGCCGTGTCAGCAACAGTCGGCAGCCAGTAATAGCCAGCAACAGGCAATAGCCAGCAACAATAGTGAGGCTTTGTAACACCGCTCCCAGCACACCTGCCAAGACAAGCTAGGTTGAAGGGGTTGCAGTCATAAAACAAGGATGAGTCAACCCTCAGCGCCTGAGCCGGTTCCAAACCGCGAAACAATTCTCTCTGAAACGGTTCCCTCTGAAACGACTCTCTCTAAAACGATTCTTTCTAGGGTTCGCTGGCTACAGTCGCATACGCTTTTTCAGTCGCTGCCAGCGCCTTTGATAGAAGCGATCGCACACCACCTCACAGAAACCTCCTTCGCGGCCAATCGCCGACTCATCCTAGAAAACACCGCGCCCAGCGCGCTACATATCCTCAAGTCTGGCCAGCTAGAAAGCTATCGCACCCGCCGTGCTAGCGCCGCTCAAGTCACTGTACTAGAGCCTGGAGAAGTGCTGCACCTGCAGGCAATTTTGCTCGGCACTCAGGCCTCTAATACAATTGTTTCCCTCACAGACTGCGTTCTCTGGCAGCTCAGCCAATCCCAGTTTGAAGCGATCGCACAGGCACACCCCAACTTCAAGCCAGCCCTCTCCCAGCTGCTCACAGACACCCTAGAAGATCTCTCTGAACAGCTCATCTACGAACAAGAAAGGCAGCAGGCCCTCCGCCCCTACCTCATCACACGCGTTAAGCGAGGCGTCGTCGGCAGCAGTCGATATGCCGATCGCCTCCGCCAAAGCATTCGAGCCGTCACCCGCAGCGAGCCACCAAAAGACGCAGCCGCAGCCCGTCGTCAGCCCGTGCTCATCTTTGGCGAACCCGGCCTCCACAAAGACAACTTAGCCGCGCTCATTCACTTTGGCTCCGCAAATAAGCGCGAACTGATGATTCAGATAAACTGCGAAAATCTCAGGGCGCAAGATCTCTTTGGTCGAGGTAAAAGCCAGCCTGGCCTCCTCGAATGGCTAGGCAAAGGCACGCTATTGCTCAACAACCTTCAAGACTTAAGCGACGCCCTCAAACCCGCCATTTTCCAGCTGATAAAAACCGGAGAATATCAGCCCGTCAGCCGAGAAGACGATGCCCCGCTACCCAGCCAAACCAGCCCCGCCTGGATTTTAACGATCGCCGAAAAGGCACTGCCGGAACTCTCAAAATGCAACACGACGCAAATTAAAGTACCGCCCTTAAGGGTTCGCAAAGCCGACATTGAAGCCCAGGTCAACTACTTTTCTCAGCTGCTGTGCCGCCAGCGAGGCCTGTGCAAACGCCAGCTCGACCCAGCCGCCCTGCGCCGACTGCAAAGCTACGACTTTCCTGGCAACCTCACCGAACTCGAAAATATGATAGAGCGCGCGGTTAGCCAGTCCGAACAGCGCACGGGTTCGGCCCAGTCCACAGCCACTAACGCAGTACTCACCGAAGAAGTTTTCTGGGCCGAGGAAAGTTCTAAGCGTCGCTTTCGCTTCAATCTATTACAGGGCTATCCAAAACTACGAGAGTTTTTGCTGAGCCCCTGGTGGCCAGATAGAATCAACTACGGCTTTACCCTATGGTTTTACCCGATTGTGATAGCCGTGCTCCTATGGGGACCACAGACTCGCGATCGCAACTTTGCGCTCAACTTTTTCTGGGCCTGGTGGTGGCCGCTCATTCTGCTGAGCTTTCCCTTTGTTGGGCGGCTGTGGTGCGCGGTATGCCCTTTCATGATCTACGGCGAAGTCGCCCAAAAGCTATCGCTAAAGGCTTGGCCACGTCAGCTTCAGGGCTGGCCTCGGGCGTGGGCTGAGCGCTGGGGCGGCTGGATTCTGTACGGCGGCTTTGCCCTCATTCTTCTATGGGAAGAGCTGTGGAACTTGGAGGACACTGCCTATCTCTCTGCCTGGCTTCTACTCATCATCACCGCTGGCGCTGTCATCTGTTCTGTTCTATTCGAGCGCCGCTTCTGGTGCCGATATCTCTGCCCTATTGGCGGCATGAACGGCCTCTTTGCCAAGCTCTCCATAACAGAACTGCGCGCCCAGCAGGGCATCTGCTCGGCAACCTGCAATACCTACCACTGCTACAAAGGCGGCCCCGCCGAAGGTGAAGGCCAAAAAACAGAGGGCTGTCCGGTATATTCACACCCGGCGCAGCTCAGCGACAATCGCAACTGCGTGCTGTGCATGACCTGCCTCAAAGCGTGCCCACACAAGTCTGTAGAGCTAAACCTGCGACCACCGGGCATTGCACTGTGGACAAAGCACAACAGCAGCTACCACGAAATTGCGCTATTACTCCTACTGCTGGGCGCGGTATTTTTGCATCGGCTGCCACAGCTGACGGCGCTGACAATGGGCGATAGTCAGCTATTAGAGAGCTTTGGCAGTCATGCGATCGCTGCCATCATCGCTCTGTTTTTGCTAGGTGCGATCGCAGTCCTAGCCAATCAGCTTCGCACCCAGTTTCAGGGCACCGGACCATCTCGCAGCTTTCTTACACTGGCCTACGGCTATCTTCCCCTGCTCCTATTTGCCAGTCTGGCGCATTATCTTTTACTCGGTCTTTCAGAAGCAGGACAAATCGTTCCTATATTCTGGGCGACATGGGGATCATTTGCCGACACATCTTTTAGCCTCACCGCCCACCCTGCGGTCATTGCCTTCTTACAGGGCAGCGCACTGCTAATGGGCGCAATCCTTAGCATTCTTTTAACGCAAAAAATTGGTCGTCAGCCCTGGATAAAACTCCTGCCTCAGCACAGCGTTACTGTAAGTATTACAGTGCTCCTTTGGCAGCTCATCGTTTGACTGACCTATCTAATGATAGGGCTTTTAGCAAAAGGTTAATGCTCTTTTAGTATCTACGCAATAATGCTGAGAAAAAGTAAAATATTTTATACAAAGCGACCGGATTCATGCGGTAGAGACCGTACTTTTACATATGATAGGCTTCACCCACAGGTGTAATTAAGGTATTTGGGTAGTCAGTGTATATACTCTAGAAAAGCAGTCTAGAGGCACTAAAAGTCGCGAAACTTGACAGGTCCAAATTCACCGACCTAGAAAAGTAACTATCGCACTTAACTGCTCAAGCAACAGCAGTCGCTCAAATTGAGCAAACGTATTCTGAGCAAACGTATTGATAGACACAAACTGACAGCCACAAAAACTGTCATCTTAGTCATTCAAAACTAGCTCGTTCGATGTCGATACAAGCGATTCTCACGTTGAGAGTTGCCCTATCAGCCGTCATCACAAAGCCATCATTGAAGAAAAGACATCAAAAGGCATCAAATCAAAAGCCATCAATTGATACGTAGCTAGTGGGTACGCACCAATTGATGTCCCGCCTTGACAGGTACATCCACAGTAAGATTCTATGACTACGGCTTCAGAAGCACACAAAACGGTAGGCCCAGCCGATTTAGCAGAGCTAGATGCAGTGCTTTTTCCAAAAATAAAAGATCCGGATGCGATCGCCAAAATAATTGAGAGAACCCAGTCATGGACAGCTGAAAATCTCTTCTTAACTCAGCTCATTTATCAATACATTCGGCAATATTCCGCACAAATCATCCGGACAGAAGGTCCGGATAAAATTGTCGATGAAGTTGTCCGTCAAAAAATAGTTAAGAACTGGAGAAACAACGAAGCCGCAAACCTCCTGTGTGAAATTGAGCAAACCCTTCTCCGCTTTGAATGCCAAGACACCTTGATGGTGCTGTATCTACAAATTCTTTCGCGAGGAGGAATCGCAGCAAACGCCCAGCCCAAGCTAAAAGCTGAACAAGACATCCTCATACGCTCAAAGCTGGTGACTGCCGAGCAGGGACAGCTTCGGCTCAGCAATCGCATCTACGCCATAGTCTTTGGCATGGACTGGATTGAGCAACAGCTTCCAGGGCTCACGACCCGAACCGTCTTAACCCCCACATCAGCTGAGCTTACCCAGCTAGAAAATCAAGAACAAACCGTTACTGTGCCACACGCTACAGAAACAGCACCCACCTCAAAGTTGGTCAAGTCTCTATCGACGGCCCTACTCACAGTCAGCGGCGTGGCGTTACTGGGTCTTACAGCCTTAACATACTTCAGAGCACCCAACAACTTTGGCGCAGCAGCACAGACACAAACACAAGATAAACAAACAACTATCCTCGCAACGGCAACTCAGCAGAACACTGAGAAAATTACTGCGCAAAGTACTGGCACAAGCGTTTCAACAACAGCACCCAAAGAACTCTTCGATCAAGGGCTCACACATGCCACCAACGGCCGCTGGCTGCCCACAATCCAGCAGTTTTGCAGCATTCCACCGACCTCTGCCTACTTTGCACCTGCCAAAAGCCAGGTCAAGCGCTGGGTAATGCTCTATCCACAGGATATTCAGCAGGCCTACGATACGTTCCTCACCACACAAAATACCTCTTGTGATCTGCTCAAAAGCGCGCTCGAGTCTGTCACCTAGGATACAAACAAAGGCTTAGAGAGCCGCTTCAGCAACAAATCCACCCAATGCCATCACAAAATCCTCCATCACAGCCCTCTCCTATCATCTCAGATGTTCAAGCAACACTTCTCCCAAAAATGAAAGACGCTCACACCATCTCTAAAATGGCCCAGCGCATCAAAAAGTGGACAGGGACAGCGACAGAATTAGCGCAGATTATCTGTAGCGAAATTTCTCAAAATCCTTCGCGCATTGACGAAGCCCAGCCCGAAGCTAGCATCGATCGCCTCGTCAAAGAAAGCATTTTGGATTACTGGGAAGGGAGCCTGGCAGCTCAGCACTTGGGTGCGATCGCCAACAGCCTGCTTGAGCCAGAAAACAAAGACCTGAGACTGCTGAGCTATCTGAAAATTTTGCAGCAAGGCAGTGTTACCAACACCCATAGCCCAGAACACAATGCCCTGCTTAGCTGCGGGCTCGTTTTAGCAGAAGGCGCCAACCTCAAAGTCGCCAACCCTATCTACGCCCACATTTTCGATATCCCATGGATAGAAAAACAAATCCCTGGAATCACGCGTCCTGTCGCCATCAAAAAATATTCTGGCAGTGAGCATCCTACACAAAGCAACGAATTATCCGTCGATAGTAAACAGCCCTCAACCGCTTCAGGACTTTACTCCAAACTAGCCGTCTGTGCCTGCTGTGTAGCGGTTGTAGGCGGCGTCATTTCGGCCTACCGCTACGAGCCTGGTGATGAATCGTTTGCCACGCAGGCCACCCGGCAAACTATGGCCTCACTTCAGGCCAATGCCGACCCCATCCCATCAGAAGAACCCCTTCAGCCAACGGGGCAGGCGATCGCTGCAAACACAGTCATTTTTCCAACACCTGCCAGCGCACAAAGCACGCCAGCAGCAACCGCCGAAACAACCGCCGGAACAATAGCAATTCAGCCCGTAACAGACAGAGCACGCTTTGATCAAGGCGTAGACCACGCGACCAACAGCCGATGGCTACCGATGGTCCGAGAGTTTTGCCAGATCTCTCCCAACTCTACTTACGCCACACTCGCCAAAAGACAGCTAGAGAGCTGGGTAAGACTCTACAAAGAAGACGTCGAAATCGCAAAAGCCACATTCACCCAAGAAGAAGGGGGCGAATGTAGCCTGGTATCAGAAGCACTAGCTAGCGATGAACCCCTTACAGCCAATGAGTCCAACAGATAAGCCTAAGGCAGAATAGTAGGCGCACCGCCTTTCTCTTCCAATGCGAGGGGGACTCTCAGGCCCTGCCGCGCAATGTGAAACAAAAAGCGAAAAAACTTCGGCAACGGTAGCGCGTATGCGCTGTTTTCAGCCAGCCTAGCAACTTTAGCCCGGCTCATTTTTTCAGAGCGGGGTGAAAGCATATACAACACAATGCCAATCAACAGCCAAGCGCACAGGCTCAGCAGCAGTACAGCGACAAACACACTCAGCCAGCCAAACGCCTGGTAGAAGGTTTGCGCAATTCGGCTATAGTTTTCCAGCTGGTACTCATCAGAAGCCGGATTGGCAAACAGGCCAACCGCCAAGGTTCCCCACGCACCACACACCAAATGCACCGGAATAGCACCCACCGGATCATCGATTCGCCAGGCAAGCAAACGCTTTTCCGACCACAAAACGAGCAGCCCACTAAATGCCCCAATCAGCACCGCATTGCCTACACCGACATAGGCAGAAGAAGCCGTAATCCCCACGAGTCCGCCCAAAATACCGTTGATAATAGAAGATAGCCGAGCTTTTTCGTCGGTGACAAAAGGGCTAAAAACTACAGCACCGATGCCACCTGCCGCCGCTGAAAAAAAAGTAGTGAGCAAAATGTGAGGTACATAAGACAAATTCGCCGTTGAGCCACCATTAAAGCCAAACCAGCCTAGCCAAAGAATCAAACAGCCCAGAGTTGCTAGGCTCAGGTTGTACGCCGTAAACCGTCCTGGCTCTTCTTGACACGTAAAGTGATTGCTGTTGACATCGTAGCCAAATCTTCCTTGACGCGGCTGCATGATCACCGCGCCCACCAGGGCCGCCGCGCCGCCAACCGAGTGCACCACCGTTGAACCGGCAAAGTCTCGGAACTGTATGGGTGCGATCGCTAGCCAGCCACCCCCCCAAACCCAATAGCCAACCAGCGGATAAATAAACGCAACCAGCACGAAGCTAAACAGAATAAACGCCCAAAACTTCACCCGCTCAGCTACCGCACCCGACACAATCGTGGCCGAGGTGCCAGCAAACACAAGCTGAAAGAAAAAGAGCGCCGAAAAAGACCGCCCTTCCCAGCTGCTGCGCAGTGAGTCAAAGCCATCGGGAAAAGGATTGGGCACACCCGCAGATGGAAAAGGAAAATCGACAGCTAAGGCCAAGGGCCCCAACCAGCTGCTAGCACTATCCCCTAGCATCAGGCGAAAGCCAAATAGCCAAAATGCTGCTGTTGCAACACAAAACACAATTAAGTTTTTGGCCAAAACATTGACAGCATTTCCGGTACGACAAAAACCAGTTTCGAGCATGGCAAATCCAGCATTCATAAAAAACACCAGAGAGGCCGCAACCAGCAGCCAAGTCGTACCGAGCGCATTAAAACCATCAATGCTTTGATCGTGAGCAGCGGCACCTTTTGCCCACGTCAGCCAAAAAACAAAGGCCAACCCAACCATCAAATAAACAGCATTCAACCGAAAAAGACGCCGAGAAAATAACCTACGAACCAGACGCAAGCTGGGAGAAAGCAGCTTCGATAACAACGGTTTCGATACAGACGGTTTCGATACAGACGGTTTCGATACAGACGGTTTCGATACAGACGGTTTTGGTAAAGACGGCTTTGGTAAAGACTGAAACATGTTGAAACCAGACCAAAAAATCAATGCAAGCTTGCACTGCTACGAACTACAGCATTCAGCCCTTCTCCGTAATTATCCGGACAACGCAGAGAATACTTTAGGTATAAAAATCATTCTAGAGAGTTACTTCTATACGGATGCAAGAAACTATTGCGTGTAGAGACTATCACGCTATGCTCTACTGTTGCTATGTCCTACTGTATATAGACTCAGCATCAAAAGGTCTGCAAAGAAATGGAAACCCTCGACTCTCTAAAATCGGGCATAGCCACCGGACGGCTAACAGGATGCACCAGCCTCAAACTCTGCGACGCAGACCTTACCGACTTTCCTACCGAAATTTTCACCCTTGCTGACTCACTCACCTTTCTCAATCTTTCCAACAATCGCCTCAGCCAGCTACCCACAGAATTCGCCCAGCTCACACAGCTCAAAATTGTCTTTTTCAACAACAATCTTTTCGAGACCTTTCCCACCGTGCTTGCCCAGTGTCCGCAGCTTTCCATGGTGAGCTTCAAAAGCAATCTCATCGGCCACATCGCACCACAGTCCCTTTCTCCTGCGCTCCGCTGGCTCATCCTTACCAACAACCAGCTGACGTCACTGCCGCCTACCATCGGTAGCCTGCCCAAACTGCAAAAGCTCATGCTTGCAGGCAACCAGCTGCGCAGCCTGCCGGACGAACTCATCCACTGTACAAATCTAGAACTCATTCGGCTGTCGGCCAATCGCTTGGCGTCGCTGCCAACCAAGCTGTTTGCCCTGCCTCGCCTGGCTTGGCTAGCCTATGCGGGCAATCCCTGCCACCCTAGCCACCACACTTATAAAAACGAACAGCCGCTGCCCACCATCGACAGTGCAGCGCTAGAACAAAAGGAAATTTTAGGCGAAGGGGCCTCTGGCGTTATTTACAAAGGTCTTTGGACATCTGGCAGTGCCAGTTCTCAACAAGCTGAAAAAGAGTTCGGCTCAGCGCAACCAACAAAGTCTCAGGCCAAAGACGTTGCTATCAAACTATTTAAGGGTGACATCACCAGCGATGGCTCACCGCTAGATGAAATGCAAGCCTGTATTGCAGCGGGCAATCACCCTAATTTGGTCACTGTACTAGGCAAATATCGCCAGGCAGAAAAAACTGGCCTCATCTTCGACTTTATTCCTTCGGACTACAGAAACTTGGGCAACCCGCCTAACCTAGAAACCTGCACGCGAGATACTTACAGCGAAGATACCAGCTTTACAGCTGCCGAAGTACACCGCATTGCAAACGGCATCGCCTCAGCGGCACTACACTTGCACAGCCGCAACATTATGCACGGCGACCTATACGCTCACAACATTCTGCTCAATAGCAACGGGCACAGTATCCTGGGAGACTTCGGCGCAGCCTCCTGTTATGATCCATCCATTGTTGGCTCAGCATTAGAGAAGATAGAAGTCCGAGCATTTGGCTGCTTACTAGAAGATCTGTTAGAACACTGTTGCGTGAATAAAACAGGCAGTGCTAGTGAGGTTAAACAGATAGAAGTGTTAAAACAGCTTCAGGTAAATTGCATGCAGGAGAATCCAAACAAGCGGCCTTTATTCTCACAGATTAACGACGCTTTGTGATGGTTAAATTATTTTTGTGGTAAAAAGCGGGATATAGCCCCAGCCCCGCGCCCAAAAACAAGAGCAGCGGCAGCACGTCCCAAGGGCGCGTGACAAAAGCATTTGGAAACGTGGTTTGAGGAAGATTCTCGCTACTAGCACATATTTGAGTCAACGCCAATTAAATTCAGCAAAAACGGCAGAATGCAAATGCCAGCAACCGCAGCAGTTAGCGGCAAGGGAAACGTCGAACTTCTGTCCGCAGAGACAGCGCTTTCAGCCCCCATAGATTTCTTTCTCATGTCAGTTCTTCTGCGTGCAGACCCATCCCATGTACAGTCCTGCCTTTACTTTGAGGTGCCCTTTCTACTTTAAATGCCCTACGCTACGCTTGCTAGCATCAAGCAAATTTAGTTTGTGAAGAGAGCCAGACTGGCAACAACCATCACAAAACGGCTATGCAAAGTCTCGTAGGCTAATGTAAGTACTTTTTAAAAGTGAGGCGATCGCGAAGCCTCTCCAAAGGAGAATCATATGAGCGGACTTGGCGGACTAAACAAATCTCCCAACGGCGTAGTCCTCGGCATGGTGCAATCCCAATTGCCCAACATCGTCACCCCCGCAGACTTGGCAGACCAAACCCAAAACATCGTCGACATGGTAGCCAAAGCCCGTCGCAACATGCCCAGCATGGATCTCGTGGTATTCCCGGAGTACTCACTCCATGGCCTCTCTATGGATACAAATCCAGATATCATGTGCCGTCTCGATGGCCCAGAGGTCGCTGCCTTTCGCCAGGCCTGCATAGACCACAGCATCTGGGGCTGCTTTTCCATCATGGAATACAATCCCGACGGCAACCCCTACAACAGCGGCCTGATCATCGATGATCAGGGCGAGCTGAAGCTTTACTACCGCAAGCTGCATCCCTGGGTACCGGTAGAACCGTGGGAACCCGGCAACATTGGCATCCCCGTATGCGACGGCCCCAACGGCAGCAAGATCGCCCTCATCATTTGCCACGACGGCATGTTTCCTGAAATGGCCAGAGAATGCGCCTACAAAGGAGCCGATATCATGCTGCGCACTGCGGGCTACACCGCCCCCATCCGTCACAGCTGGCAGGTTACCAATCAAACCAACGCCTTCTGCAACCTCATGGTCACCGCTTCGGTATGCATGTGTGGTACCGACGGCACCTTCGACTCCATGGGCGAAGGCATGATTGTCAACTTCGACGGCCAGCCCCTCGTCATGGGCAGCCACCGCCCCAACGAAATCATCACCGCCGAAGTCCGCCCAGACCTGGTTCGCGAAGCCCGCAAACACTGGGGCGTAGAAAACAACATCTACCAGTTTGGCCACCGAGGCTACACCGCTGTAAAAGGCGGCGCGCAAGACTGCCCCTACACCTATATGAAAGACATGGTAGACGGCAACTATCGCCTCCCCTGGGAAGACGACATCGTCCATACAGACGGCACCTCCTGCGGATTTGACACGCCAGAGCGCGAATACAAAGGAGAGGAAATGCCTGCTACGCTTAAAGAAGATGTCTACTCTTAAGCCACTTACAGAGTATGCAATCTAGTATGCTGACGTAGGGTAAATCGCAAGTGATTGTCGGCTACCCGCTGGTATACAAAGATAAAAATGAATGAGAATCATTGCTAGGAGAACACTACGCGAATTCTACTCACAGAATAATGCTAAGTATGCTGATGCAAAA
>ERZ1740067.1555-NODE-1555-length-15451-cov-5.013315_pt1 | contig 15451 bp, 12 predicted proteins | sample MGYA00581736_ERZ1740067 | MGnify/ENA primary metagenome ERZ1740067 (study PRJEB43018, sample SAMN04849236) | marine metagenome | isolation source: floating plastic debris | place: Pacific Ocean | collected 2008-08-27 | study: EMG produced TPA metagenomics... | reverse complement strand
AAAGCCTTACATATACCAAAGTTTTAAATGATGACCTTAGGGTCTTGGATGCATCCGCGGTCGCAATCTGCCGTGATAACGCCATTCCAATCGTTGTGTATAATATGAACGAGACGGGTAGTCTGGAAATGGTTCTGCGCGGGGATGGCACGGCCACCTTGGTGCATGGGGAAACTTAGAAAGAAAACACGATGGCGGGCGAGTACGATAAAAAAGACTTAGAGCGACGGATGCAGGGCGCTGTGGATAACTTGCGGTCAGAATTTGGTGGCTTGCGTACGGGCCGTGCTTCAACCAGCCTCCTTGAGCCTATTCAGGTTGAGGTCTATGGCTCCAATATGCCCATCAACCAGGTTGCGACGATTTCCGTGCCGGAACCGCGCATGATTTCTGTATCTGTTTGGGATAAATCCAACGCGAGCTCGGTTGAAAAAGCCATTCGTAACGCGGGCTTGGGGCTGAACCCCATCAGTGAAGGTACGACAATTCGCGTGCCCTTGCCGGAATTGAACGAAGAGCGTAGGCGCGAATTGAGCCGGGTTGCAGGTAAATATGCCGAGCAAGCCCGCATCGCCGTGCGCAACGTGCGCCGCGATGGCATGGATAGCCTTAAAAAGGCTGAAAAAGACGGTGACATCTCAAAAGATGATATGAAACGTCTCGAAGATGAGGTCCAATCTCTGACCGACACGCATATTAAAGAAATCGATACGACGCTTGAGAATAAAGAAGCGGAAATAATGCAGGTTTGACCCCGGTGCGACAGATGATGGCGGCACAGCTAGAAAGCGATACAAGGCGGGTTCCGCGCCACATCGCCATTATCATGGACGGGAATGGCCGTTGGGCGAAGCAGCGCAGCCTTCCGCGCGTTGCCGGGCACCGCAAAGGCGCAGATGCCGTGCGCACCTGTGTGACCGCCGCAATCGAAGCGGGCGTGCAATACTTAACCCTCTATGCCTTTTCCTCAGAGAATTGGAACCGGCCTGCCGATGAGGTCACCGACCTCATGAACCTTCTGCGCCACTATCTTCGCAGAGAGGTGGCAGAACTCAATTCCAAGAATGTGCGTCTCCACTTCATAGGGAAGCGTGACCGTCTAGCGCCTGATACCTTGAAACTGATGGAATCAGCCGAGGAACTTACAAAAGACAATACCCGGCTGCACATGTGCATCGCGCTCAATTATGGGTCCCAATGCGAAATTGTTGAAGCGGCAAGAGCCTTGGCCAGCGCAGTAAAGAACGGCGATTTGGCGCCGGAGGATATCACCCACGCACATGTGGCCGATAACCTGCTCACCGCGCATATCCCGGACCCAGATCTGATTATTCGCACCAGTGGCGAACAGCGCTTATCCAATTTCCTCTTATGGCAAGCCGCCTATGCGGAACTCGTCTTTCTCGATGTTCTGTGGCCAGACTTTGATGCCTGCGCCTTGGGCAAGGCCATTGATGAATTCCAGCAGCGCGAACGGCGCTATGGCGGCCGCTAGGATGACCTCTGCCGCCATGTCTGAGCAATCGTCGGGCCAAACTGACGCGCCGGAACAGCGCAGCGCCGCGGAAAAATCGCCCTCGGATCTCTTGCCGCGGATCCTGTCTGGCATCGTAATGATCGGCGCGGCGCTGACCGCGCTATATCTAGGCGGTTCCGTTTGGACCATAGCCATCGGGCTATGCGCCATAGCCATGTGCTTTGAATGGCAAAGCATGGTGCATGGGGGTCAGAAGAACTATGCAATTGCTGCGCTACTTTCTGCGGCGACCCTAGCTTGCTTTGTCGTTGGACTGTTTTTTGGGCTTTTCTACGGTGTCGGACTAGCGTTGGGACTAGCCGCTACTTTGCTGCTTTTTTGGTTGCTTCAACCTGGGTCTGATTGGGGATGGATGGCTTTTGGCGTGTGCTACATCGCCATACCCTCGCTTGCTATGATCTGGCTGAGAGATCAGATAGAGCCTAACGGTCTCCTACTCATTTCCTTTTTATTTGTTGTGGTTTGGGCGACAGATATCGGAGCCTATACCTTTGGCAGGCTCATTGGCGGGCCAAAAATATTTCCGTCGATTAGCCCTAAGAAAACATGGGCTGGCTCAATCGGTGGTTTAGCATCGGCAGCCGGCTTAGCCTGTTTGCTAAAGCCAGGTTTTGATTTAGAGGGCAGTTATGCGGCCATCGCCATCGCTGCCCTTGCGCTGAGCATGGTCAGTCAACTGGGCGATGCCTTAGAAAGTGCTTTGAAGAGAGGGTTTGGCGTTAAAGACAGTGGCACACTCATTCCAGGCCATGGCGGCGTGCTTGATCGCCTAGATAGCCTGCTTGTTTGTGCACCAGTGCTCGCAGCCATCATCTGGGTTTCTACCGTATGACACAAAGACAAAATGGTCGTATCGCCAATGACGGGCAACGGAGGATATCGGTCCTTGGCTCCACTGGGTCGGTTGGCACCAATACGCTGGACCTTATCAGCCGAGAGCGGGACAAATACGATATCGTTGCGCTGACGGCGCATTCCAATGCGGCGTTGCTAGCCGAGCAAGCCAAAGAGCTCCGCCCTCAAATTGCTGTCATAGGCGATGAAGAGAAGGCATCAGACCTTAAGGATGCACTGAACGGCAGCGGTATTGAGATTGCAGCAGGACGATCGGCTCTGATTGATGCTGCTAGTGAACCCGCAGACTGGATTATGTCAGCCATTGTTGGCGCTGCCGGCCTGGAGCCGACGTTAAGCGCTGTTGAGCAGGGCGCGACAGTGGCTCTGGCTAATAAAGAAACCCTCGTGTGCGCGGGCAGCTTCTTTAACGAAAGGCTGAAGGAAAAAGGCGCCACATTGCTCCCCGTGGACAGCGAACATAACGCTATTTTCCAGGTCTTTGACTTTGAGCGCCCGGAACGCGTTGAAAAAGTCATTTTAACAGCATCTGGCGGCCCCTTTAGGACCCGCGATAGGGCGACCTTTGAAACCATTACCCCTGCTGAAGCCGTTGCCCATCCAAACTGGTCCATGGGCGCAAAAATCTCGGTCGACTCCGCGACCATGATGAACAAGGGTTTGGAGCTGATAGAGGCCTATTTCCTCTTTCCGATTGAGATAAGCCAGCTGGACGTGTTGGTACATCCGCAATCGGTGGTGCATTCCATGGTCGAATATGTAGATGGCTCGGTATTAGCACAGCTTGGCAGTCCGGATATGCGCACGCCTATCGGATATGCCCTCGGGTGGCCGGACCGCGTCCACACGCCTTCGCCTAAGCTTGATTTGGCTGATGTTGGCCGGCTTGATTTCTTTGCACCTGACTACGACAAATTCAGATGCCTCTGGCTTGCACGCCAAGCCTTAGACCAAGGGGGCGGGGCGCCTGCCATTTTGAATGCCGCCAATGAAATCGCGGTGCAGGCATTTTTAAGCGAAAAGCTTGGGTTCCTCGATATCGTCACAATTGTCGAAGAAACACTGGACGCTGTGGAAGACTGGCCTTTGGATAGCCTTCCAGCCATAAAAGCATTGGATGCGGAAGCGCGGCGATGTGCCCAGTCCTTAGTTGACCAGCACATACAGCGCTGAAGCAGACGCGAACGGCGATTTAAAAGGAAGCCACTTTTTCATGGACATCCCAACCACATCTCCTTCGCTATTATTTACCATTGGCAGCTTCTTGGTGGTCATTACCATCCTCGTGTTTGTGCATGAGATGGGGCACTTCCTCGTGGCGCGTTTTTTTAAAGTGAAGGTTGATGCGTTTTCCATTGGCTTTGGCCGCGAACTTATTGGCTTTACAGATAAATTGGGCACACGGTGGAAAATCGCGCCATTCCCTGTTGGCGGGTATGTGAAGTTTGCCGGCGATGCCAATGCGGCGTCGACACCATCGCAACTGCCTAACGATTTACCGCCTGAAGAACAGGCGAAGCTGTTTCAGAACAAACCGCTCTATCAAAGAGCGTTGATTGTCGCCGCTGGACCTCTGGTGAATTTTCTCTTCGCCATTCTAGTGTTTGCTGGCCTTTTCATGACCCTTGGGCAGCCCTATTCGGAGCCTGTGATTACCAGTCTCCTGGACCCCTCCCCAGGGAAGGAGGCGGGCTTTGAGCCAGGCGACCGCATTCTAGCTATCAACGGCAGCACCGTTAAAACCTTTGAAGAAGTCCGGGACTTCGTTGTTGTTCGCCCGAATGTGCAAATCGAGATGACGGTGCAGCGTGGTGAAGGGACGAAAACCTTAAGTGTCACTCCAATGCTCGACCGCCAAGTCGACCGCTTTGGCAATGAGTTTGAGCGTGGCTTGATTGGCCTTTACGCCTCTCGCCCGGCCTTCATTGAGCGGGGTCCAATTGAAGCGCTCTACTACGGCACAATCGCGACTTGGCAACAGCTGGGTAACATGATGGATGGGCTATGGCAGATTGTTTCAGGGCGCATTTCCGTCGACCAACTCTCTGGTCCCGTTAGGATTGCGAAACTCTCCGGTGAGGTCGCGAGCGTCAGTGCAATTAGCCTCGTCCAGTTCATGGCTTTCATCTCAATTTCGCTTGGTCTGGTGAATCTTTTTCCAATTCCGATGCTGGATGGAGGACATTTGCTATTCTATGGCTATGAGGCCGTGCGGCGACGGCCACCATCACTTAAATCTCAGGAAGCGGCCATGTATGCAGGCCTCGCAACCGTATTGGGCTCTTCACTTTTCGTCACATGGAATGACTTAAAGGCACTTAAAGTTTGGGAAGGGCTTTCCAAACTGGTGAGCTGAAGCTACTGAGTGCACATCTGCGGGGACAACGCATGTGTTAATAACATCAGGGCAGAGTAGGGTTGGAATCGCAGAGCTCTTTTAAAGCGTTTCGGGCATATGTTTTGTGGGGGTTGTTTGCCATGGCGTTGGCGACCTGCTCTGCAGCAATTCTTGCTCCGCAAGCTGCCTTCGCGCAGGCGACAGGTGTGGTACGCTCGGTAACCGTGCAAGGCAATCAACGTATTGAGGCAGATACGGTGCGGACGTATGTGGGGCTCGTTCCTGGGACAGCATACGACCAAGACGTCATTGATGGTGCCTTCAAACGCCTGTTCGCCACAGGCTTGTTTGCTGATGTGGTGATTCGGGTGCGCCGCGGTGATGTTGTGGTCACCGTCGTTGAAAATCCGATCATCAACCGCGTCGTCTATGAAGGCAATAAGGCGCTTGATAATGAGGACTTGTCTGAAGAAGTCCGCATGCGGCCCCGAACGGTCTATACCCGGTCACGGGTCCGTTCTGATGTGCAGCGCATTGTCGAACTCTATCGCAACAAGGGCCGCTTTGGCGCCATCATTGAGCCCAAGATCATTGAGCTTCCGCAAAACCGTGTTGATCTGATTTTTGAAATCAGTGAAGGGGAGAAAACCGGTATTAGAGCCATTAACTTTCTGGGCAACCGGCGTTTCTCAGACGGAGATCTGCGCGATGAGATCGCCACCACAGAGAAGCGTTGGTGGAAGTTTTTTGGCTCCAACGATACCTATGACCCCGACCGATTGGCCTATGACCGCGAGGTTTTGCGGCAATTCTATCTTACCGAGGGCTATGCGGACTTTCGGGTGATTTCCGCGGTGGCTGAGCTCACACCCGATCGCAAAGACTTCTTCCTGACCTTTACGGTAGAAGAGGGCGAAATCTACGATTTTGGCGAGATCGAAGTCGAAAGTGAAATCCGCGATCTTAAACCTGAGATCCTTGAAAACCTGATTCCGATGGAAGCGGGTGATCGCTACAATGCGAAACTCATCGAAGATACGATTGAATCGATGACAAACGCGGCGGGCCTCTTTGGATATGCGTTTGTCGATATCCGCCCACGCATTCGCCGGAACCGCAAAGACCGGGTTATGAACATCACCTTCCAGGTCTTGCAGGCGCCGCGTGTTTATGTTGAACGGATCAACATAAACGGGAACGTACGGACGATTGAGGACGTTGTGCGTCGGGAGTTTCGCCTTCAGGAAGGCGACCCTTTCAATTTATCGCGTGTAGAGCGCTCTAAACAGCGCATTCAAAGCCTAGGGTTTTTCCAAGAGGAACTAGAAATTGAACAGCTGCCTGGCTCTACCCCCGATAAGGTCATCCTGGAAGTTAATCTTGAAGAACGGGCCACAGGCTCACTGAGCCTCGGTGCTGGCTTCTCTAGCTTTGAGAATTTCCTCTTTGATTTTCGCATTCAGCAAAGGAACTGGCGTGGCCAGGGTCAAAACCTGTCAGTTGGGCTCACTTTATCCTCGCGGCGAACCCAAATTGATCTGGGTTTTACGGAGCCTTATTTCCTAGGCCGCAATCTGTCGGCAGGGGTTAACCTGTTCCGCTCCTCACTCGACAATCTGAACGAAAGCTCCTTTGACCAAACAACGACAGGTATCAGCTTGCAAGCCAGCACTTTGCTAACAGAGTTTTTCTCCTTTGGTCTGCGCTACACGTTCCGCCTGGATGACGTCTCTGTTCCAGATAGTTTTCTTGATCCTATTGCTTTAGATTTTGATGGGCTTCCAAGCACTGACGGTATTTTGGACCCAAATGGTGAGTTTACCACCGACACTTTTCGGCCTGGCGTATCGCCCTTCGTTATCGACGCCATTGGCGAAGAAATCACGTCCTCCATCGGCTTCAGCTTAGTTTACAATTCGCTCAACAACGCGATCCGGCCAACGCGCGGTCAAAGAGCAGTGTTTAGCACGGATTTTGCAGGTATCGGCGGGGACGACCGGTATGTACGCTCACGTATCGATTATGACTATTATAAAGCCCTTTTCGCCGGATTTGTGCTGCGTGTCGGGGCGGAAGGCGGTGTTATCCAAGGCATAAACCGTGACGTTCAGGTCAATGACCGCTTCTTCTTGGGCGGACCGCGTATCCGAGGCTTTAGAATTCGCGGTATTGGACCAAGAGATATCGTGACTGATGATAACCTAGGCGGTAATAAATACTATCTTGGTGGGACCGAACTTGAATTCCCGCTGGGCGAGGCAGCCCGAGAGCTTGGGCTAAGAGCAAGCGCGTTTGTTGACATCGGTAGCGTTTGGGGCCTTGACAATGAGGAGTCCCTCAGCCAGGACTCCCTCGTTTTTGGACAGAATCCGATTGTCGGAAACTCGCCAAGTCCTCGGATTTCCGTTGGGGTAGGGGTGTCATGGAATTCGCCATTTGGCCCCTTCCGCATCGATTTTGCCAGGGCAATTAAGAAACAAGGTAGTGCCACATTCCTTAGCGATGTCATCGACCCAAATACTGGAGAATTCGTGCCTGTCGTAAGGCGCGTCGATGAAACAGAAACGCTACAATTTAACGTAGGAACACAATTCTAATGTTACGACAGTCTCGAATTTTGAAAACGGTCGCCCTGGCGATGGGTCTTTCCCTGCTGGCGCCGATCTCCGCAATGGCGCAAGCGACGCCCAATGCAGCCATTCTGGTGGTTGATTTTCAGCGATTGGTCGATGATTCGCTCGCTGGAAAAGACGCAAAAGCCCAGATTGCTGACTATATGGCTAAGGTGAAAGCACGTGAGCAGCAGCTGAAAGACAAGCTGGTGACTGACGCTGAGAACCTGCAAAAGCAGCGCAGCATCTTAAAGGAAGAAGACTTCAACCGCCGCGCGGTTGAGTTTGATCAGTCCCGTCAACGGGCTGCGACAGAGTTAGAAAACAAGCAAGTTACGGCGCAGCGGGCTGCCCGCCAAGCCGAATCAGAGATTTTGCGTCTTGCCCGTCCCATTGTTCGCAATCTGATGCAAAAGCGGAAGGCCAATATGGTAATTCCGAAGAACGTCGCTTTTGATATGAAAGAGTCGCTCGATGTGACAACGAAAGTTCTCGAAGAACTGAACCGCGAAGTGCCCAAACTGAAGGTCGCCCTCCCTGAGACTTGATCTTAGATACGCGCGCGGAGCGTTAGCATGACAGAGGTCCTTAAGACGCTTGACGTCAATGAGGTCATGAAGTGCATTCCGCATCGATATCCGATGCTCCTTGTTGATCGTGCAGAGATCATCAAGGAAGGGGAACACGCCTACGGCTATAAGGCCGTGACGGCCAATGAGCCGTTTTTTCAAGGCCATTTTCCGCAGAAGCCCGTCATGCCGGGCGTTCTTATTGTAGAGGCCATGGCGCAGACCGCCGCCGTTGTGACAATGGACCATTTGTCTGCTGAAGGGTCCGGCGATAACCTGGTTTACTTCATGAGCATTGACGGCGCTAAGTTTAGGCGCCAGGTCGTACCGGGAGACATGCTGCGCGTTGATGTGGCTTTGGAAAAAGCCCGAGGCCCAGTACGCCGCTTTTCTTGCCGCGCCTATGTCGGCCAGGACCTGGCGGCTGAAGCGACAGTGCAAGCCATTATTTCAGACGATTAAAAAAAAGCCGGGCTAACAACCCGGCTTTATGTTCTTTCGTGCGCGCGTTTTAACGCTGCATGATGGGTTTGAATTCACGCACTGTCGGACCCGTATAGAGCTGGCGCGGACGGCCGATCTTTTGCAACGGGTCTTCAATCATCTCATTCCACTGAGAGATCCAACCAACCGTTCTGGCCAGCGCAAAGAGCACGGTAAACATCGTCGTTGGAAAACCCATCGCTTTGAGAATAATGCCTGAATAGAAATCCACATTCGGATAGAGTTTCTTCTCAACGAAATACTCATCTTCCAGCGCAATGCGCTCAAGCTCCATGGCCACATCCAAAAGTGGGTCATCGACACCCAGTTCGCCAAGCACTTCATGAGCGGACTGCCGCATCACTTTGGCGCGTGGATCAAAGTTCTTGTAGACGCGGTGGCCAAAGCCCATCAGGCGGAAGGGGTCATCCTTATCTTTTGCCCGGGCAACAAATTCTGGAATTTTATCTACTGTTCCGATTTCCTGTAGCATTTTCAGGCAAGCCTCATTGGCCCCGCCATGCGCCGGGCCCCACAGACACGCTATCCCGGCAGCGATACAAGCAAATGGATTGGCGCCCGAAGACCCGGCCAAGCGAACCGTTGATGTGGATGCATTTTGCTCATGGTCAGCATGGAGTGTGAAAATCCGGTCCATGGCCCGTTCCAGCGTTGGATTGACTTCATACTCTTCACACGGCACGCCAAAGGTCATCTGCAGGAAATTAGCGGCATAGGTCAGGTCATTGCGTGGATACACGAAGGGCTGGCCAATGGAATATTTATACGCCATCGCGGCAATCGTTGGCATTTTCGCAATCAAGCGATAGCTGGCGATTAACCGTTGATGGGGGTCGTTAATGTCCGTCGAATCATGATAAAAGGCCGCCAAAGCGCCAACCACGCCAACCATAATTGCCATCGGATGGGCATCCCGTCGGAACCCGTTGAAGAACGTCTTCAACTGCTCATGGATCATGGTGTGATAGGTGACGTCGTGAATGAATTTCTTTTTCTGTTCAGACGTCGGCAGATCTCCAAAGAGCAGCAGGTAACACACTTCCATGAAGTTGGCATGCTCGGCCAAATCCTGGATCTGATAGCCGCGATACAGCAGAACGCCTTGGTCACCATCGATATAGGTGATCTTTGACTCGCAGCTTGCCGTCGATGTGAAACCCGGATCATAGGTAAACATGCCGGTCTGTGCATATAGCTTGCGCACATCAATGACCTTCGGACCGACGCTCCCGTTCATGACGGACATATCCAAATTGTGGCCATTAATGGCGAATGTTGCGCTTTCTTCGCTCATGATGTCGTTTCTCCGCTATTTTTAGCCCGTTCAAACAGGCAATGGGTGCGATGCAACCCCTCTAGGACAGGGATTTACCGCTTAAACTTGAATTAATCCAATATTTGGTCGCTTAGCCGCGCCAAACACTCTTCTTTGCCCAGAGTGTATAACACATCAAACAGACCTGGCGATGCCATCTTTCCGCATATTGCAGCTCTTAAAGGCTGCGCGACCTTACCAAATCCCAAAGATTTTGCCTCAGCAAAACTTTTTACGGTTTCGTTCAAAGCGCTAGCAGACCAATCTGCCGCACCTCCCAGCAAATCGGCAAGGTCTGATAACAGCTCTGGATCAGTTTTTTTGATGATGTTGCTCGCTTTTTCTTCCAGTGGAATGGGGCGTTCACGCAGATAAAAATCACCTGCCTCGGCCAACCCGGCAAGTGTATCAGCCCTCTCTTTCAAGGTGGGCATAGCTTTTTCCCAAACCGCCTGGTCTTCAGACGTAAGCGGCCGACCGAGCACATCTGTGATAAAGGGGAGGGAGGCCGTTGCAAGGGCGGCATCGTCAAGAGCCCGCAAATAGGTTCCGTTGACATGGCCAAGCTTATCAAAGTCGAGCCGAGACGGACCCTTGCCAATGCCACTGCCATCAAAGAGGGAAACCGCGCGATCTGTCGGAATGATTTCCTCATCCCCATGCGCCCATCCCAAGCGGAGTAGGTAGTTGCGCATGGCATCCGGCAAGTAGCCCATATCCCTATAGGCTTCAACGCCAAGCGCGCCATGACGTTTGGAGAGTTTTGCACCATCTGGTCCATGGATTAGCGGGACATGACCGGTCTTTGGAAAGGTCCAGCCAAGCCCATCGGATATCTGTCGCTGCCGGAAACTATTGGTGAGATGATCATCGCCGCGTAGAATATGTGTCACCGCCATATCATGATCATCGACCACGACTGACAAATTGTAAGTCGGCGTGCCATCTGCGCGCAGGATAACTAAATCGTCCAGCTCCGAGCACGCGACAGAAACATCGCCTTGCACCATATCCTCTAGGGTGATGTGTCCTTGTTTCGAGGATTTGAAACGGATGACCGGATCAACGCCTACTGGGGCGTCTTTGGGATCGCGATCACGCCAACGGCCATCATAACCAATAGGTTGCCCAGAGGCCTTTTGGGTCTCGCGCAGCGTCGCCAACTCTTCTGGGGACGCATAGCAATAATAGGCATTGCCTTGCTCCAACAATGTCTGAGCAATCTCGGCATGCCGTTCTAGGCGCTCTGATTGGTAGATTGGAGGGCTGTCAGGATTTAAGCCCAGCCACTCCAAACCAGTAAAAATCGCATCAATTGCTTCTTTTGTGCTACGCTTTTTGTCAGTGTCTTCAATCCGCAAGAGGAACTGGCCGCCAAAGTGCTTTGCAAACAGCCAATTAAACAGAGCCGTTCGCGCACCGCCGATGTGCAAAAACCCTGTCGGCGAGGGGGCAAAACGCGTGCGAACGCCAGCGCTCATAGGCGGTCAAATCCTTTTCTGTTTGCTCCGATATGAGTGGCCGGAATGACTATACTGTCTAGGTCGCTCGACCACTTGGGATGCGGTAGCGCAGGCATAGCATGCACAGTCGTAGCCCGCTAGTCTCTAGGCAACGCCCAGGGCGCGCAAAGTGCTGAAACGAAACGCACCATGGCCTCGATAGCTCATCTCCCTCTGCCGGATTTGCCGCCTGATGAGCCGCAAACCCCGCCCGTCACCCGCTGGAGACGTGCCCTTGAAACATTTAAAAAATACATAGCATCCCAGCGTGGCCAGCTGCTCTACTGGGTGCCGGTCATGTTTGGGTGCGGCAGTGCTAGCTATTTCGCACTCCCCTTTGAGCCACCCATTGCAGGTGCTGCTGCACTGCTTTCCGCAGGCCTCCTAATGGCATCGCTATGGCGTTCCAAAAGCAGGATTATGGTGCCGTTCCTGCTTATCTTAGCGGGGTTTGTCGCTGCCCAACTCCACAGTCGGTCCATAATGCAGCCGCTCATTGCAAAGGAGTTGCCAGCAGCTGTCTACATGGGGTCGGTTGAGACGATTGAGCGCCGTGTTGAAGGTGGGTGGCGTATCACCCTGGTAGGCCCAAAAGTCCCCGGCCAAGAGCTCATATTGCCGGATCGCATCCGGCTAACCGTAAGGACGCAAAAACCTGAAACACTGCGCATTGGTGACCGCATCAGTATCAAGGCCGTTCTGACCCCGCTGCCCAAGCCGTCTTACCCTGGCGGATATGATTTTGGCCGCGCCCTATATTTCAAAGGCATAGGAGCAACCGGCTATGCAGTTTCCCCCATCAGCGTTCTGACTGCAGCACCGATAGCTGGCCAAAGCCAGATCTGGGACCGCGCGCGGGACAAGGTTCGGTTTGCGATTTCAAAGGCTATAGATGCGGATGAGCGCGGCGTCGCGCTTGCCCTTTTGACGGGTGATCGATCTGGTCTTAGTCAAACGCTTCGCGATGCCTACCGGCAAGCCGGTCTCGCGCATTTGCTGGCTATCTCTGGTCTGCATATGGCCTTGATTGCGACGCTGGTCTTTTTCGCTATTCGGCGGGGCTTGGCAATCTGGCCGCGACTGGCGCTCACATTGCCGCTGAAGGCATGCGCGGCGGTCTCAACGAGTTTGGCGTTGTATGCTTATTTGATGCTTGTCGGCGCACCGCTCAGCGCACAGCGAGCGGCGCTGATGGCCGCAGTGGCTATGCTGGCCATTGCGACTGGAAGAGATGCGATTTCCATGCGGACCGCAGCGCTTGCCGCAATGGTCTTGTTGCTCATGCGGCCTTCAGCGCTGTTGGACATCGGTTTTCAAATGTCGTTTGCAGCCGTGATCGCCTTGATTGCTGGCTATGAGGCCATAGCGCCGTCTCTAGCGCGGTACCGGTCAAAGCCTGGCCTGCTGGGAAAACCGGCTGTCTATATCGCAGGTGTTTTAGCGTCGACGATATTGGCCGAGCTGGCGATTTTCCCTATCAGCCTCTACCACTTCAATGAAGTCACAACCTATGGCTTGGCCGGCAACGCCTTGGCCGTGCCGCTCACAGGCTTTGTGATTATGCCAGCAGGCCTTCTTGGGCTGATTTTGATGCCCTTTGGTCTGTCTGAGCCGGCCTTCTGGATGATGGCGCAGGGCATTGCGTTGGTCAACATGATTGCCACAGACATCAGCCAACAGCCTTTCGCTCTTCTCTCTGTAAGGCGCTTCTCCATGGAGACCCACGGGTTGTTGATCTTTGCCTTCCTCTGGCTATGCCTGTGGAAATCCCGCGTCAGGATCTTGTCAGTGATCCCACTGTGTCTGGCGGTTTTCTTTGCTGATCCTGGACCAAGGCCTTCAATACTCATCAATCAAAGCGGCAAAAGCATTGCTTTGTTGACCGAAGAGGGCGATATCGGACTTGCAAAAGGACGCAGCAGCAGCTTTGTCAGTGATCTATGGGCAAGAGCCAACGGTCAGAACAGCCTGATGAAATTGCCGCCTAGGCAAGGCCGCTGTGACAGCCTGGGCTGTACGTATTTCGTCCATTCTAAGCAAAGTGCAGTGGGTTCGGACCGTCATGAGCTCCGGCTAGATGTCATAAAAAGCGGCGAAGCTTTGCGCGATAGCTGCAGCGCGGCAGACATAATTATCGCCCCATTTCCAATCGACAAGAGCTGTGACACAGCCGCCCTAACTCTCGATCAGCATTGGCTCGACACCAACGCGCCCGCCACCATCTTTGTGGAAGGCAGTCAAGAAGCAGAAGAAATCGTCATCAAGACCACGTCTCAAACTGGCAATAGGCCCTGGCATCCACCGTCCCCTTCTGACAGCGGCGCCTGAGGGAAAACGCTAATAGCGTCGCATGAGCCCAGCCAGCCGACCTTGAATGCGCACACGATCAGCAGGAACCACCTGGGTTTGGTAATCACCATTTGACGGAACAAGCAAAACGTCCGGGCCGCGGCGGCGCAGCGTTTTTAATGTCGCTTCATTATCATCAACCAACGCGACAACAATCTCGCCATCGCGCGCATTCTCGCAGCGCTCTATGAGCACGACATCGCCGTCCAAGATGCCTGCTTCCACCATCGATTCGCCAGAAACTTCCAAGGCATAGTGGCTGCCGTTGCCGAGCATAGACGGGGGAACGCAGACAAAGCGATCGACATTCTCCAAAGCCTCGATCGGTGTACCTGCAGCAATGCGGCCATGCAGAGGAACTTCAACTTCACTTTTCGGCTCTTGTTTCTTCAGCCTGAAGGGACCGACAACAACATTGTCATCCGCCTTTGCGGTGTAGGCATCGGGCAGCTTAATCACTTCCAAAGCCCGTGCTCTATGGGCGAGCCTGTTTATGAAGCCACGCTCTTCGAGCGCGGTGATCAATCTATGAATGCCTGATTTAGATTTAAGGCCAAGCGCTTCTTTCATCTCATCAAAAGAAGGGGATACGCCACTTTCTTCCAATCTTTTGTGAATGAACAAAAGAAGGTCGTGTTGCTTCGGTGTTAACATGCAATTTCCCCAACGATTTTAAACCAGGCCACACAAAGACTGCGTTGGGGTTATGTTCTATTTAAGTTCCAAATGCAAATCAAGTGCTAATTAGGGACAAAATAGAAACAGCTGTGTCTTTTTTTGCTGTGGGCGCTTTTGGCGGCCGCACGATAAGACAGGTCGAAGCAGCCAGTGCCGAAAGCATTGAGCTATCTTGAATGGGTAAAGGCGTGACGACGCGGCCATCGTCTGTAGCCCTTAGAAAGTTCATTCGCGGTCCGTTGACTGGCAAGTCCACTGCGAGAAACCGTTCATTGAGACCCTTGAGAGAGGGATCAACATTGAGACCGCTGGCCTGTTCAATCATTGGCTTCAAGAAGAGGAGTGCGCAGACAAAGGCTGACACAGGGTTACCAGGAAGGCCAAGGAATGGGCGGTCGGCATACTGTCCAAAAATCAACGGTTTGCCAGGCCGCATGGCGATCTTCCAGAAATCAACGGCTAGGCCTTCGGGCTTGAGGGCCGGCTGGATCAAGTCATGATCACCCACACTCGCACCGCCTACTGTTACGGCAATAGATGCAGTGCTGAACGCCTTGGCCCGGCGGCGTATGGCTTCGATATCATCCTCAACTGGGCCAAGATCAATGGCCCTCGCACCGCACTGCTGCGCCAGCGTTGCAAGCAACACGCCATTGGAGCTTATGATTTGCCCAGGCTCGAGGGTTTGGCCATGCGGCACGAGCTCTGACCCAGTGGACAAAAACGCGACGGTTGGTTGGCAATAGACACGGACGGACGGGACATTTGCCGCTGAGAGCAATCCAAGATTGGCCGGGCTGAGCTTGACGCCAGCAGCCACACAAATCGCACCATCCTCGAAATCAAGCCCTTTCACGCGAACATGACGCTCCGGCTCAATCGCTTTGATAAAGACCGACCCGTCTCCGGCTGGCTCAGCATCCTCTTGCAAGACAATGGTGTCTGCCCCGTTGGGTAAAACAGCTCCGGTAAAAATCCGCGATGATTCTCCCGGCGAGAGCGAATGCTGCGGCATACTGCCAGCCGGAATTGCTTCCACGACTTTCAACGTAATCGGCAAGTGCGTCACATCGGCGGCCCGCACGGCATAGCCATCCATTGCCGATACATCATGCGGGGGATGCGTGCGCCTGGCAGAGACCGGCTCAGCGGTGACCCGGCCAAGGGCAGTCTCGATTGGGATACGTTCGCT
>ERZ1740067.1554-NODE-1554-length-15455-cov-7.552208_pt1 | contig 15455 bp, 12 predicted proteins | sample MGYA00581736_ERZ1740067 | MGnify/ENA primary metagenome ERZ1740067 (study PRJEB43018, sample SAMN04849236) | marine metagenome | isolation source: floating plastic debris | place: Pacific Ocean | collected 2008-08-27 | study: EMG produced TPA metagenomics... | reverse complement strand
GTCGTTTGATCAACTGTTGGAAAACACCTTCTTCTTCGGCTAACTCGTCGAAGCTCCCCTGCTGCACAACGCGGCCTGACTTGATGACATAGATGCGATCGGCATTGCGGATGGTGCTAAGCCGATGGGCGACGACAATGCGAGTGACGTTGAGCCGGTCGAGACTTTCGCTGACGATGGCCTGCGTTCTGTTGTCTAAGGCACTGGTCGCTTCATCCAACAGTAAAATATTGGGATCGAGGGCGAGGGCTCTGGCGATCATCAGCCGTTGCCGCTGACCGCCAGAGAGATTACCGCCGCCTTCACTGATGACGGTGTGCATGCCCATGGGAAAGCTATCGATATCTTCAGCAAAACCTGCCATCCCGGCGGCACGCCAGGCGTCATCCAGGGTAATGAGTGCGCCGCCAGAGATATTTTCAAAGAGCGTGCCTGCATTGATGCGACCATTTTGGAGGACGACGCCAAGCTGACGGCGGACGGCGGCAATATTGAGGCCGCAGACATCTTGATTGTCGTAATAGACGGTGCCTGCCTGTGGGGTTTCGAAACCGAGAAGAAGACGGAGGACAGTGGATTTGCCAGAGCCGGAGGGGCCAACGAGGGCAATGAACTCGCCAGGGTGAGCGTCTACGGTGACATCGCTGAGGATTTGGGGGCCGTCTTCGCGGTAGCGAAAGGTGACGCGATCGAGGCAGATGCGTCCGGTGAGGCGGCCAGGGTCAGATTTTTGGATATCGACTTCGGGAGTAGCGGTGAGAATAGGACGCGATCGCTGCCACAGTGGCACAATTTCTAATACTTCGACCGCTATCCGACTTAGGCTAGTTGCACCGCTAATGAAGATGCCGAACGCAGCACTAAAGGCCAAAAATTTGCCGCTAGAAAGGCCTTCCACTCCAGTTGAATTAACGAGGGTTGTTGCCAGGGCGAAGAGACCGATGGAGGTAAGGGTCGGCATGGCCGTGTTAAAAACATCAACAGCATCTTCTATCTTTTGAGTGCTGGTATCTAGACGAAGCTGCTCCTGATATTTTTGGCCCCACTGGGCGAAGGCACGAGGCTCCGCACCTGCAATGCGCAGTTTGGAGACTCCGTTAATAAGCTGAACCATCAGTCCATATATTTCACCGTCTAATGCAAGCAGTGGGCGCTGTTTTTTCAACAGGAGCGTTCCCGAAATTAGGGTGACGCTGGCAACGAGAATTGCCACAAACAGTGCCAGTACGGCCAGTTTTGCACTGTAGTAAAACAGCAATCCTAAATTTAAGAGCGCAAATGCACCCGAGAGCATGGCATCTAAAACGGTACCACTAAGCTTACGGCGAATGGTATTGATGCTAGAGACTCTCGCCTGCAAGTCTCCAGTGGCGTAATCCCGAAAAAAGGACGGGTGGAGCTTTAGCAGCCTGTCCCAAACGGCAGCTTGCAGGGTAGCATCAGAACTCGTTTCTATGCGCATGGCAGCAATTGCCTGAGCAAACTGAAAACAAGAGCGTCCAAAGGCAACGGCCAGTAGGGCAAAGCCGAGTTGCAGCAGCAAGCTGCGGTTACCATAGGGAATGGCATCATCAATGAGCACTGCCGTTGCCTGGGGGATAGCCATACCGAGTAGACTCACGGCAACGCCGGTTAGCAGGATCATTAACAGATCTCTTCTATGGTCGTGCGTAGCAAATTTGAGTAGAGTAAGGGCATTGAGATTGCCCTCGGGCAGTGGGCGGTAAAAGATGAAAGCTTTGGGATCTAAGCGATTGGCGACAGCTTCGGTGACTGGTTCTCTTTTGAGGGAAACGGGGTCTAGCAGCTCGTAGCGACTGTTCTTGACCGGCAGGAGCGCCATGGGCCTTTGGTCTTCGCGGGTGTAAACCACCATCGGCCCGCTGTCTTGCTGCCACCAAGGGCCGCGCAACAAGATCTGGCGTAGACGCAGCTGGGAGGCACGGGCGATCGCTTCTAGCGGTTCTTTTACCTTTCCGAGATCTTCCGATTCACTGGGTTCAGACACTTCCACACCTAACGCATGCCCTACAGCACCTGCAGCGACCAGGAGTGGTGTGGAGGCGGTAAGATAGCTGTCATCCTCTGTTTGTAGGAGTGATGCAAGTCCTTTGAGCGTCGTTTCAGCGGTTTGTTTATTCAGCTGTTGCCGATTCTGAAACTGTTGTCGTTCTTGCTGATTTCGCTTTGATAGAATCTCTTCAATAACTGTAATTGCATACTGATGGAACAGCTCAGTTCCTTTATTGGACTGCTCTAGCTCACTGATGATTGCGGAGTCCAACAGTTTAAGTTCAATAGCGTTGGCGGCTTCTATCCATGTCCCTGTCCCCAAAGGGAAGTAGCCAGAGTTCTGGGTGATGATCGCATCTGCTGCGCCTAGCCACCATGCTGTGCCGTCATCTGGTCCAGTAATTTTTGCCCACACCATTTGTTCAGCAATGGCATAGCGCTGTCCCGCTCTTAGGGAAAGATATTTCGGACTGTTGGACGAGCTGTTGGACTCTATGTCGGCAGGGCGCTGGGGGAAGCCTGCAATGGTACCAAAATAGTTGAACCAGCTAGAAATATTTTGAGGTAGAAGTGAATCTGAGCTGCTGTGGGAAAGTAGCAGAGTGGGCTCAAATGCGATCGCAACTAACCCATATGCTGCCGGCTGACAGCCCATCACACATTCACCTGCTGACACCGTAAAGAGATACCGCCTCGGGCCCGTAAACTTACCCGCCTCGCAAGCTACCGCAAAGATTCCAACGCTGCCCATTTCCACCTGCCACACAGTGCCGGACTTCTCCAGCAAGAACGTTTCATTTCCTGCGAGGGTATGCGATAGTGTGTCTGACCGGGAAGCCTGTGGCGTCGATTGTGAAAACGTAGATGTCATAGTGCTTTCCCCATGGGTCTCTTTCTATATGTCTTTTGTTTTGAGGTCTTTTGTTTTGAGGGCTCTTGTTTCTTTTGCTGTTCTAGACAGCTTCTTTCTGTAAAGCGTCTTTCTGCACGGCTGATCCTGACTGCTGGATCAATGACGCGTAGTGCCCCTCTTTCGCCCACAGCTGCTCGTGAGTTCCTCGCTGCACGACCTGTCCTCTTTCCAGGACAATAATTTCATCAGCATCGCGAATGGTACTCAGCCGGTGCGCTACGATCAGGCAAGTGCACCCCCTTCGCCGCAAATTACGATCAATGTTCTTTTCCGTTTCAGAATCCAAGGCACTTGTCGCCTCATCCATAATCAGAACAGAAGGATTGGTAACAAGCGATCTAGCAATCTCCAATCTCTGCCTTTGCCCACCGCTAAGGTTCTGCCCTCCTTCCAATAGCTGCGCATCGTAGCCATAGGGCATCGCCAAAATCGCCTCTTCGATTTCTGCATCTCTGCACGCCTGCTGAATCTGTTCATCTGGTACGGTACTATCCCACAAGGTGAGGTTATCCCTCACTGAGCCTGCATAGAGCAAAATCTCCTGCTCCACCATGGCAATCGAGTTTGTCAGCACTGCTCTAGAAATCTCTTGACGCGGAACGCCATCGAACAACACTTCCCCCGTCAACGGCTGATACAGCCCTGCAATCACCTTTGCCAAGGTAGATTTTCCTGAGCCACTACCACCGACAAAGGCTACCCGCTGTCCTGGCTCAATCGAAAGATTAAAATTTTTGATCAAAGGCTCATCCAGCGGACTATATCCAAAAGAGAGATTTTCAATGTCTATCTTTCCGGAAAGTCGAAAAACATCCTGTTTTTCTTGATCCTTCTTTTTCAGCCCATTTTGATTGCTTGCCCGGTGGCTGAGAGGAGTCGCAGCCTCACGGCGTGGCGAAGCCAGGGGCGTAGCCTCTCCGTATGAGATAGCCACGTTTTCCCCAAAAACAACATCTACCTCATTTTCCAACACATCATCCAGCCGCTCTAGGCTTCCCTGCAACACTTGCAGCGTATTCGCAAACCCAAGCAAATTCCTTACCGGCCCCTGAAAGCTTTGCATCAACAGCTGAAAGGCAATCAGCATACCGATTGAGAGGTTGCCATGAATAACACGCCAACCGCCAACAATGAGAAGGGCTAACGCCGCTAGTGTGTTGAGCAAAGTAGGCAATAGGCCCAGCAGTCGATTCGTCAGCCCCAGCTCCTGTTGGGCATTGGATGCTTTGGTGTAATAACCGGCCCAGCGGGCGAAAAAATCCGACTCTAGTCCAGACGCCTTAAGTGTTTCGATACTTTGGAGTCCGGCAATACTGACACCCGAAGCCTTGCCATATTCCTGCGCGAGGCGGCGGTTAGCATCGGTGCGGGTGCGAGAAACCCATTGCAAAGTGGCAATGTTGATAGCGGCAAAGGAGATAACGATGAGGGTAAGCGGGATGTCGTATTGCAGCATCGCGATCGCATAGAACACAATCATCACCATGCTAATAGCGGTGGTAGTGAGTCTGCCGGAAAGAACGCTAGCAACACTACCGTTGAGATCAATGCGATCGCTGATCTCTCCTGCAAATCGCTGCGCATAAAATCCCACCGGCAACCTGAGGACATGCCATACAAATCGACTCGTCATCCCCACCGATAGCTTTATCCTGAGTGCTCGCAAATAGCGCAGCTGAAGCCCTGTGAGCAACGCCTGGAGTAAAACAGTAAGCCCCATGCCAAGCAGCACGTAGGGGAGCCAGTCCAGCCGTTTAGCGAGGAGCACGTTGTCAATAAAGATGCGGCTAAACGCCGGAATGGCCAAGGTTGGAAGTACGAGCAGAAACCCGGCTACAGTACAGAAGGCAAGGGCACCTAGCGAACCGCTCAAGCGACGTTTAAGCCCTTGGATGGCGCTAGGACGACGGCCACCGCGCTGAAAAGAATCTCCCGGATCGAAGGTGAGCACAATGCCGGTATAGCCTTCATCGAAGTCAGCGGGCGTGATTTTCCGTGGACCTAAGGCCGGGTCATTTAGCCTGACGTAGCTGTCGTTGATTTCATCGACAACTAAGAAGTGATTAAAATTCCAGAAGACAATGAAAGGGGGCGGTAGCTGTTTTAGCGCTTCTAGGCTTTTTTTGAATCCTTTACTGGCAAGCCCATAGTTGCGGGCCGCTTTCAGTACATTTGCAGCTGTGACGCCGTCGCGGGAGACGCCACAAGCCTGTCGGAGTTCTGCGAGGGGAACATGCCGACCGTAATAGCCTAAAATCATGCTCAGAGCCGCTGCGCCACATTCAACGGCTTCCATCTGTAAAACGGTGGGCGTTTTAGCACGTACCATTATATGGACTCTCCCATTAATTGCTTGACGGGTCTAGGAAGGGAAAGACAAAGCTAATGGGGGCTTTTTCTTCAAGGGTGACGCGAGCGATCGCAGGCATGCCAGCAATTGGAGCCATATTGCTAGCCCCAGCAGACCAATAAAAATCTCCTTCTTCATCCTGGCGAGGAATGGTTACGACCTCCACATAGCTATCGTCTAATCTACTTTCTCTCGCAGCTTCAATCGTGGTTACTGATGGCTGCGAAACAGATAGCACCTCGGCCTGGAGGCCTCCTGCTACCTGGCCTCCATCCACATCTGGAATAAGCAATACCCGCATGCCAGGTTGTATCTGAGCAATTTCACCTGCGCTAAAATAGGCCACGCCCACAATTTGTTCAGGAGACATGTCAAACTCGTTTTCAGGCAGCATATTTTCTACAGTATTGGCAAAGACCAACGCACCCTGACCAGTGGTCGTCACAGGAATTCTGCCTACCACGCTCCAGACAAGCCCGCAGCCCAGCAATCCCCCTAGAGCCAACAGCGGCAACAGCGCACGGGGTGTCACTATTGTCATCAGCTGATCGAGCTGCTCCGGAGAAGAGAGTCGCTCTAGAGCTTCTTTACGAAAAATACTATTGTTATCCATACCGTTTTATTCAGATCTCTAAATCTATGTTTTGATTTAATTTTTGTTTATATCTACGCTTTTGGGTTGATACCGTTTAATCCATACACCGTCACGCTTCCACACTCAGCTGCTTTAGCATCCAATCAAACTTAGCGGCACCTTCTGATGCTTGCTGGAGTTCTTCCATATCGAGTTCATCATCAAACCCGTCTTCAGATAAAGACTCCGCACTTTTAGTGCGCTGCCTACACTCGGTAGCTGTAATCGACGACAAAAGCTGCGCAGTTTGAGTGGCAATCACCCGATAAAATCGCGCAGCAAAGCCGAGGTCCTCTTGAAGCTTAATGGCCATTTTTTGACGGGAAATGCTCAGCAGCTTGGCGTTTTGGGTGGCATGGATTCTAACAGGCAGAGGTTGAAAGTCTAGGAAAGAGATGATTCCTGGCAAGCCACCCCTGGAGATTTGTGCCAGCGGAATAAACGTTTTCTCTTTAGCGGCTTCTTCGAGCCCATGAGAACAAAAAGATAGGGGATCACAGGGATTGTCGGTAGTAGCGATTTCAAACTGGCCATCTAGTACGGTATAGAGCGCGTCTACTGGACGACCCATATTGAGCAAGACTTTTCCGGTCTCTAGCCTTTCTATCTTGCCAGCGCCGAGCATCCAGTCAATGTCACTGTCGTGCAACTTTCCAAAGACAAACAGAGCTTCTTTGACTCGCTCTCCAGACTGGTAGCGCAGCAGTTCCGCCTGACTACTTTCTTGTTGCTGAGCGGCCTCGAACTGGTGACGAATTTGCTCAGACATAATGAGTGCGATCGCTCTATAAAAGTGCGCCGCAAAGCTGGCATCGCGTTCAAGCTTGACAGCGATCACGTCTTTTTTTACGGCCAACACAACAGCCTCGGTTTTTGCCGTGGTGACACTCACCGGCTTTGTCTTAAATAGCCATTCCATACCCAAAAGATCGCCCCGCGACAGCCAAGCGAACTCACGGCCACTACAGGGCGCACTCATCGCTAGCGAGCCTTCTAAAACCAAGTAGAGAACATCCAAAGACTCTTCTGGCATGACGAGAACGGTCTGAGTAGCAAGTGTGCGACGCTCACCACTGGTGACCAGCCAATCGATATCGACATTACTCAGCTCGCGAAGCAGGGTATCTGACATAACTTTTTGCTGTGTTGAGTTGAAAAGTTCTTGAGTTAAAGGCTTGCCTATACTTTGTCTGGAGCTCACACTAACGCGAGTAATTCTTTCCAGTCATTTTGCTGGGCTTTCTGTTGCTAACCGCTTCAATCGCTTTAGCCAGGAAATCTTCAGACAAAATTCTCCAGCCAACAGATACGGCATAACGCTACTGATGATTTTCCAGCAACTGTTTTCCAGCAAGTGCTTTCTGCCTAACATCATGAATCAGCTGAATTTGTTGAAGAATATTAACTGAAAGCATATCGCCTCGCTCTATCCAGTAATGTCCAACCTGCACAAAAAGTCATAAAAACGATAACAATTCGACACATGAACGTGTTTTCTCACAAACAATTAATCCCTCTCTCATAAAGCCTTAAAGTTGTTTTTATAGATATTAAAAAATGTTTCTGAATTGTGTTGTTTCTTAGGCGTGAGCGTTAGTGTTTTTTGTGTAGAAGGAAAGTGGAAACGCTATTAAGACGAACAGAATTACAACATATGATTTTGTCGTTATCCAATACTCTCCGACTTTGATTGCCGAGAGCTAGTGTTCAGGCCATCTTGTTGGAGAGGAAAGGCGTTCAGCTGCCTTTTACGCTGTTTCAAACCATTCAAGAAATCTTTGTTTTTGAGTAGTGTTGATTCAGTACGATCGTTTTATTCAAGACAACTCACTTAGGTACTTACCCATGGCAGAGCAAGATAAGAAAGTCACTCAGAGCGAAGAACTCTCTGAAGATCAGCTAAAAGAAGTCGCGGGTGGCAAGAATGTGCACCAGCGCCGTATTGAGCATCTCGACAATCAGACTAAGAGTGTCGACGATGTTCAAGAGACTCGTTTGGAGCACCTAGACAACCAGACCAAATAGACAAGAGCTAGTTTTTAGCATATAAAATAGCGCAACTATCGGTCGACAGGTAGTTGCGTTGTTTTTATTGTTTCTCAAGGCATATCAAGTAAATAAGTTAAGCTATTCCGTATCTTCTTCTCGAAAAATATATCCCACACTACGTACCGTATGAATAAGCCGCGACGCATCGTTTTCTTCTAGTTTGCGTCGCAGGTAGCGAATATATACTTCAATAATATTTGAACTTCCAGAGTACTCGTATCCCCATACGTTTTCCAGAATTTGTGTACGGGTGAGCACCTGAAAGTAATGGCTCATTAAATATTCCAACAGATCAAATTCTTTTGCGGTGAGTCGAATCAACTGCTTGTTAGCAGAAGAAGCATCTCCTATATCTCGAAAAACCTCTCGGGTTTTCCGATTGAGTTGGATATTAGCACACTGTAAAATAGCGGAGTGGGCAGTCACTGAGCTTCGGCGCTGTAGGCTCGCATGAATCCTAGCGATCAATTCTTCAGGATCAAAAGGGATAGAGACACAGTCGTCTGCGCCAGCCTCTAGTCCGGCAATTCTTTCGCATGGGCTGTCTGCTTGGGTAAGCAGAATAATAGGCTCCTCACCTTGACCTGCCCGTAGGCGTCGACAGATCTCTAATCCCGACAGACTAGGGGGTGCCCACCCAACAACAATCAGATCCGTAGCCACTCGCTTCGCAATAGATAATCCGCGTAAGCCATCGTTAATCACACTTACTTGATAGCCTTCACCGTGAAGATCTATCTGAATAGATTCTGCAAGTTCAGGCTCGTCAGAGATAATCATAATGTGTTTGAGCCTGGGACGAACATCCCGCGTCAGGTGCTGTTTGCCCGAACGCTCTCGTGCTTGTACAAGCATTCTCTTCCTACCTAAGCATGTTGCTATTTTGCCTTAGACATAAATATAAAACACGAAAAATACTGGCAAACGACTTTCCGATTTTGGAAAGTTTAGGCCGCGATCACTTGTACTTTAAAGTGGGTATTGGTGACTTAGATTGACGTACATCACCTATCAGCTCTGTGCTCACACTGAATCTAAGTCGCTGATTATTTGTAGCTTTATCAGCAGCGACAATTTTAAAACTTAAGAGTGCTTAAGAAAACATTATTTTTACATTTATGTATTGGTTGCTACTACGCGATGAGCCCTGCTTTTCGAGCCGCGCTTTGTATTTGCATCCGCAGATCTTTATTCGGGTCGTCATACACATTAAGTGCATCTTGGATACGAGCCCAATAGTTGCGGATAGTGCGATCGCTAACATTCATCGCCTGCGCAATTGCCCTATCCGACAGACCCTCCTCATACTTGAGGGTAAGTACCTGTAGCCATCTACGGTCGAATTCAGGGCGCGATCGCACTTCCGGCGGCAAGTAGATAGAGCCTCGCAAAGCAATATCTACAGCGTTGAGAATGTCTTGCAAGGGCATAGACTTGTCAAGTGCAACAAATCCACCTTCGTAAGCATTGATCACTGACTTCAAGCGAATGAGTGGACGAGTATTAATGCTGAGAACCATCAGGCTAGGTGCATTTTCACTGTTCATCAGTCTCTCCAACAGCTGAACGCCTGCCCGTGCGCTCGGGAAATCCTGTTGTTCAGCGGGTAAGATTAAGTCAACAACGACAAAGTTAGGCTGCTGCTGTTCCATCGTTTTTTCTGCTGTTTCTACGTCCTTAGCAGTCGTAATTTCAGCTGTTGGATAACGCGCCTGCAAGCCAGGAAGTATACCGGATAGGATGGCCTCGTGATCGTCAATAAGCAAGAAGCGGTGAGAAGTGCTTTGCATATGCATAAAATACGGTGTATCGAGATAGAGAGTTACAGAGTTTAGCGTCTTTAGCGCTTTAAAGAATCTATTGAGTAGTTGTTTTATGGGCAGCCGTTTTGTAGCCAGATATTTTGCGTGTAGTAGTTTTGTCGCTCAATTAATTGTTCTTCTGCGAAATAATCTAGCTGTTTGTCTGGGCCAGACTATTTCGCAGATGGTACTTTTTTGTGATTTTCTTCTCTCCTTAATACCTTCGTGGGCGTTGTTATGGTTAGAGAGAGGATAAGTGCTTCTGCAAAATTGTCCGCCAAGCCGTTGTGCAATCGTAATAGCCTGATATGTCCCTTGGCCATCTGTACTTTGCTGGGTTATCCCAGTTCCATCGTCGATAATTTGCAATCGATAGGTATGGGTTTCTATAAGACAGTTGACCTCCAGGCGTGTGGCTCCTGCAGCGTGGTTGCCCACATTTAGCAAGGCTTCTTGCAAGAACAAACAGAGACCTCTTTTGGCTGCAATATTAAACCGCTTTTCTTTAAACGTTTCGGAGAGTTTTTCAAACTCAGGTACGACATAGATTTGAATATCTTTAAAGCCTGGCAGAGGCTGCTGTATGCTGTGCTCGTACACCTGATACAGCAGGTCGCCCAGAGGTTCTTTCAGATCGAGCAAGGTCATGTCGTCTAGATACAGACTGTACTGTTTGGTGATGGCATCCTGGCGCATACGCGCGAAAATGTTGCGCATATCGGTATTGAGGATAGCGAGCTGCCGCTGCAACTGTTCGTTTGATAGAGGCGGCTGTGCTTTAATGCCGCGAGCGATATCGGCGAGTCTTTGCAGGGGACCACTGTGAACGGATTCGTAGGTTTGCTCAATGGTGGTTTGTCGCTGCGTTAGTTCAAAACGCATATCTCGGTCAAAAAAGGCCGTAATTAAGCCAGCGCTACAGAGCGCGAGGGCACTCGGAACGATGGGTGCCCAAATATTGTGAGCAACCAGCAGGTGGTAGCTCAATAGGGTTAACAACAGAATTGAAAATAGGAGAGTCACGACACTTTTCCAAGGCGATCGCAGCAGAACGCTAGTTGTCATACCCAGGATCCCCCACGCGATAATCCAAAGATATTCGCTAAGCTCTGTCCAGGTTTCTAGGATGCATTTCATCCCTAGCGCGGTACCAATGATCTGTTCTGTGGCATGGCTATGAATTTCTACCCCATTAATAATCTTTGTCGGGTGTAGATGTTCGGGGAACTGCTCTGAGTAGAGGGTTTGGCTCGCAGCTGAGGTAATGAAACTATCTTTGGCATGGGTTGCCGTTTTGCCGATGATAACGACGCGATCTTCTAAAAGAGGGGCTATGCGATTGCGCAGCTTGTTGGCCTCACCATCACCTGCAGATGCAGTTCTCAACACATCCCTCAATGGGACTGTGTCATATGGCTGTTGCAACATACAGAAATTCATTAGCATCTGAGTACTGTTATTCGCCGCGCCTGCATCTGCCCAGCTATACCCACCTGAATTGGGATAAAACTGTGGCAACTTACTCGCCTCTGCCTCAAGCTCAACACTCTCAGCTGCGAGATAATGTTTGGCCAACAGCCAGGGAAAAGATGATTTTTGCACGCCCTGTTCATCTTCTGCACTGAGTACGATTCGCCTGATCTTACCGTCGCTATCTACAACGATGTCAGCAAAGCCCACCTGTTTTGCAGGTGCCCCCTTTGGCGCATTGACAAGCATCATGGGTTCGTCGCTGAGTGCGACTTCTGCCGCGATGACATTGGGTTGAGTCGCCAAAATTTTTCGCAGCATAGTTTGTCCTTGCCCCTCGGGTAAATCTCGAAAAATATCAAGCCCAATGACCCTAGGCCGGTATGTGTCCAGATGAGTCAAGGCTTTAGCCAAAACGTCAGCTGAAATTGGAAAGCCCGTGGCTTGGTAGTCTTGCTCATTAACAGTGACAAGGGTTATTCGCGCAGGATGGGTCTGCGCTGGGCAATAGCGAGAAAAGGTATCTAAAGCCATCCACTCCTGGGCTTGCAGTAAACTGCTCACTCGCAGTAAACACACCACCCCGATAGTCAGCATGCCTGGAACGATGAGTTCACGGGTAGATAAGCGCTGAACACCTAGCCGGTGGAAAAACCTTCTAAGCATCGCCCTAGTCATCACACTTAACGGGATGACGCCGCACGGCACTACAAACTGTCAAGAGCACGTAGCATGCTCTCGCTATGATTATTTTCTGACTCATGTCGATTACTTGTAGGCAGCTGTGCTCACTATCGATATCGCCTGTCACCAACGTGCTCGATATTGATGTAGACCCGGTTGCCCAATTAATGATTTACCTGATTGATGTCTCAATTAGCCGATAGTTTTCTTTGTTGTTCCTCACGGCTACTAATGTATGTAGTTTTACGAATCAATACCTGAGCCACTGCTTAGAATTGGATGACAAGTTACAGTTGATACCCTGAGAGCAAATGAAGCGATTTTTGTGAAGGTTGATTGCGCTACGTTGCGTTATGCTCTCAGCGAAAAACACCGCAAAGAAAAATTAATAAAAACTTGAAGTTATCTTGGAATGTAGGCCCTCAGAAGTTGTTAGCATGCTCCTGTAGAACAACTTTCATTCTTCTCTCATAAATTCCTTGTGGCTGTCTCTTATTGTGAAATAAGTAACAGATTGGGAAGGTAGAGATACGCACATAGCTCAGACCAAGACCATATAACAGTTCCAGTATTACCTTAAGGATTCTTCCACTCATGCCCGCCGCCCCTTTTGAACGAAATAGCATTGCCTGTAAAAATTCTTCTCGAAAAAATACTGATCTAAAGCAAGACATTAACGCGACATCCAAGGAGACCGCTACGCTTAAAAGCACCGTTGAGCTTAAAAGCATCGTTCATAAAACGCTTCCCAGTGAAAAGGTTTCTAATGAGACAGCTCGCTCGCGTTTTCTTGTGATTGGCTGCGGCAGTGAGCAGCAAGGTGATGAAGCTGCGGGCCTTCAGGTAGCAAAGGAGGTCGAAAACTGGCAGCTGTCGTCTGTAAAAACGCTGACGGCTGCTCAATTGAGCCCGGACCACGCCACAGAAATTGCCAATGCAGACTACGTAATATTTGTGGACGCTTGTAGCGGCCAGAGCTGCTCTCGCACGGTACAAGTTGAGCCAGTGGTGGGTGATTTTCAGCCATTGAGACAGCTCTCCGGCAAGCCTCAAGGACTAAACCCATGGACTTTGCTGAATTTGACCGAACAGCGCTATGGTGAGTCGCCCCAAGCTTGGCTACTAAAGGTGCCCGCTGAACGTGTCGATACCGGAAGTGCACTTTCGACGACGGCACAGTTAGGATGCGATCGCGCAACCACTACCATAGCTAGATTTCTGAAAAATTATTGATAGGCTGTCGTGCTCATCAGACTGCTGCGCCATCTAGTACAGCCTTCAGCACTACATATCATCTCCAGAACTACATATCTCCAGCACCACACGTTAGATGTAAGGAAGCCAACGTCTTATTCCAGTAGGGCGTTGGCTTCCTACTAGTTAACCTAGCGTCAAAATATTAATTTTTTATTAAATACAAAGACGTGTCTGCGTAGAATCACGGTCCTCAAACCCATACGCAGTGAGCAGTATCGCATGCTACAAGCAACCCATTCTGGACACATGAAGACGTAAATACGTTACAGAACAATACATTGATGGGTCGCGACCCTCATACTTTCCTCACAAAATATACGTAGAGTAATATGTAAAGCTAGCAATAAGCTCTTTCAAAGCCCTCCATTGCGCTGTCTGAGATGAGTATGAAAAGTAAGGATGTCCCTGCGCGACTACCTAAAGTCGCTAACACAGCTTCCCACAGTAGAATTGCAATAGGCTATGTTCCTTTAGAAGGGCTCAGTCATCGTATCGTTGTGGAGAGCCTTAAGATTTCTGGCGATGTCCTGATGAGCCAAATCAACGACCTCATAGAGCAGGGCAACATCCACCGCATCGTTATCAAAAATAAGGAAGGCCACACCCTTCTGAGAGTGCCGACTCATCTAAATGCGGTTGATCACACTATCAATGCCATTCTTTCAGCAGAGGAAACTGCTATTAACGTTATTAGCGCAGTCCTTCCCAATGCTAAGGTCGTCGTTGAGAAAATCGCTTAGCTGATAGATCGCTCAGGTTAGCTCGCTCAGTTTCTAGTGAAGGAAGGTGGAGGACTCGAACCCCTGTAGTGGTTGCTACACCCTGGTTTTCAAAACCAGTTGCCGACCATTCAGCGGCACCTTCCATTTGGGTTGACCGGCGGGACTTGTTCGCGAAGCGTTTCCGCAGGAAATACCCGTTAGCACTGGTTTCACAGACCAGCTCCTCGTCCACTTCGGATTCGGCCAACATGTTTGGCAGGAGTGGTAGGGCTCGAACCTACAAAAATCGGTTTAGAAGACCGATACCCAATCCGTTAGAAGACACTCCCATATCACACGCCCCCACTAGGATTTGAACCTAGAACCTTTGGCTTCGAAGGCCACTGCTCTATTCCATTGAGCTATAGAGGCATACTTTGGTAGTCCTGACAGGACTTGAACCTATGACATCCTCTTTATAAGAGAGGTGCTCTTCCAACTGAGCTACAGGACTTCTGGAGCGAATGACGGGAGTCGAACCCGTGACTAGAACTTGGCACGCTCTCATGTTTCCAGCTACACCACATTCGCGAAACTATATTGGAGCCGGAGACAGGAATTGAACCTGCAACCTACTGATTACAAATCAGTTGCTCTGCCAAATTGAGCTACACCGGCAAAAAGAAAAAACCAAAAACAAGATAGTCCCCTTACCCACCCTCACCAAAATCAACAGATCAACACGTGGTAGTAAAGCGTAACTATGCAAAGTACGTTTGTTACATTGCTGGGCGTAAGTTGTGATGGGACTTGAACCCATTTCAGCTGGCCCGCAGCTGTACCAAAGGGCTATTGGGCAAATAGCATTCCAACTTTCCCAGTTGGCGGGCTGTGTTCGCTTCTGTTTCTTTTGGCTACCAACTATTGTTTCGCGTTTATAGATCTTCTAGTTCAACAGCCCAATTTAGCTGTTGAATTTGCGAATCTAACAGACGATGCTCGCGCGCGAGACTATCGATCTGGCGCTGCAAAGCGGCAATATCGACAGTGCTCACCAGCTTCACCTCAGACTGGCTGTAGCGTGTACTCACAATGGAGGCATTCTGAATCAGACCACTCAGCACGCTACATTTGAGGCCCAGGGTGTCACGCTGAGCCAACGCATCCGATAATGTGCCGCTACTGAGCGCAGTATTCGAGTTGGTTTTGTTAATGCGCTGGACCAAGTTCGTCAGTTCAACGATGTTATTTTCCAACTCACTAAGCAGCGCCTGAGGGTTTTCAGGTGGGTGTTCACCTTACTGCACGCGAGCACTGCGACTCAGTCGCTGACGCAGCTGAGCAATCTTTTTCTGACAATCTGCTCGTAATATTAAAGCTTCTGCAAGCTTCATCTTTTTCACCTCCTGCTATTGACGATTAATCAGGTGTTACTGATAGCAGAAACAAAATGGGTTGTGTGAGAGTTGTTCGCGGAGCATCTCCGTAGGAGATACTCACGATCTTCTGCTTAAGAGGCAGCTGCTTTAAGTGCCTAAGCAAAATTAATTACGAACTTATCCCCAAAGCCAGCGAGCATTTC
>ERZ1740067.1551-NODE-1551-length-15482-cov-5.282232_pt1 | contig 15482 bp, 12 predicted proteins | sample MGYA00581736_ERZ1740067 | MGnify/ENA primary metagenome ERZ1740067 (study PRJEB43018, sample SAMN04849236) | marine metagenome | isolation source: floating plastic debris | place: Pacific Ocean | collected 2008-08-27 | study: EMG produced TPA metagenomics... | reverse complement strand
CCTTGCCGATATCGCGATTGGTTTTCAGGCATCGCACCCCGAAGTCACGGTCAACTGGCATTTGCAGGACGAACCGATCCGCTTTGCCGAGATCGGCTGTGACCTATGGATCAAGATTGGACCTGTTCCCGACGATACGCTCATAGTCCGGCGTTTGGGACGGGTTGAAAGGATGGTCGTCGGCACTTCTTCCATCGCCGAACAGGTGCAACACGCTCGACCAGATGAGACGCGCGAGATCCCGTTTGTGACCCTGACACCCTTTGAAGGGGCAAAGATCAGGCTGTCAGATCCAGATGGTGACCAATGCGACTTGAAGGTGACGGCCAAACTGGCAACGAACAACATAATGTCGCTCAAGCACGCAGCACTTTCCGGTCTCGGAGCAGCTGTGTTGCCGCGTTGGCTTATCGCCAGGGAGCTCGGGTCAGGCGAACTGGTCGATTTGTTTCCCAAGTGGCGCGCGGCAACGCTCGATGTGAACCTTGCCTATCTCCCGGCGCCCCATCAACCACGGCGGCTGACTGCTTTTGTTGATGCACTCGAAGACGGCTTGCGTAAAATCCCGGGAATGAATTGAGTTAAATTCGCAAATAAGTCAGAGATATAGCCGTTGACAGCTGTCAACTGGGAGGGTCGGCGAGAACCGCATCGGAAGTCGTCCAGCCATGAGCTCGATTGGTCCGGATCCGCCCACAGACTGTGAGACGCATCGCTATCTCAACAAGGCCATACCCCTACCAAAGCGTCCTGGCCTTCATTGATGCTTTTCTTCAAGTGCTAATTGCAGCTGATCGCGGCACACGTGATTTTTCCGATATCTAATTGATCCGAGAGCGACTTTCCCCGTTCGCTCTCCAAAGTCAGGATCGAGCCGCCCTTCAACTCTAAATCAACTCGGCTTGAAGTTACCCGGGGCATTAATAAGTTATTCAAATACATAGCCCATTGTGCTCTAGTATTTTAAGGAGTTGACGGCTTCCTAGATCGAAACAGGGATCTATTTCGAAAATGCTCGGGTACATCTGGGGATCAACGCAGCGAAAATTTCTCGTCATCATGCTCGCAACGTTGATTGCCGTGAACGGCCCGCTTTTGCTGTTGTTTTTCGTTGTCACCAAAGACACGCTGGAACGCGAGATGGTCGCGAAACAGCAGGTTCTCGTTGACGTCAACAGCAAGGTCCTGAGCAAGCTGATCTGGGATTTCGACGACGAAAACCTGAAAAAATGGACGGCGGCCATCGCCACAGAGCCAGACATTTTCAGCATCGAAGTTCTGGATGATACCAACAACCGGCTCGCGTTCTTTTCAAACGCCGAAGACAGCAACCCGGCCTCGCAAGAAGGCGGGACCCTGTTTTCAAAGGACATCATCCACGTCATTGATGAGAACGACTACAACGTCGGCACGCTGAACGTCTGGTTCATGACGGAACGCCTGCGGAGTGCCGCCATCGAACAGGTTGCCTACCCTGCCATTTTGTTTGTTGTCTCCACTATTTCTGTTCTTATCGTTGCCCTGCTTGCCAACCGTGTCATGATCAATCGGCCCTTAAGCCGGCTGAATGAGGCCATTGAGACAACTCACCGGTCGGGAACCCGCAAACGGGTGGATTGGTCGTCATCAGATGAATTCGGCAGTGTCACCGAAGCCTTTAACGAGATGCAGGACAGCCTCGACAAGGACGAAGCCAAGCTGTTGAAGGCAAACAAGCGCCTGGCGTTTCTTTATAACAACACGCCGGTGATGCTTTACTCGATTGACCATGAAGACCGGATCCTGAACGTCTCCGATTATTGGCTAAGCGCCACGGGGTATGCACGGGAGGCCGTTATAGGCCGCAAGTTCAGGGAGTTTCTTCAGCCCGATTGCACCGAGGAATATCTCGACAGCCGCAAACGCCTCTACTCAGCAGAGCACATGTCTTTTGAAATCACCTCGGTTATCATCAGGGCCGACGGATCGCCGCTGGCTGTTCTGATCACCGAAATCCGCGATTTCGACAAGAGTTCGACCGGCCGGCAGTCGCTCTCCGTCATGGCTGACATCTGTCAGCTGAAAGCCGCAGAAGCAAAGATCCTCCATCAGGCGCGAACGGATTTTCTGACCGGTTTGCTGAACCGGCACGGCTTCACGCATCGGATGAACGAGGCGATCGACGCAGCCGATGCGAACCATGAGATCTCCGTCCTCTTTTTTGATCTCGATAACTTCAAATGGGTCAATGACAATCTCGGTCACTTTGCAGGTGACCAGGTCCTGAAGCTGGTCACACAAAGAGTGTCCAAACTCTTGAAAACCGATGATTGTTTCGGCCGTTTTGGCGGCGATGAGTTCGCCATCTTGCTGTCCGGTGGCGATGTGCGCGCGCGCGCTGTCGATCTGGCAACACGCATCAACCAGGTTTTGAAGCAACCGATCAGCCTTTCCGGCAGGCAACTGCAGATTTCTGCCAGCATCGGGATTTCCTATTATCCGGAAAATGCGGATACGGCGGACGATCTGCTGCAGACCTCCGATGTCGCCATGTACCGCCAAAAGGGCAGCGGACGGAACGGACACTGTGTCTTCGATGTCCAGTTCGGCCAGGAGGCCGCACGCCAATTGGAGGTCAAGGAGCTCATTTCCGAGGCTCTGAAACATGATTGGTTTGAGCTTTACTACCAGCCCATCGTTCATCTCAACGAGCGGAGCATCGTCGGGTTCGAGGGCCTTTTGCGGCTCGTGCACCCGGACAAGGGCATTTTGCCGCCCCGGGAATACATCACGGTTGCCGAACAGACCGGCAGCATTCTGGAAATCGGCGACCGGGTCTTGCGGCTCGGCATGCGGGCGCTCAAAGAGCTTGAACAGCAAGCCGATTGGCAGGACGCCTATGTGACGCTCAACCTGTCAGCGGCCCAGTTCAGACGGGAACTGCCGGACACTTTGGCCCGGTACCTTGCGCAACACGATCTGGTGGGCGACCGCTTGGTACTCGAAATCACCGAAACAACCTTGATGCAGAACAGCGCAGATCTGGATGGACTGATCGAGGATATCCGGAAACTCGGATGCGCTCTGGCGCTCGATGATTTCGGGACCGGCTTTTCATCGCTCAGTTACATGAACCGGCTGCACGTTGATACGGTCAAGATCGACCGGTCGTTTGTTCAAGGACTTGGAGATATCTCCAACAAAGATGCGTCCGGCAAGACAGCGCCCCTTGTTGAGGCCATTGTCGGCCTGGCGGAGAAGCTGGATCTGACCGTGATTGCCGAGGGCATCGAAACCGAAGAACAACTTGGCAGCTTGACACAACGGAATGTAAGGTTTGGTCAGGGTTTCCTCTTCGGAGAGGCCAAACCGCTGAATGTTTGGATCAACGGGCCTTTGAAAAGCCGGTCAAGCAGATACGCCTTGCCGGACCTGAAAGAGCTGCAAGCCAGGCCGTACTGAAAACCGTGTCACCGACAAGGGGCAACAGATGAAGGCAGTGACAAGACGGACCGTTCTGGCAGGCATGGCGGTGTTGGCGCCCCTGCCCTCGCTCCGCTTGTCCCGGGCAAGTTCCGACCTTGGTGGTCTCAAGGTGATGACGGAAGAGTATCCCCCCTACAATTACCAGGTGGGGGGCGAGCTGATGGGGCTCAGCGTTGAGATCATGGAGGAGATCTTCAACCGGACAGCCTCCGGTCACAGCCGATCCGACATCTCCCTCCTGCCATGGGCGCGCGGCTACAACCTTACCCTCCAGCGGTCCGGGCATGCCCTCTTCTCGACGACCCGCACACCGGATCGCGAAAGCCTTTTCAAATGGGTCGGGCCCTTTGTTCCGACAGTCGTGGGGCTGATTGCAAAAAAAAGCAGAAACCTGAAGATCCAGACAGTTCAGGAGCTGGCGGACTTGCGGATCGGGGTGGTCAAGGACGATATCGGACAGTTGCTTTTGCAGGCAAAGGGTGTCCCGGACGACCGGATCGAAGCGGTGCTGTCAAACGATCAGAATTTCCGCAAGCTCATTGCCGGCCGTGTGGATGCTATCTCCTATGAGACCAGAGTAACCCGTTGGGCGCTGCAAACGCGTGATGTCGCCCTGGATGAGTATGAAACCGTCTATGAACTGGACCGCGGCGAACTCTATCTCGCGCTTCACCACCAGACGCCCGATGACCTCGTCGATCTCCTGCAATCGGTGTTCGACACCATGGTCGACGACGGCACCCATGCTCAGATCCTTCAGCGCTACGGGATCGAGTCTTAAGGCAACACCTTTGTGTGCTTCGGATTGGCTTCTGAGCACGCTCCCTGACCGGTTAGAGGTCACTTCAGCTCTTCATTCACCGCGTCCAAAAGAGCTTCCAGTTCGCCGCTTTCGATCGTTGCCCAGATGATGTCTGCGTCAACACGGAAATACTCATGGGCAATGTGATCGCGCATTCCGGCAATCAGCCGCCAGGGAATGTCCGGATGGCGGGTTGTGACTTCGGGCGGCAACGCCTTCACAGCCTCGCCAATTTCCTGAAGGCAGGCCGTCACGGCGCGGAACGTCTTGCGGTCCTCCAGCGGTGTTTTCAGGAAGGCTGCCTGATCAACGTCCGCGACAAACGTGCGAATGTCGAGAATGGCGCGCTGGATGTCTTCCAGCCGGTGGCGAGCATCACGCATGGCGCTTCAGAAAATCCGGAGTTCATCGTTGGCCGCAGCCTCCGCCACATGCGGAGCGAGGCGGGCGCGCGGCGCCAGATCCACCCGACCAGGCATGTCGAGCGCGGTCTCCAGAACATCCTTCAAACGCGAAAGATCAAACAGAGACAATTGCGCGCCTTCTTTCGGCTCGTAACTCAAGTCGATGTCGCTGCCCGCCTCAGCCTCGCCGCGTGCGAGAGAGCCGAAGAGATAGAGATGGCCGATCCCCTGCCCTTCCAGATCCGCGCGCACGCCTCTCAAACGGGCAATGACATCGGTCGCCGCCAGCGGGCCGGCTGATTGATCATCCACATAGTTCTGGACGATCTGCTTAAGCAAATCCTGCACCTTGGCCCCGCGTTCTGCGGCCAGTGCCTTGAACCGGTTTTTCAGCGGCACCGGCACCCGTGCGGACAAAAACGCGGTTTCGGCACTGTCGGAGACAAGCTTCGAGGTATTCTGCACTGACATGGAAACCACCATCGGCTATTTTGTGCACAAATGCACATTATCACGTATGGTGGCCCTTTTTCAATGCTGTTTCAAAGTTGACAGCTGTCAACTCGCCTCCTCGGCACGTGGAATGGGGAGGAGCGATCGACATTCCTAAACTCGCCGTCTTGAATTCGGGGACGTTAGATACGATAGATCATGCCTGACATCCAGATTAACCGCGCAATCCCCGCACAAACGTTCAAAACAGGTCCGGATGGATTGAAGTACCGTGGGCGCGTTGAAGACTGATAGCCCCTGCCCTTCTTTGCAGTTCACAGGACCGACCGATATGAAACCCATCAATCTCTCCGACAAGCTCTCCATGTTTGCCACTCCTTGGGATCCGCACGTTGTCGCAGATTACAACACCAACGATGTGATGGTGGTGAAGTTCAAGGGAGAGTTTCCCTTTCACCAGCATGAGGACACCGACGATTTCTTCCTCGTCCTGGAGGGCGAGATGATCATGGACATCGAAGGCCAGGACCCGCATGTGGTGAAAGCCGGGGAGCTCTTCATTGTGCCGAAAGGCGTTGTCCACCGGCCGCGCGCCGAAGAAGAAACCAAGGTCTTGCTCATTGAGCCTAAGGGCGTTCCAAACACCGGCGATTCCGGTGTCGAGCCGGCACCCAAACCCCGGATCTGATTTTCTAAACTGACCACAGTACCTTATGCACCAAAGGGACCCGAACCCGCTCGTTTGTTGACAGCTGTCAACTCTCACTTGGTCGCCCCTGCCCTTACCGGTTCATAAGAGAGTCGAGCATTGGCCGAAGCCGGAATTTCCCAGCTTCGGCCTTCTCGCTCAGAGTCCGCAAATATCCGCCAGCGGATTTGATCTCATCGGCCCGCTCTACCAGATAGGCCATCGTCACGATTGCCCCTGCCGGACCCATATGCTGTTGCGCCCGCAGCCAGGCGTCTTTCGAAATCCCGAGCATTGGCCGGATCAGCTCCGCAGCTTTCCGAGCATCCGACCAGTTGCCCAGGCCTTCCAACGCATACTCGGCAAAGGATGGACACGCCCGCTTCAGATCTCCGAGAGAGACTTGTTCGGGATCCATCTTGGCGCTTCCCCGGATTTCATGCGCTTCAGCGTTCTGATGATCTCCCTGCCCGGCTTCCTGTTTAAGTTCATCACGCTTCTCACCATCAGACGCTCGACCAGCTGCTTCAATATAGTCTGAGCAATATTCAAATGAGTCATCTTTGTTTGAATTCTGAATGTGGCGCTCATTACGAGCGTCGTTGCCGCTCATAATTCTGTTTAATTGCGAGATATCCCCGGTTTGTACGGATGCTTCTTCGCAGTCTCTTTCGCGCAAATCCGCCTCGTCCATGCCGGCCAGGAACGCGCTTTCCACGCGGGCCCGTAAGCGCACCAAAGCGTCACAGCGCTGCTTGTGGTCGCTGAGAGCGCCGTTGCGCGCAACACGGCCGGAGAGCGCTTTGAGCTCGTCCGTAAAGCCCAGCCAAAGTACCGGGCTATGAGCGCCCTGCCCGTCCTCAAACGCAGCCTCGATCATCTTTGAAATGTCCCGGAGGTGCAGCGTGATCTCCGCCCTTACCTTTCGGACTTCCGCGGCATGCGCACGTGACGCCTCGGCGTGCTCGAAGACTTCAGGGGCCATCAAAGCGGCCGGGGCTAGATTGAAGCCAAAGGCGTCACGCACCTCACCGTCCGGCCCTTTGCGGGCGAAACGCTTGCCATTTGCGCTGTCCTTGCGCAGCAGAAGACCCGTTTTCACCAGAGTTGCGATATGCCGGCGCAGGGTCGGCGCGGACATTCCGCGGGTGCGTAAGGACAGTTCGGCATTCGATGGAAAGACGATGATGTCTTCCGACCCGTCCAATTCCTTTTCCGGATGAAAGCTCAGGAGCGCCTCCAGAACCGTGATCGCCCGATCGGACAGGGCATAGGCCGCGCGGGCCTCTGTCAGGGCGCGCAGGAACTGCCACTTGTCCGTTTTGCCGGTCCGGTTGCCGGAAGTTTTGAGAGCTGCGCGGTCGGCCTCAAGCTTCTCATGTGCCTTGAACAAGGCAACAGAAAAGGGTCCGCCGCCGAAAGGCGTCGTTGCAATTCGATCCGTCATGTCCATCACCTTCATAAAGGCAATGAAAAGGCGTTCCCGGTCGCAAAACAGGGGCTCACGTCTTGACAATTTTGGGCGGAAGTGATTCTCTCAGATTGCTACATACAAAGAGGGCTTCCGGAGCAATTTGCTTTGGGGGCCTTTTTTCTTGCCTTGTTTCCTTCCCTTCCTCGTTTCCAAATCCTTCAGCGCGGCAGTTCCGCTTTCTGAAAGTTGACAGCTGTCAACCGGCCTTACGAGCAAATCGCATTCAGTTGGTTTCCTCTTTCACTGCCTGAGATCAGAGATCTCAACGCAAAAGACGAAGCGTTTGTGTTTGGTTTGATGCGATGCGCTATAACTCAGCCGTCCGGCAGCTCCTTGTTCTTGTCCGCCTCAAACGCCGCCAAAAGATCCGGCAGTTGTTTGGCGAGATAGTGCGTGAAGCCATCCGGAGCCGTCTTGGCCAATTGGATGGTCGAGCCCTTGATGTCGGCGATCGGTTTGCCGGACCGGCTTTTGATCGTCTGTTTTTGGACCGGCTTCGATTTCCGTTTTCCAAGCCGTGTGAACAGGCGCTGGAACCGCTGATCGGAATCACAGGCGAGAAACACCTCGGAGGTGATCTCGTCGCGCGCAATAACCTCCGCCGCTTCTCCGTCGAACATCTCGGCAAGCTGGTGCCAGCGTGGCCGGCCGGCCTTGGGCGCCGGCCCAACAGCCTTGGCGATCGGGTAGGGCACTTTATCGGCGACCTGCAGGAGCCGGGTCATTTCCGTCTTGTGAACACCGAGTGCGTCCTGAACCAGGGAGCGTTCAAATCCATGATCGATCAGCGAGCGGGCGAAGAAAGCGCGTTCAATGAAAGACAGATCCCGCCGCTCGGCGTTCTCCTTACCTTGCGCCAAGATCAGGGCATCGTCGTCCAGGTCCCGGACGATCGCCAACACATTGATGCCGAGTTCTTTCGCAGCCCGGATCCGCCGGTGGCCATATGCGGCCTGGTACCAGCCATCCGCGCGCTTGGCGGCGTCCGCATGACGGCGCACAAGAACCGGAACCTGCTGACCCCGGCTTTCAAGGCTGGCTTTCAGCTCCGCAAAGCCCTCATCAAGATGCGCTTCAACAGTCAGACGGTCCGCAACGGGCGAAGGCTCGATGTGTGACGGATCGAGTGTCACCACCCGCTCGCCAGACTGTTCTTTCAACTCCTGCGCCATTTGCCCGAGGGAGAGCCCCATGGCTTTCACAGCGCCGGAGGCCGACCGCGGGCGTTCGCCGACAGGATCGGTTTTTGGAGCTGGGGCAGGGGCGGCAGGCACCGCCTTCTTCTCATGCCGGGCTTCTTGCGGCTGCACCGGAGATGGCGCAGCCGCGCTCTCCGCAGGTGCGGTTTCCGGTTCACCAGCAAACAGGGCTTTGAGGCGGTCCTTGCGTTTGGTCATGGCCACAGTGTCTCCGGACGAATAGGATCAAGCAGCCTGAGTGTAAGGCCGCCCCGGTGACCGTGGATAAGTTTTTCACAACCGTTCATTTCCCTGCCTCCGCACGGCCCCAGGCTGTGAGCATCAGGGTTTCGATCTCGGAGTTGACAGCTGTCAACGACTCCATCGCCCGGTCATAGGTGGCGCGGGTGAAGTTCTCCCGGCCAACCTCGTACAGCGTCTGTTTTGTCAGCCCCGCATCGGAAATCGCCGTCGACTTCACCATGGGAGCGGTCAAAACCCGGTCGCCGAACTGCGCCCGCAAGAACCCGGCGATCTGCGTCTGGGGGCCATCCTGAGGCTCATACCGGGTCACGAGATAGCGCAGGAAATCGAAATTCAGCGTGCCGCCGGCTTCCCGGACAACGGACAAGAGATCCGACGTCATGAACAGGAACTGGCTCATCGAGGCCACATCGAGCATCTGCGGGTGCACCGTGACGATGACAGAGCTCGCCGCGCAGAGCGCGCCGAGGGTGAGGTAGCCAAGCTGCGGCGGGCAATCGAGCACCACCACGTCGTAGTTGTCTTCGACAGACTTCAGCGCCGTCTGGACCCGGGCGAAGAACAGCTCCTGTGGATCGGAGCCCGCCGGTCGGTTTGCCAGATATTGCGGTGTCGTGTGCTCGAATTCCTGGAGCTCCAGATTGCCCGGCACCAGATCCAGCCCGTCGACATAGGTCTTGCGGTTGATCTGCTCGAACGGCAAGCGCTCCGCGTCGTAGCGGATTGCCCCATAAATCGTGTCGTTGCCGGTAAGATCCAGTTCCGGCTGATAGCCGAACAGGGAGGAGAGGGAGGCCTGAGGGTCAAGATCCACCGCCAGCACCCGGTAGCCGCGAATGGCAAGATACTGGGCAAGATGCGTTGAGGTCGTGGTCTTACCGCTGCCGCCCTTGAAGTTGGTGACCGCAATCACCTGGCAGTGTTCGCCGCGCTCCGGATCCCGGTGGCGGACATAGCTGCGCGCCTTCGTGCTGCCGGGCTCGTGCTGGCTGGCAAGATGGCTTCTGAGGGCGTTGATGTCGGCCAGTGTGTAGCTGCGGCGGCCGCGGTCGTCCGTTGCCGGGGAGGGGCCGTCGCCGGACAACGCCAACTGGCGCAGATACCCATCGGAGACCCCGATCAGCTTCGCAGCCTCGCCGGAGGTAAACGAGCGCATAACCTTGAGGCTCGACGGCGGGAACAGGCGGGCACGCAGCTCCCCGAGCTGAACAGACAACTGTTCGGCGTCTCGCGCAATTTGTTGGTCGGCAGCCATCATTGTGTCGTCAATCCTTGCCTCAAACCCGGACAGGCCGGCTTTATCGAAAAACGGAAATGTCCGACAGGGTGTGCCCTTAGCGCATGGCCTCGGGATGACTGCTGCAGCCGGTTTTCCATTTTCCTCCTGGCCGCAGCATCCTGCCTTGGCCCAAAATCATCTCTTCATCGATCCGGAAACTGTCCGGATCACGACCGGGCGGGGAGGGGGCTTGCACAGATTACCGCTGCGCGTTTGTGCTCCTCACAATCCTGAGCCGTCAATTTTGCGCAGTATCGGCAGATTCGCAAAATGCAGCAACGTCGATCAACGCCATGGACTGTTGTCAGCGCCCACGATCCCCAGTTACGGCAAAACCATCAATTCAGGAACCGTTGGCGTAGATAAAGCCGGGGAACGTTGTTAACGTCAAGTTTTTTAAGGTTAATAAGAGGTTAACGCAGCGAGCGAGAGGTCCTCGTAAGAACTGCCAAGTAACCCTTCTCGAGGAACTTCACAGTGTCTTAGGCGCTTGTCTAGCACTCATTTTCAGCAACAGAATTGCCGTTAGCAAATTGAAATCAATTGTTTTTTGCGGTTCGGTCGCCCTGGCCCTTGCCGATGAAGGTCCCAAGGATAATCTTGAGGTCAAATATGAGTCCGCGGCGGGCAATATATTCGGCATCTTTTCGCGCAAGGCGCATCGGATGGCTCATATCAATGCCATTAATCTGCGCGAATCCGGTGATTCCCGGCAAAATGTCGAGCACGCCCCGCTTGGCGCGTTCCGCAACGAGTTCCTCTTGAACGGGAAGACAGGGGCGGGGGCCCACCAGGCTGAGCTCGCCTTTCAGGATGTTCCAGACCTGCGGGAGTTCGTCGATCTTGGTCTTGCGCAGGAACGCCCCGATCGGGGTTACCGCGCTGTCTGAAATCTCATGAGTTCCCGCCTGACGCGTGTCCTTGCCCATGGTGCGGAACTTGTAGCAGGTGAAAATCGTGCCACCCTTGCCGACCCGGTCCTGGGCAAAAATACCCGGGCCAGCCGAGCCGGTTTTGACCAGAACCCAGACAATCAGCAAGAGCCACCAGAAAATGAGGATGACGGCAAGCGCAAAACCGATGTCGAACAGCTTGCGGCCAAACCGGTAGACCAGGTTGTCGTCCTTGTTGTCCGCCAGCAAAACCGGCTCATCAGAAGCAACCTTTGTCAGATCCTTACCCACAAATGCCGCAATCCGGTCGACATGAACCACCGGCGCGAGAGCCGCGACGACCGCGAACCCGGCTGAGCGCAAGAATCCCGGCAGTTTCTTCAGGACCGCAAGCTTGCCGGAAAAATCTTCACCGTAGACGGCTGGGAGGTACAGATTGAGCGCATTCAGATCCGCAGCCTGCTCAAGCGCCTCAGCGCCCGCCCGTTTGCTGCGGGCATAAGGGGTCTGTGGCCCGTCTGGAAGCGCATGAAAGCTGGAGAAATTGACAAACACCGGTACGTCAGCGGCCTTGGCTTGCACGGCGAGCTGTTGCGGGAGTTCGGCATTGGCATTGAAGAAGGTCTCGTCGCTCGCATCAGCATCGTTGTTGACAGCTACGAGGTTCAAAAAGCAATCCACGCCAGAAGAGACTTCCGGCAAATCGTCATAACCGGCAAAGCTGACTTGCGGGTCCGAGATGTTTGCGCTCGAAGGTTTGCGCCCTATGGCAACGACCTGATGCCCCTCGGCCGTCAAACGTTTCAGGAGCTGGCGGCCGACAAAACCGGATGCCCCGGTGATCACATACTTCACTTTATCGCCCTTCCGGCCGCCGTCAGTCCGCATGCACGTCTATTGCCGCTGCGGTCAATTCTTTTTCTGCGCGCAATCAAGTATCGCTATGCGGCGCTTCTACCCCGCGCCGGCATCTCAGCTCGATCAGCCACAAAACGCTCACCAGGCCAACCAGGCACCACCACCAGGCCTGCCAGGCTCCATGGCTCACCATCGCGACTGTCCAGACCGCCGCAACGGTGGAAAGGACTGCAGGCAGAAGGCCGGCCGGCACAAACCGGAGAGACCGGAAAAAAAGGAGCAGCAAAGCTGCAAACAATGCGACACCAGTCAATCCAAACTCGTACCAGACCTGGATTGCGAAGTTGTGCGGGTGACCCCAGCCCAAAAACGGCGCTGCAATACCCAGGTCCTTGTAATCGACCGCTGCCATATAGCTGGCATCGACGCCGTGGCCAAGGAAGAAGTGGTTGCTGATCAGGCTGGAAAACGCGGTCCAGATGTCCGCCCGGATCCCGACAGAGCCGTAGGGAAGGCGGCTTGCCAGAACATCCGGGATCAGCGACATCACATGCGGCGATATCACCGGCATCAAGATGAATGTGCCGAGCGTCAAAACCCCAAGAAACCAGATGCCCCTGTCTTTCAGGAGAACAAACACCGGCAACAACAGAATTGCGGCGATGAACGCCAGTTTTGCTGTCTCACTGTCCGACAGGACGGCTGCAACGCCGACGGTCAGCACCGCTGCCAAACGCAACCCCGGCACTTTTTTCGCCTGGGGCAGGGCGTAAAGCACAAACGGCAATATCAGGACCAGCGCGACAGCTGCCCGGTTCATACGGAAGACCTCTGGCGATGCCCCGACGAGGGCACGCACAGGCGTTTCGAAAATCACTTCGGAAACGAGAAACAAAGCCGTCCCGATGATCGCAAGGGGAAAGAGTATGGACCTGATAAACCGAGTGGACGCACAGACTACCAGCGCAGCAATACAGAGACCAAAAAGCGCCAGATTTCCGGCAAAATGCACCGTTGTTTCGAGGCTTCGCTCGACCGATGTCGACCAGCCAACCGATAAAGCCATGAATGCAATCAGGACAAAACATAGGGCAGCTGCCGGAGTGCGGGCTGTGGTCACAACAGAGTGAAAAAGCACCTTCAGACCCCGGTCTTTCGCTGCACACAGCAACAGAAGCACGGAGGCAAAGACAAAAATCGGCGTAGCAATATTGCGCGATAAAATCATCAAAAACGGCGTCGCGAAAACTGTCACAACAATACCGTTCAGAGTTAAATGTCTGGAAACGTTCATGTATCCGGTTTCAAACTTTGATTATTCGCGCCAAGTAATCCGTAAAACCGGAAATACCATTTTGATTAGCAAAATATGCTGGCTACACCAAGGCAAATTGCATTCTTTCCGGTATGGTGTTAGCCGACGCAGGAGTATCCACGTTGAGTTGCGCACATACAGCATGAACTTTTTGAACAAAAGACTGATTGCCATTCTCCATGACGCGTTCATGTCTGGACTGGCGCTGTTTGCCGCTCTCGTTGCGCGATACGGCATCGACCATTTGCCACCTGCGCCGACAGTGGCCGCATGGATCGCAATTTTCGTCGCCATCTCGGCGATCGTCTTCAAATTCATGGGCCTCGGCCGCGGGCTCTGGCGCTTTGCCTCGCTCGCCGATCTCAGGGCGATTGTTGTCGCCTCGCTGATCAGCATCGTGATCTTCGTCCTGGTGCTCTTCTTGATCACCCGCCTGGAAGCCCTGCCGCGGTCCGTGCCGGTCATCACCTGGTTTGTCATGGTGGTGCTGATCGGCGCTCCGCGCCTTGCCTACCGGGCCCACAAGGATGGCGGGCTTGGACGTCTTGGCGGGCTCGGAAAACCGCCGGAGGGCATCAAGCATGTCCTCCTCGCCGGTCATGTGCGCGATGCCGAACAAGCGATCCGCACCCACCAGCTGGAGCGTTCGGGCCTTTACAAGGTCCACGGCCTGATTTGCGCCAATTCGGCGAAGAGCGGGCACAGTATCCGGGGCATTCCGATCCTCGGCAATGTGGATGAACTCTCCGATCTCGCCAAGCGGCTGGAACGCTCCGGCACGCCCGTTGAGGCCATCCTGTCCGTGACGCCCCGGCCCCCGGCGGACTTTACCAAGGCTCTGACACAATCCGCCGCCGATCTCGGCATCCCGGTGAAGCGTGCCACGCCAAGGCCGCTGGATCTCAGCGAACCGGATTTTTCCGAACTCACCATTGACGATCTGCTCGGCCGTCCGCCAGTCAAGCTGGACACCAGCAGGATGAGCGACCTCATCAGCGGGCGCACCATTCTGGTGACCGGCGCCGGCGGCAGCATCGGGTCAGAGGTCGTCCGTCAGATCCTGAAGTACAATCCGGCCCGGCTGGTGCTTCTGGAGAATTCGGAATTCGCGCTCTACAAGATCGATCAGGAAGTGCAGGGCAGGGCGCCCGACCTCTCACGGACCGCCGTGATTGCCGATGTCCGCGACCGCCAGCGGATCTTTAACGTCATCCAGTGTGAGAAACCGGCCATAATCTTCCACGCCGCTGCGCTGAAACACGTGCCGCTGGTCGAAGACAATCCGCTGGAAGCCATCCAGACCAACATCATCGGCACGCGAAACGTCGCCGATGCTGCCGTTGCCGCAAAGGCGGAAGGGTTTGTCCTCATTTCAACGGACAAGGCCGTCAAGCCAACCAGCATCATGGGCGCGACCAAACGGGCTGCGGAAGTTTACTGTCAGGCGCTCGATGTATCCGGCACCTGCACCCGCTTCATCACCGTTCGCTTCGGCAACGTACTGGGATCCAACGGGTCAGTCATTCCGCTGTTCCGCCAGCAGATTGAAGCGGGCGGGCCGGTGACCATCACGCACCCAGACATGCGCCGTTATTTCATGACCATCCCGGAAGCCTCCGAGCTGGTGCTGCAGGCGGCAGCCTTCAGCGTCGAAAATTCCAACCAGCGTGGCCGGATCTACGTCCTCGACATGGGCGAACCGGTCAAGATCACAGATCTTGCCAAGATCCTGATCTCGCTCGCAGGCCTGAAGCCTGAAAAGGACATCGACCTTGCCTTTACCGGCCTTCGGCCCGGCGAAAAGCTGTTCGAGGAGCTGTTTGAGAGCAATGAGGAAAACCTGCCCTCCGGCGCGGACGGCGTGATCGTGGCGACCGCCAACCAGATGGAACTGCAGACGATCAGCACCCTGGTCACCGACCTTCAGGCCGCTGCGTCAAACGGCGATGTGCCCTTAAGCGTTGCGCACCTGTCCACCATCGTGCCGACCCTGACCAACGACAAGCTGGAACGCAAACAAGCTTAGTCCGCAAATTTGCCGATTACTGCGTCGCCTTCCTCCACCTGCCGACAGTTGCAGCGACCACCAAAACTTAGTTTGCCGACTTAGGACTTCCGCGACGCCGTCCTCGTTTTCTGCTGTCAAACGCATCAAAAGAACTATCCAGAAACTCAGTCAATAATGACTTTATTCATATGAAATATTCCGACCAAACACAAAAATATTGCAATGCGATATTTTTGACCCAACAGACTGATATTGTTTGATTAAACACCAGAATATTTTCATTTTTCTTTGAATAAAAAATAATTTTATCGCATCGCAATATTTGAAATTTTTTTTTGCATTTTTCGTTGTGTTTCTTAGATACACATTTCGAAACTATAGAGGATTCATCTTACACCTCT
>ERZ1740067.1550-NODE-1550-length-15489-cov-6.117727_pt1 | contig 15489 bp, 11 predicted proteins | sample MGYA00581736_ERZ1740067 | MGnify/ENA primary metagenome ERZ1740067 (study PRJEB43018, sample SAMN04849236) | marine metagenome | isolation source: floating plastic debris | place: Pacific Ocean | collected 2008-08-27 | study: EMG produced TPA metagenomics... | reverse complement strand
ATCGATATCGGCAATCTGGTGACGCGTGACGGGGCCGACAACAACGCCCAACCCGGCACCTCTGCCGTCTACCGGAACGTGACGCAGCTGGAGGATGGCACGCAAGTGTCGGCACGCATCGTGCTGGTGTCGAAATCCGATCCGAACCTGCGGGTCGATCTGTCGGGCGGCAACGGCTCCGAGATTCTGATGAACGGCAACGGGACGGGCGACACGGCCGCGTTCCGCATGGAATTCTTCATCCCCGACAGCCCGAATGCGACCACGGGTACGCCTGTGGCGATCAACTCCACCGCGACGATCAACGATCTGGACCGCAACAGCCCCGGCGACCAGGAGGCTGTGATCCTGAATGAAAGCAGCTTTACAGCCTTTGCCACATCCTCCGACACGTCGCTGAGCGTGACGCAGGGCGGTGGTACGGTCACGGCGGCCGGCACCGAGGGCAACAACCCAAGCGATCAGGATGCGTGGTTCAGCGCGTCGTTCGAAAACCGCGAGTTCATCGAGTTTTCGCTCGAGGCACGGACAACGAATTCCGGATTTTCGTTTTCGGGCGATCTGATCGACGACGCGGTCGTAACGCCCATCGATGCGGGCGATGATACGATCGACGGGGGCAGCGGGCAGGACCAGATCTTTGGCCAGGGTGGCGACGACAGCCTGATCGGCGGCAGCGGTGACGACACGCTGGACGGTGGCGAAGGCAGTGACACGCTGGAGGGCGGCACCGGGCAGGACCTCCTGGAAGGTGGCGCTGGGGCCGACACGCTGACGGGCGGGCAGGGCGATGACACGCTGCGCGGCGGCGATGGCGAAGACCTGATCACGCTGGGCCCGGACAATGATCTGGCCGAGGGCGGGCAGGGGTCGGACCGGTTCACCTTTGACGGGCTGGGCAACCACAATATTGTCGGGGGCGAGGATGCCGATGGCACCGATATCGACGTGCTGGACCTCACCGGCACGCGCGCCAACGTCGTTCCTGACGGCCCGGATTCCGAATCCGGGCTGATCGAGCTGCTGGACGACAACGGCAATATCGCGCGCCGCGCCACCTATTCCGAGATCGAGCAGATCATCATCTGCTTTACCCCCGGCACCCGCGTTGCCACGCAAAAGGGCGAGGTCGCGGTGGAGGACCTGATGCCCGGCGACAAGGTCTTTACCCGCGACAACGGATTGCAGCCGTTGCGCTGGACGGGGCGGCGTGATCTTGGGGCGGCGGAACTGCGGGCGCAGCCCCGCCTCCAGCCGGTGTTGATCCGAAAGGGTGCGTTGGGCCGGGATTTGCCGGAGCGTGACATGCTGGTGTCACCGCAACACCGGATGCTGATCACCTCCGACATGGCGGAGATCATGTTCGAGGAACGCGAGGTGCTGATCCCGGCCAAGCATCTGACGGGCCTCGACGGTGTCGATGCGGTCGACACGGGCGCGGTGAGCTACCTGCACCTGATGTTCGACCACCACGAGGTTGTGCTGGCGGATGGGGCGTGGTCGGAAAGCTTTCAACCCGCGGATCGGACGTTGAAGGGGATCGGTGATCCGCAACGCGCCGAGATCCTGTCGGTCTTCCCCGAGCTTGAGACACCGGCCGGGCTGAACGGCTATGGCGCCGCGCGCCCGTCGCTGAAACGGCACGAAGCGGAACTGCTGGTCAGTCGTTTGCAGACCTAGCGCGCCAGGCCGCCCAATCTTCGGGCGTGTCCAGATCACGTCGCGCGCGTTGGCCGGGCAGGGGCACCAACTGCGTCTGGTCCAGATGCTGCGCCATGATCTGTTGCCCGCCGGTGTCGCCATTGAGCGCTGCGAAGGCTGGCCAGAGATCGGCGTGGAGGATCAACGGGTGACCCGGCTTGCCGTCTTCGGTGGCTCCACGCCAGATGCGCGCCTGCGGTATTTCCCTGGCCGCGCGCATGACCCGGCGCAGATCGTCAGCCGTGAGATCGGGCAGGTCGGCCAGCAGGAGCATTGCGAGGTCGGTGCTGTCGGTGAGCGAGGCGATCAGCCGCTTCAGACTGGCGCTCATCCCGTCAGCTGCGTCAGGCACTTCGACTTTTTGGGCCGGTGGTGCGACACAGGCGTGGCGCGGATGCGGTGCGGCTGGCAGGGCAACGCGCACGTCGTTGCTGACCTGCAGGGCCATGGTCACCCGGTCGCGCAGGAGCGGCTGGCCCCGCACCTCCATCAGCAGTTTGTCCGGCCCGCGCATACGTGAAGACGCCCCGGCGGCAAGGATCAGGATCGGCATCATGGCTCAAGCCTAGGTGGCCGCGCTGCGCGGGGCAACGGGGGCGTGACCCTGCGGACGCGCTGCCGCGCGACGACAGCTTTCAGGGGGCTCCGCCCCCGGCCTGCGGCCTCCCCCGCCGTATTTGGAAAGAGAAGAAGGATCAGGCGCGCAGCGCCGTTCTGTCGGGGTCCAGCAGGGGGGTGGTGGTAAGGTGTGCGGGGCGCATCTGGCCGAGGATTTCGATTTCGACGGCAAGGTCCGGGGCGGCCAGCCCAGTGGGCAGGAAGCCGAGGGCAACGGACATCTCTGCGTGGTGCGAATAGCCGCCCGATGTGCAAAAGCCGACCACCTTGCCGTCATACCAGATGGGTTCGTAGCCGTGCACATCGGCGTCGTCTGCGTCGACGATGAAGGCGTGCAGTTTGCGTGAGGGTGGGGCGTGCATCATAGCGCCATATGCGTCGCGTCCGATGAAATCCGGTTTTCGATCAAAGGGGATGAACCTGTCGAGGCCTGTCTCAAACGGAGTGTAGTCGGGGGAAAAATCCGACACCCAGGAGCCAAAAAACCGCTCGAGGCGCAGGGACATCATCGCGCGCATGCCGAAGGGCGTCATGCCGTGCGCCTGTCCGGCCTGCCAGAGCGCCCACCACAGGCTGCGTTGTTGCATCGCGTCGCAATAGATCTCGAATCCCAGATCGCCGGTATAGGAGAGGCGTTGCACGATGCAGTCGACGGCGCCCACAGTCAGGCGCGTGACATCCATGAAGCGGATATGGTCGAGCGCACGGCCACAGGCGGCCTCCAGCACGTGGCGGGCGTTGGGGCCTGCGATCTGGAAGCCGGTACGGCTGTCGGAGAGGTTTTCGATCTGCACCCCGTCCTGATGCGCAAGGAACCAGCGCATATGTATGGCCTGGGCGCCGTAGGAGCCGGTGATCTGGAATTCGGTGTCCGAGAGGCAGGACAGGGTGAAGTCGCCGATGATGCGGGCGCGGGGCGACAGCATGGGTGAGAGGCTGACACGGCCCGGTTTGGGCACACGACCGGCAAAGATGCGGTCGAGCCACGCGCGGGCATTGGCCCCGGTGACGCGGTATTTGCCGAAATTCTGCAGCTCGTTGATGCCGACGCTGCGGCGCACGGCCTTGACCTCGCGGGCGGTTGCGGCAAAGGCGTCCGAGCGGCGGAAGGATGGGGTTTCAAACGTCGGCTCATCGCCTTGGGCGAAGTAGTTGGGCACTTCGAGACCGAACTGGTGCCACCAGACGGCGCCGACGTCGCTGAAGATGTCGTACATGGCGGTGGTCGCGTGGGGCCGGGCGGCGGGCAGTTCCTCGTTCGGATAGGCGACCGAAAAGCGTTTCTGGTAATTCTCGACCACCTTGGGCCGTGTGTAGCCGGGATTGATCCAGTCGCCGTAGCGGGCCACGTCCATGGCGGTGATGTCGCGGTCGCATGTCCCCTCGATCATCCATTGGGCCAGCATGAGGCCAACGCCGCCTCCTTGCGAAAACCCCGCCATGACCCCGCAGGCCGACCAGAGGCCTTGCTTGCCCGGGATCGGCCCCACAAGCGGATTGCCATCGGGGGCAAAGGTGAAGGGACCGTGGATCACCGACTTGACGCCGGCACGTTCCAGCACGGGAAAGCGTTTGTAAGCAAAATCAACGCTGTCCGCGATCTTGTCAAAGTCATCAGCGAGCAGCTCGTGGCCGAACGCCCACGGGGTGCCTTCGACCGCCCAGGGCTTGCAGGGCTGTTCGTAAAAACCGATGCAGAGGCCGCGGCCCTCTTGTCGCAGATAGCTTTCGCCCGCGGGGTCCATGACATGGGGGTGTTCAGTGTCGCGCGCGTGGATCTCGGCAATCTCGTCGGTGACGAGATACTGATGCTCCATCGGATGCAGCGGCAGATAGATGCCCATCATCGCGCCGACCTCGCGGGCCCAGAGGCCTGCGGCATTGACCACATGCTCGGTCCGGATCGTGCCCTTGTCGGTGACCACGTCCCATCCGTCAGGCGCAGGGGTCACGTCGCGCACCATGCAATGGGTCTCAATCGTGGCGCCGGCCATGCGCGCGGCCCTGGCATAGGCGTGGGTGGTGCCGGAGGGATCGAGGTGGCCGTCGAGCGGGTCATAAAGCGCGCCGATGATACCGTCGGTGTTGGTGATGGGGGCGATCTGCCGGATCTCTTCCGGGCCGATGATCTCGGTCTCGAGCCCCATGAACCGGTGCTTGGCGCGTTCGGCCAGCAACATGTCGAACCGGTCGCGATTGTCGGCCAGCGTCACGCCGCCGACATGGTGCAGGCCGCAGGACAGGCCCGTGATCTCTTCGAGCTCGCGGTAGAGCTTGATGGTGTAGCCTTGCAGCGCCGCCATGTTGGTGTCGCCGTTGAGCGTGTGAAAGCCGCCCGCCGCGTGCCAGGTGGAGCCGGAGGTCAGCTCGGAGCGTTCCACCAGCATCACATCCGACCAGCCGAGCTTGGTCAGGTGATAGAGCACTGACGCACCGACAACGCCGCCGCCGATGATGACAACCCGGGAGGTGGTTTGCATATTCAGACCTTTTGACTGGGGCGGACCGGCCCTTCGGGGAGAGTTTATTTGGCGAGATGAAGCAGGGGAATGGTCTGAGCGACATGTCGTGTCGTGAATGTGCCAATCGGCCTAGTATGCGTCAGAACGCTGTACCCGGTTGGACGCACGTCGTCGACGCGCGCGCATAATGATGAAACGCCGGATGCATTTGGGAACGTCATTTTGCTTCAGCATGCGCAGCCGTTCCAGAAATTGCCTCCTGTGGAAGCGGCCCAGATCTGCGTTGGAAACGTTGTGCTCGGCTTCGGCACTCTGGCGGTGTTTGAGCCAGTCGATAAACTCTGTTGTATCGTTTGTGCTTGTGGCGATTTTGCGGGCGAATGCAAGTTCGCGGCGGATGCAAACCTGTTCAACTCGCACGCGCAACGCTTCCTCGTAGCCGATACCATGTTCGAAGAGGCGCGCGTGGCACATCTCGTGAATTATGCAGAGCGCGATCTCCAGCGTATCGCCGATCTTTAGAGTTTCAGCACCGATAAAACACGTCTCGGTCGAACGATTGTACCATGCTGCGGCATATGTTGTCGCCTCGGCCGCAATGCCGCCGGGCAGAAGTTGGGGCAAACGCCTGTGACTTAGTGGGTCCGTGGACGCGATGCAGTCAATCGCCTTGGTAAGCATGTCCAACGACCCGTCGGGCGCGGATATGTGAATGCGTAACAAGACCCCGCGATGGGTATGATGCTCGAACAGCATGGCGTGCGCGCGGCGGTGCAGTGCGCGGTGAATTCTGCGCACCGGGGCCGTGATCATGTGGCGGAGCCGTGTCAGCATGTAGCATTGTGTTTCCGTGCCTCGAGATCTGAGGTCGTAACCTCGTATTCGGGCAATGATATGTGCGCCGTCCGGCGGTTTCGGGGCGACCGCGTCTGGCCGCGCGTCGTGAAATGCATGCTGGCACCGATTTACGACAGTGAATGTCGGGAAAAGGCTATCGCTGTGCTGCGAAGCGCTTCAGCCTTTGCCTACGGCGAAGGAGATGTAGATGCGTACCCATGCGCAGGCGGTTGTGATTGGCGGCGGTGTGATCGGGTGTTCGATCCTGTATCACCTGACCAAGCTGGGGTGGACCGATGTCGTTCTGCTGGAGCGGGACGAGCTGACCAGTGGCTCCACCTGGCACGCGGCGGCGAACATCCACGGGCTGCATGACAGCACCAATATCAGCCGTATCCAGCACTACACCATGGGTCTCTACAAGGAATTGGAGCAGGAGACGGGGCAGGGGTGCGGCGTTTTCCAGCCCGGCTCACTGTACCTGGCGCAAACCGAAGACCGGGTGCACCAGCTGCGCCTGCAAGCGGCCAAGGCAAAGCTGTACGGCATGAACTTTCACGAGGTTGACCGGGCGGAGGCGGAGCGGTTGCACCCGCTGGTCGATTTCGACGGCATCCGCTGCATCATGTGGGAGCCGGAGGGCGGTAATGTTGACCCCAGCGGCGTGACCAACGCCTATGCCGCCGGCGCACGCGCTGCAGAGGCGGAGATCATCCGGTTTTGCCCCGTGACAGGCACCGAACAACAACCCGATGGCACGTGGATCGTGCGCACGGAGAAGGGGGACATCGCCACACCTTGGGTGGTGAATGCCGCCGGTCTCTGGGGCCGTGAGGTGGCGGCGATGGCGGGCGTGTCCCTGCCGCTCTTGCCGACCGAGCACCAGTATTTCGTGACCGAAACCATCGCAGAGGTCGCTGCCATGGACCGGCGTCTGCCGTCCGTCGCGGACCGGGACGGAGAGTATTATCTGCGGCAGGAGGGGCAGGGGCTGCTGGTGGGCGCCTACGAAAAGGATGTGCGGTTCTGGGCCGAGGACGGCACGCCACAAGGGTTCGGCCACGAGCTGTTCGCCGACGATCTGGAGCGGATCGAGGACAACATGATGCGTGCCATAGACCGGGTGCCGGTGGTGGGCACCGCGGGGATCAAGCGGGTGATCAACGGGCCGATGATCTGGTCACCGGACAGCAATGTGCTGTTTGGTCCGGTGCCGGAACTGACGGGCTATTTCTGTTGCAACGGGATCATTCCCGGGTTTTCGCAGTCGGGCGGCATGGGCCTGCTGGCCGCGCAATGGATCGTCGAGGGCGAGACCGAATACGACATGTTCGCCTGGGATGTGGCCCGGTTCGGCAGCTGGGCCGGCACGGCCTTCGCCAAGGCGCGCGTGGGTGATCAATACGCGCATCGGTTCAAGATCCATTTTCCGGGCGAAGAACGTGCGGTGGGCCGGCCAGTACGCACGCGCCCCGTGCATGACATGCAGCGCGAAATGGGCGCGCAGATGGGGCTGAACTATGGCTGGGAGCATCCGCTGTATTTTGGCGACGTGCCGGACACCGCGGGGTTCACCCGCCAGCCCTGGTGGGATGTGGTCGGTGACGAATGCCGGATGCTGCGCGCGCGCGCGGGTATCATCGACATCTCGAACTTTGCCAAATACCGCGTCGAAGGGCCGGGGGCGGAGCACTGGCTGAACGCGCTTTTTGCCAACCGGATGCCGCGAGCGGTGGGACGGTCCTGTCTGACCCCACTGATCGGAAAGCGCGGCGGGATTGCCGGGGATTTCACCGTCACGCGGCTGGCCGAGGACGCGTTCTGGATCATCGGGTCGGGCATGGCCGAACGCTATCACCAGCGGTTTTTCAAGGCGGTGCCGCTACCCGATGGCACGACCTGCCAGAGCCTGACGGACACCTGGTGCGGCTTCAACGTGGCCGGGCCGGAGAGCCGCGCATTGCTGTCACGCCTGACCAATGCGTCGCTGGCGACAGCGGATTTCCCGTTCATGCGTTCGGCGCAGATCGAGTTGGCGGGGGTCGAGGTGCTTGCGCTGCGGGTGTCGTTCACTGGCGACCTGGGCTGGGAACTGCACTGCCGTGCCGAAGATCAGTTGCGTCTCTACACCGCGCTGATCGAGGCTGGCGCGCCGCTGGGGGCCGGGCCGGTGGGCAGCCGCGCACTGATGAGCCTGCGTGTGGAAAAGGGGTATGGGTCCTGGGGTCGTGAATACAGCCCGGAATACTGGCCGCACGAGGTCGGCTTGGACCGGTTGATCAAGTGCGACAAGGACTTCCTCAACAAGGCGGCGGTGGCGCATGTGCTGACCCAACCGGCGCGCGAATCACTCGTCATGCTGGCACTTGATGGGGCGCAAACGGACGCGTCTCAAGCAGATGAGAGCGGCGGTGAACCGATCTTTTTCCAGGGGCAAGGGGTCGGTCGGGTCACGTCAGGGGCGTATGGCTACAGCGTCGGTCAGAGCCTCGCGCTGGGATATGTGACGGGCCTTGAGCCGGGCGAAACCGTCGACGTCATGCTGCTCGGAGAGCCGCATCGCGCAACTATACTTGACGCTCCGCCCTTTGACCCGGCCGGCGAAAGATTGCGCGCGTAAAGAAAGTGCAGCCCGGTTGGAGGTGGTAATCGGCATGGCGCAACTGGAACAACCAGGCCTGTAACCCGCACCGAAACCCGTCCGATCCCACCCCCGGATCAGGCCGTTGGTGCCGTTTACTCTAAATAGCGTCACATGGTAATAGCGTCCCATGTTGGGAACGCGCACGGATCACGAGATGCGCCTATTTGTCTCGAACGGGACGGTTGTGCAATTCACGTCACGCGAAGTGCTGCGGCTGTATCAGTCGTGGCAGCTTTGGGTGCTGATCGCTTTTGGGTTCACGATCATGTCCACGGGGCACCCGGTGACGTTACCGCAATTCGAAGAGGTCGGCGTGCGCATGGCCTTCTGGATCATCGCGCTGCTGATCTACCTGGCCGTGTCGATCCCGTATGGCGTCACGTTCGACCGGGTCTGGCAAAGGACCGTCGGTACTCCCATCCCGCTGCTCGTGCTGACCGCACCGCTGATGGTGTTCACATCCGTGCTGACCGTTGTGATCCTGACGGCAGCTTTCGAACCCGGTCGCCCGCTCAACAGTATGATTACGTGGCAGATGCTGGCGCGCAATGTGTTCGTCGCGCATGTGTTTGAAACGGTGGCGCTGGTGTGGCTCATTCCTGCGCTTCGCGTCAGCCGGTCCGACGAACGGTCGGTGATGTTGGCGGGGCGGCGCATCCCGATCACGGATATCGGCCGCGTCAAGGCGGCGGAACACTACCTTGAAGTGTTCTTGCCCACCGGGGTCGAGATCATCCGCGAGCGGATGAGCACGTTTCTGGAACAAGTCTCATCCGAAGACGGTGTACAGACCCACAGGTCCCATTGGGTGTCGCGATACCATGCCCGGTCGATCAAGGGTTCGATGCTCGAGATGGATTGCGGCAACAGCGTGCCTGTCGCGCGGGGCCGGCAAAAGGACGTGCAGCAGTGGCTTGATCGTTACCCGCCGCAAGTGACGAATTGCGCGTCCGCTAGTCCAGAGCCGCAATCCGCAAGCCAGTGATCCGATTGCCGACCCGGGCGGTCACCTCGAACCGGAACCCGTGAAAGCTGAACACCTGCCCAACGGTTGGGATGGTCTGCGCCTCGTGAATGACGAGGCCCGCAACGGTGTTGGCCTCATCGTCGGGCAGGTTCCAGTCGGTCGCGCGGTTGAGGTCGCGGATCGTCATGGCACCGTCCACGGCGAAATACCCGTCGGCATCGCGTTCCAGCGTCGGTTCATCGTCCGGGTCGAACTCGTCCGTGATCTCGCCCACGATCTCTTCGAGGATGTCCTCCAGCGTGATGAGACCCTGCAGGGACCCGTACTCATCCACCACCAGCGCGAAATGCGTACGCAGGCGCAGAAACTCGCGCATCTGGTGATCCAGTGTCGTCGTCTCGGGCACGAAATACGGCGCGGTGGTCACCGCTGCCATATCGAAATCCTGCAGGTTCGCTGTGCCGCCCGTGCCCGCGATTTCCTTGTAGATGGCGCGGCTGAGGTCCTTGGCGTGGATCACGCCAGTGATGTTTTCCGGCTCATCTGCGTAGATCGGCAGGCGGGTGTGGTTGGATTGCAGGCATTGTTCGAGGATGTCCTGCGGCGTGTTGGCCCCGTCGATCATCTCGATGCCGGACCGGTGCAGCATGATCTCTTCGACCGTGCGGTCGCCCAGATCCAGCGCGCCGAGGATGCGGTCGCGGTCTTCCTTTTCCACCACGCCTTCGGAATGGCCAAGCTGAAGCGCGCCTGCAATCTCTTCGCGGACGGCCATGATGTGGCTGTCCGGGTCGATCTGCACGCCAAAGATGCGCAGCACGCCCCGCACCAGCAACCGCACAGCCGCAACGATCGGGGCAAAGACGGTAACAACAAAGCCGATCGGCCGCGACACCATGGAAGCGGCGGTTTCGGCGTTGGAAATGGCATAGGTCTTGGGCAGCACCTCCGCAAAGATCAGGACCAGCAGGGTCATCACCAGAGTGGCCAGCGCCACGCCGCTTTCGCCAAAGGCGCGGGTGAAAATGGCCGTGGCCAGCGACGTGGCAAGGATGTTCACCAGGTTGTTACCCAGCAGGACAGAACCGATCAGCCGTTCGTTGTCTTCGGTTATGTTGAGCGCGCGGCGCGCTCCGGCCGAGCCACGATCGGCTTGCGCGCGCAGTTTGCCGCGCGACGCCGCCGTCAGCGCCGTTTCCGAGCCCGAAAAGAAGCCCGACATCACCAAAAGGCCTAGGATCACCGCACTGGTGATCCAGAAGGCGGCATCGAGGGTGGTGCTGGGGTCGTCCATTCGCGCGTTATCCTTGTTGTCCCATTGGGTTATGGGGGGCGGAGCCGGTGCAATCAAGGGAGGTGCGTCACGCGCGCAGGACGGTGTGGCCGGCGGACCCGTTCGGTGCCAGCATTTGCCGCGTTCTAGTCGTCGGCAGGTTTGCGGCTGTCCTTGGCCAGCGGGTGATGCTCCAGCACCAGTTCCGTCAGACGCTCATCGACGACATGCGTGTAGATTTCCGTCGTGGCCACGTCGGCGTGGCCCAGCATCGTCAGGATCGCGCGCAACTCGGCCCCGCCTGCGAGCAGGTGCGTGGCAAAGGCGTGACGCAGGGTGTGCGGCGTGACCTTGTCAGGGGCAACCCCGCCAAAGACGGCCAGCGCCTTGATCCGGGCGTAGAACCAGTGCCGCGTCAGATGTCCCGAAACCCCGCGCGACGGGAAGAGGAAACGCGACGGCGCAGCCCCCTTGGCCACCTGTTCGGCCTCGCGCGTGTCGCGCATCCTGATCCAGGCAGCGAGTGCGACACGCGCAGGGTCCGACAGCGGCACCATCCGCTCCTTGCCGCCCTTGCCAAGGATCAGCAGCATTTGCGGGTTGCCCCGTGCCGCACTGATCGGCAGGCCCACGAGCTCGCTCACCCGCATGCCGGTCGCATAGAGCAGTTGCATCAGGCAGGTGTCGCGCAGCCGGTCATGGTTGCCGCGCCCGTAGTTTTCCGCCGCCGTCAGCAGTCTGTCCACCTCGGCCTCATCCAGCGTCTTGGGCAGGCGCTTTTGCTGGGCGGGCGTGGCGATCTGGATGGCGGGGTTGTCGCTGCGCCAGCCTTCTTCGAAGGCGAACCGATAAAGCTGCTTGATCGCCGACAGCCGGCGCGCACGGGTGGCACGGGCGAGCCCCTGGGCGTCGCAATGGATCAGGTATGCCTCGAACTGCGCCTGTGTTGCGGTTTCGAAGTCATGCCCCTCGTCCGTCAGCCACGTGGCCACATCCTTGAGGTCGCGACCATAGGCCAGCAGCGTGTTGCGCGCGGCCCCCAGTTCTGCGGCCTGCGCCTCGAGAAAGGTGGAAATCCAGCGGTCGCTCATCACCGCGCCTCCAGCAGGAGGGTCTGCAGGGCGGTGCGCCGGGCGGCATCCTCGAGCCCCAGAGCGCGCATGGTGGCAAGCGCGGTGGCCAGTTGTGCCGCATCGCCGGCGCTGCCCGCCTGCGCCAGCGTGATCGTGTCGAGGATCGCCGCGCCCAAGGCGCCACCGCGGGCTTGCGCCAGGATATCCGCATCTGCCGGTGTGTTCCGAAACCCGGCCAGCGCCGCCTCGGCCAACCCATCCGCATTCAACCCTGCGGGCACTTTACCCGCCGCGAGGGCCGCCAGCACCGGGCGGCGCAGGGCACGCGCGGGAAACGCTTGCGCCGCTGCCTCGTAGCGCGGCGACAGAAGCAGCAATTCAAACGCGATGTCCGCTGCCGCCCCGCTGAGCACGACGCCCTCGAGCGGCGCCGCAAAGAGTTGAGCAAAGGGCACGCGCAGCCGCTGCGCGCCCATCACGTCCCAGAGCGTCGGCAGTGTCTTGGCGATGGCGGCGGGGCTGCCGGTGCTCAGCGCGGTCTCGAACCGCTGCAGGGCGGCAACACGGTCCCACACCCCGCCTGACGCCGCCGGGCTGCGCTGGGTGTAGAGCCCCAGCAGCCGGTTGCCGGGCACGGCACCGTTCTGGGCCAGACGTTCGGCGGCTTCGATCCGGCTTTTCCAGCCGGCCGTGTCCGACAGATCGGCATTGGCATAGATCACTGGCCAGCCGCGCGTGGGGATCGGCTCACCTATCGCGGCGTGCACGCGAAAGAGCAGCGCGTCGGGCCGAGTCGGAACGGGCAAAGGCGGCTCGCCCTCGTAGAGGTCGGGATCAAGGAACCGTTCCAGCGCCGCCACATGCCCCTCGGGCAGCAGATCAAGCGCACGGGCGCTGCCCAGTTGCAGGGCCGCCGTGCTCCAGTCGCCATTGCGGGCCGCACAGAACACATCGTGCCCCTTGCCGGGCGACAGCGCCGGCCGGGCGCGCAGAATGGCGCAGGCTTGCGCCTCGCGGCCTGCGATCAGCGCCATGTCCATCGCCCGCCTGAAATGCGCGGGCGAGGCATCCGCGCCCGCCTGATCCATCAGGGCCATTGCCGGATCGAGCGCGCCATAGGCAATGAGCGCGTCAATCCGCGCCAGATCGAATGCGGCACTGTCGCCGGTGGGCGGCACCGCCTCGGCCAGAAGCAGGGTAAAGGCCAGCTGTTGCAGCGCAGGCAGGCGCAGGTTGGGCAGATCAGCCAGTTGCGCGGCCAGCGCGGCCCCGCTGCTGCCGGACCAGAGCGTATCGGGCAAGCCTGTGACATTGGCCGGCACCAGCCCCACGCGCCGCGCCGCGGGACCATCCAGCGGTGTGACGGTCACGTCCGGAACGGTTGCGGATTGCGCCGCGGGCGGTTCGTCCGGCTTGTCGGTTTGTGGCAGGGCTGCAGGCGTGGTTTGCGCGCCCAGCCAGTCGATGGCGCTCAGCGGTGCGGCGTCCTGCGCGGCCAGCGGACCGCCCAGTGCCACGCACAGGCCCAGTCCGGCGATGAAGCCCCTATTCCGCATCCAGGGTAACCGGCATCCGCGTTTCCTCCTGCGGTGGCGAGAAATTCGCGCCAAAGAACTCGCCCACATAGGCGTAGCCCACAAGACCGATGAAGCCGATGATCAACAAAAAGATCAACAGTTTGAGAATACGACCCATGATGTACTGCCTTGCGTGCCCCGGGGATTTCTTTGTTTTGCCGAAAGCATATATGGCCTTTTGGTCAAAATCACGTCATTGACGACCCGATGAGCGAATTTCAGCAAAATCGTGAAGAGGCGGCGCGGTACCATCTGAAAAAGACGGTGGTGATGGTCGGCATGATGGGCGCTGGAAAGACGGCGGTGGGCCGGGCACTTGCGGCACGGCTGGCGGTGCCCTTTCTCGACAGTGATGCTGAGATCGAGACGGCCGCCAACATGACCGTCCCAGAGATTTTTGCCCGCGATGGCGAGCCGTTCTTTCGCAAGAAGGAGGCGCAGGTGATCGCGCGTCTGCTCGACGAGGAGCGCGGTGTGCTGTCGACGGGGGGCGGGGCGTTTCTGGTTGAGGAAAACCGCCGCATGATCAGCGACAGCGGCGTGTCGGTCTGGCTGAACGCGGATCTTGACCTGCTGTGGCAACGGGTCCGGCACAAGGACACGCGGCCACTGCTGCGCACGCCCGATCCGCGCGCCACGCTGGCCGAGATTTTTGCCGAGCGCGCGCCGGTCTATGCGATGGCGGATGTGGCCGTGCGTTCAGCGCCTGATCTGTCGATCGAAGCGATGGTGGACCGGGTGATCGATACGTTGGCGCAGGCGCGCCCGGATGTGTTGGAGGTTGGCCATGCGTGAAACCGTTCACGTTCCATTGGGCGATAGGGCCTACGATGTGGTGATCGGGCCGGGTCTGCTCGCCGAGGCGGGCGCGCTGATCGCGCCACTGTTGCCGCGACCCCGTGTGGTGGTGGTGACAGAGACCCGCGTGGCCGCTGCACATCTGGAGGCCCTGCGCGCCGGGCTGAGCGCCGAAGGCATCGAGATGGAGGCGCTTCATCTGCCGCCGGGGGAAGCCACCAAAGGCTGGCCGCATCTGCAAGAGGTTGTCGAATGGCTGCTGGCCCAAAAGGTCGAGCGCCGTGACGTTGTCATTGCCCTTGGCGGCGGCGTCATCGGGGACCTGGTGGGCTTTGCCGCAGCGATCCTGCGCCGGGGCGTGCGCTATGTGCAGGTGCCCACATCACTGCTGGCGCAGGTGGACAGCTCTGTCGGGGGCAAGACGGCGATCAATTCGGGCCATGGCAAGAACCTTGTGGGCGCGTTCCATCAGCCTGCACTGGTGCTGGCGGACACGGCTGTGCTGGACACACTGACCCAACGCGATTTCCTCGCGGGCTATGGCGAGGTGATGAAATACGGGTTGCTTGGCGACGCCGCGTTTTTCGAATGGCTCGAGGTGAACGCGCCGGCGATGGCCGCAGGCGACATGGGCCTGCGGGTGGCGGCGGTCAAACGGTCGGTCGAAATGAAGGCCGAGATCGTGACCCGCGATGAGACCGAGCAAGGGGACCGCGCGCTCCTGAACCTGGGCCATACATTTTGCCACGCGCTGGAGGCTGCCACGGGGTATTCCGACCGGCTGCTGCATGGCGAAGGCGTCGCGATCGGTTGCGGTCTGGCCTTTGCGCTGTCGGCGCGTCTGGGCCTGTGTCCGCAAGAGGACCCGAGCCGTGTCTTTGCGCATCTCAAGGCGATGGGCATGAAGTCGGAGCTGTCGGACATTCCGGGCGATCTGCCAGGGCCGGACGACCTGCTGACGTTGATGGGACAGGACAAGAAGGTCGTCGCGGGCACGCTGAACTTCGTGCTCGCGCGGCGCATCGGTGACGCCTTTGTCACCTCTGAGGTGCCGCGCGACACCGTGGTCCAGGTGCTGGCCGGAAAATGACGCATTTGCCGGCACGTTTTCCGTGTCGGAAAACGCCGCCTAGAACGGGATTTCGTCGTTCAGATCACGGCTGGGCGCGGGGGCCCCGCCGCCGGAGCTGCTGCCGCCGCCATAGTCCCCACCGCGATCATCGTAGCCCATGCTGCCACCGCCACCGGTATCGCCGCCAAAGCTGCCGCCGCCGCCTCCGCCGCCATCGCGCCCGTCCAGCATCGTCAACTCGGACCGGTAGGGTCGCAGCACGACTTCGGTGGAATACCGGTCCTGACCGGACTGGTCCTGCCATTTGCGGGTTTCCAATTGGCCCTCAAGATACACCTTGGAGCCCTTGCGCAGATATTGCTCGGCAACGCGGGCCAGCGGTTCGGAAAAGATCGCGACCGAATGCCACTCGGTGCGTTCCTTGCGCTCGCCGGTGTTGCGGTCCTTCCAGGTCTCGGACGTGGAAG
>ERZ1740067.1549-NODE-1549-length-15494-cov-10.122871_pt1 | contig 15494 bp, 12 predicted proteins | sample MGYA00581736_ERZ1740067 | MGnify/ENA primary metagenome ERZ1740067 (study PRJEB43018, sample SAMN04849236) | marine metagenome | isolation source: floating plastic debris | place: Pacific Ocean | collected 2008-08-27 | study: EMG produced TPA metagenomics... | reverse complement strand
CGCAACCGTGTCCTCAAGCGCCACTGCCGCGGCAGCGGCTTCGTCCTTGTCCGCATAACGGGCATCCGAGCGGAGCGATCCAATGTCGGCTTCGGGCTGCCTCCAGTCAACCGACCGAACTTTTCAGATGGCGGTCGCTAGCCGAAAACTACCAAGCAATCTAGCAGCAGCTGACTTGGTTTTGCTTTTGGCGTTAAAGTGAAGTGCGAAGGGGTACTAAGCTCCTGTGAGATGGATGTTGGATATAATTGGTTTGGTTTTGATGTTCTCTGGCCCGCGTCTGGGTGAAACATTTCAGTGCTATTGGGGGATCTCGCAAACGGTAGATGGAGGCTGGTCATCCGCTATCTGTGGAAGTCCAGCATGGGTTGAACTGATGTTTGTTGCGCCTTTTTAATCAGTTGGTGCGTTGCTGTGTGTTTTGGGTGTACGGTTCATAAAGAAAACCGCGGAAGTGGTTAGACGCATATGATGATTGGCGGCTTTATCTCGCGAACCCTTCGTTGCAGCACTCCCAAGTGAGCGGCCATTTGTCCGAGCCACAGAATGAGGGCTCTACGCCGCCGCATCCATCTTGAACTCATCCGAGTAGCGAAATTGCCCCGACCTATGCATCTTTCTTTACGTCCAAAATTACCTGGCAATGCGTCTTCAAATCTAGAGGCACCTCGATGTGCGCTATCTAGGCGTTGTCGCTCTGAGCATTCCAGAACGCATCGATACTTGAACCAAGTTGGCGGGCGGCCCTAACCGTTCGCCAATCCCGAACAGACTAACCTCATCGAGGCGGCATCGGACCGTTTCAGGCGCATACTGGCAGTGGCAACTTGGTGCCGCAAACACGCTGCCCAAAAAGTCACGGAAGAAACGCAAGGCTAAATTCGTTCCTACAACTGGTGCGAGCACGTCGTGTCGCATGAAGGCTAACCATAGTGCCCACGCCCACGCATTAATGTGTCCGCACGGTTTTGCGCATTTGCTAATGCCGAGCGGATACTCGATGCGCCCTGAAGCATGTCGTGCAACTCGGATCCGATGATCTTGATGAGGTCGGTGATCTCTGGAACCGGCGGGCGTGGCCAGTACTGCAGGATGCCGGATCGGGCCATGCCATCCACAATCGAAATAACAGGCGAGATGCGGCGAACGCTGGCATCCATGCTGACGCTGAAGCGCGGGGTCACGAGGCTGCCATTCTCGATATAGAGTTTGATGGTTTCAGGCGACGTGAGAGATTGCAGCGCCTCCCACACCGCGTCGATGCGTTCTGGTGCGATGTTGGAGGGGATCGCCAGGGCATAACCGCCGACCGGCGCAATCGGCTTGCCGCTTGGCCCGTAGGGATGGGGTAGAAAGTCAGTGACCCCATTGGCCGGGGAGGCCTCGTTCAATTCGAACAGCGGGGCCAGAAGCGTGGCGCAATAGGCCATGGCGACCTCGCCATCCGCATAGGCACGCGCGCGTTCGTACCAGGACATCGACAGGATCGAGACCGGGGAATAGTCGAGAAGCTCTTTCAGGTACTCGGCGGTCGAATAGGCCTCGTCGGATTGCAGCATCGGGCGCAGGTTCTCACCCTCGGGCCATTCGGCGTCAAAGTCATCACCAACCCGCGCAAGGTTCAGGAAGGGTTGTCCCATGGCCCCCATCACAAACATGAACGTGTGCCCCAGAGGTGTGCCACGTGCGGCGTTCCAGGCGATGCCTGATGGCCCTTGCGCGCGGTTGTGCAAGCTGCGCGCCGTCGTCAAAACTTCGGAGATCGTGAAAGGCACGCCGATCCCGGCGGCATCGCAAAGGTCGCGCCGAACACAGAGCAGTTCCGGCGTGGTCTGCACGGGCAGCCCGAACTGTTCGCCGCGATACCGGGCCGACGCCAAGGCGACCCGGTGAAAATCCGACAGATCCAGACCGTCCCTTTCTATGAGGTCGTTGATCGGCAAAAGCACCCCTTTGTCGGCCAATTCACCAAACCAGGGCAGGTCACAGGCGATGATGTCATAGCGTGAGGTTGTCTGGTCGGCATTTGTCAGGATTTCCTGGCGCAACCGGTCAATGGACAGTGCGCGGGAATTGATGCCAACGCCAAAAAGCCCTTCGAACTGCCGCTTAAGGACGTTCATTGCCATGAAGGTCGGATCCGCATGGACCAGAACGCGCAGGTCGCTTTGCAAGGTAAGCTTTGAATGGAGGGGCGTCGGAGGCGGAATGGTCTGGCTGTCACCGTAAGATGATCCGAAGAAGTAATCACCGATCCCACCCTTGCCCGCAGCGCTGATGCCAAGGGTTGCTCCAATGGCACCGCGAACGCGGCGCGCATATTCTTGCCACTCGCCAATAAGTTTGTCGGTTGGATGCAGCGAAAAGCTCTTGCCCGTCTTCGTTCGCGCCCGTCGGATCAATAGCCCGCGCTCTTCTATCGCGTTGATCGCGCGAATGGCTGTGCCATAGCCGAGACCGCTTGCATTCGCCAGATAGCTCGTGGTGGTCAACTTGCCTTGAAGGTGATTGCGCAGAAGCTTTGTAATCAGGCGGGTTTCGTCATAGCCGCGTTTGAGGCTAAGCACCTGTTCGGCTTCATCGCCAAGCGCATCGACGAAATCCAGAAACAGGCCGAGATCTTCGCCACTGATCCCCGAGGCGCGGGGGGCATCACCGCTTTCAAAGGGGCCTTCGGGGCGGGCTCTTGATTGTCCTCGCTGGAGATTCATGACCTCGCGCAGTGCCTTTGGCATTTCCGGCACGATCTGACCCCTCCCCATTTTCGCTTGGGGTCAGACTATGTCCATTTTGGATATTCTTCCAGTTTTCTTGCGCTACCCCGATGGTCGTCGAAGGGCGCCGATCTTTTCAGACAGGATACTTCGTCGTCGATCCACGTCATCGAGAAGCTGGATTCGTCGTTGTCGTTCCTCGAAGACGCGGCTGCCGGTCTGGAACATGATGACGACCAGAAGAAGGATGCCGAGATAAAGTTGCACCATGAAGGCCGGGGTCACATTAAAGACAAGGCCGGTGTTCAGAAAGTTCACCGTCAGCGTTCCGATGGCTGCGCCAATTACGCCCCCCTTACCGCCAAGGATCGACACGCCGCCAATGAAAGCAGCCACCGTGCCGGCGAGAAGAAGGTATTGAAGACCGAGCGCCTGCGCCGTGCCGGAGCGCAGACCAATGATCGCGCCGCCAAGCCCCGCGCAAAGCCCCGAAATGGCAAAGACGATGATCATTGGGCGTTGCAATGAGATACCCGAGGCTAGCGCTTCCTTCCGGGCGCCGCCTATTGCGTAGATCTCGCGGCCATAGCGGGTGAACGTCATGAACAGACCGACGACAATGAACATGCCGATGACCAGAAGCGAAGCGGGTGAGAAGTATCCCAGCATCTTGGTCGAGATGAAATCGGGGATGCGAAAGTCGGTCAGCATCACGGTTTTTTCTTCTGCCGCAAACAGCGCCACACCGCGCAACAGCATCAATGTGCCGACGGTCAGGACAATTGCACGTATCCGCAGGTAAGCGATGAAGTACCCCTGAATGGCCCCGATCGATGTCGAAATCGCCACCGCCACCAGAAGCGCGTTTATCGCGCCCCAATCGTCGGTGAACCGCACGGTGATCACAGCCGCGAGTGCGGCGTTCGAGCCGATAGACAGGTCGATCTCGCCCGCAATGATGCAAAGTGTCAGCGCCAAGCCGACAAGGCCCAGCACCGCGAACCGTTCCATGATGGCAAAGCCGGTTCTATGCGTGAAGAACAATGGCTCGGTGATGGCAAAGAAGGTATAGACGCTGACCGCAAGCAGAATCGCGAAGCTCAGGTCGGGGTTCTCGGTCACCCAGTTCTTGACGCGTTCCATGGTGTTCTCCTATTCCACGGCACGGGAGCCGCGGCGGACAAGGGCAAAGACGATGATCGAGAAGACGATCATCAGGCCGACGGCCAGCACCCGCGCGCCCGAATTGAAGCCGTTCAGCACCATCATGTTGTCGATGCTGGAGATGAAGATTGCGCCAAGCGAGGTGCGGAGTGTCGAGCCATAGCCGCCCATGATCGAGTTGCCGCCTACCATGACGATGGCGATGACCATGATTGTCATGTCGCCAGAGGAGCCGAACTCCGACGAGAAGTAGTTGACGTGGGCCGACGAAACCTGCCCTGAGAAGGCCACTGCAACGAAGGCTGCGCAGACGCTGGCGATGATGCAGCACTTGATGGCCATGCCGAAGTTTTCGTGCCCCGTCGCCCGGCCTGCGGCGCGGTTTGCACCAACCAGATAGACCTGACGACCGAAGGTGGTGTAGCGCAGCGTCAGTTCGGCCACGACGGCGATGATGATGAACGCCACGGTGATGTTGGGAATGTCGCCGATGAACGACCCCGTGCCCAGCCACTCGGCCCCGTGCGGGCGGCGGTAGCTTACGACCAGGTTGTCCGACCACCACGACCCGATGCCGAAGAACAGTCCTGCGGCACCAAGCGTGACGACGATGGGGTTGCCGCCAAGGCCGATCAAAGCACCTTGCAGGGCGCCCGCAATGGTCGCGATGATCATGGTTGCGACAAATGCCACAAGGAAGGTCATTGTCAGCGACCATGTCGTCGGGTCGGCACCCACGGTGCCCCATTGGTTCCAATCGGCGCTCATCAACGTGGCAAAGCAAATGATCGAAAGGGCCGCGATTTCCTTCATCGACAGAAGGAAGAAGTTGCCCGAAAGCGTCACGAAAGTCAGGCCGATGGCCATGATCCCGACCAAAGCAGCGTCGCGAATGATGGTTTTGACATTGAACCAGGTCAGGAAGTCGTCGGTAAACACGGCGCCCGCGACAAAGACCACCAGAAACAGCCCGACCATCCCAATGACAAGGGGTGAGTAATCCCGGCGAATGCGTTGGATCAGGTTGAGGTTGTTGCCCGTGTTGACTGTTGCGTCGGTCATGATGCTTTCTCCGACACCGCGATGCCCGCTTCGTGGAAGGGATCGGTGATCTGTTCCAGGATGTTGGCCGAGGTCATATCGTCCAGTTGCAGCTCGCCGATCTGGACGCCGCGATAGAAGCTGACAATGCGGTCCGGCAGGTTGGTAATTTCCTGAATGTCGGTCGAGGCAACCACAATGGCCGCCCCCTGATCCGCCAGATCGCGCAGGATCTGATAGATTTCAGCGCGCGCGCCCACATCCACGCCGCGCGTCGGTTCGTTCACTAGGATCACGTCGGGCGAGATCGACAGCCATTTGCCAAGTGCCACTTTCTGCTGGTTGCCGCCGGACAGAACGCCCGCTTCCTGCGGCAATCGCTTGGGATCGACGGTGAACTTCACCGCGTTCTCGGTGGTTGTGGACAGTTCCTTCGTACCGTTCAGGAAGCCTTTGCTGGAAATTGTCTCAAGCGACGGGGCGGACAGGTTCTCCATGATCGGGCGGCCCAGAAACAACCCGTCGTGTTTTCGGTCTTCCGAGCAATAGGCAATGCCGCGCCGGATCGTGTCTTTTGGACGTGTCGGCAGGAATTCCTCGCCCTTGTAGTGCAGCTTGCCGCCACGGGTTTTGGTCGATCCAGCCATGGCGCCGAGAATTTCCGAGGTGCCCGAGCCAAGCTGACCGGCAAGACCGAGGATCTCGCCCGGGTAGACGTCGAAACTGATGGGTTCGATGATGCCGTCGGGCCAGAGGTCGCGGACCTTCAGGACCGGTTCAGTCCGCGAGAAGGGCTTGCGGGCCGGATACATGTCGCCCAACTCGAAGCCCAACATCATTTCGACAAGGCTGTTGACGTCCATGTCCGCAGCAGCGCGGGGGGCCTGGCTCTCGCCGTCGCGCAGAACCGTGATGCGGTCGCAGATCTTGAAAATCTCGTCCATGCGGTGGCTGACATAGATTACCGATTTTCCAGCCTCCTTCAGACGGTTGACCATGTCGAGAATGCGAATGGAGTCGGTTTCACCCAAGGCCGCTGTCGGCTCGTCCAGGATCAGAACCTGCGGATTATGCGCGATCAGACGTGCGACTTCGACCAGATGCTGTTCGCCAACCGAAAGTCGTGTCGTGGACCGAAGCGGGTCGACATGGCCCAAACCCACCTCTTCCAGAAAGGGTTTGGCCATCTTGGCAAGGGTCTTGCGCGATGCGATCTGCGGCACGCCATCGCCAGCCAGGAAGATGTTTTCCGCCACACTCATCGTGGGGATCAGGCTCAGTTCCTGCTGGGCAATCGCGATACCAACCTGTTCAGCGGCGGTCGGGCTTGGAAAGTGCCGCACCTCGCCGTCATAGAAGTACTCGCCGGTGAAGCCTGTATCGAAACCACCGATGATCTTGACCATCGTGGATTTGCCTGCGCCGTTTTCGCCGACAAGCCCCATGACTTCGCCGCGCCCGATCTCGAAGGCAGCGCCCTTCAGCGCCTGGATCGCACCATAGTGACGGCTGATATCGGTAAGCCGAAGAAGCGGTTGATCCGCCATGGTCCCCTCCCGGATCCAGTATGGATAAGTCTTATCTTAGTGGAACAAGGGCGCCCTGTCGTTCGGGCACCCTTGTTCTTGGTTGGCTTAGCCGCCCCAGGCGCCCGAGCAAAGCTCGTCGATGCCGTAGAGCTTGCCGTCGAAGCCACGCAGCGCAACCGTTTCCATGTTGGTCGCGGTGACCGCCGGGTTCGGCGTGAAGTTGATGTAGTTCTCCAGCGCGCCCGTCTCGAGATACTCCTCGACCATCTTGATGGCGAGTTGGCCTTCGTGCAGCGGCGACTGAAGCGTCGTGCCGAACTGCTTGCCTTCTTCGATCAGCTGCTTGTCGCCGTTGCAAACGGTCCCGACAGCGATGACGTCTTCGCCCATCTTGTAGCCGGCTTCTTCCAGCGCCTTGATGCCACCGGTCAGGATCGCGTCATCCATGCCATAGACAAAGTGGATGCCCTCGTCGCGCAGCGAAGCAATCGCCTTGGCAGCCCCTTTATAGCCGTTGGCCTGGCCGAAACCTTCGTCAACGTCGCCGATGATGGTCAGGTCGGAGCCCGCGATCGCTTCGTTGAAGGCGTTGATCGACAGACCGTACCCGCCATAGCTGTGCGGATAAGACAGGACGAGAACGTTAAAGCCTTCACCGCCAGCCGCTTTCTTGGCGGCCGCCGCTTCGCGCATCATGTACCCGGCGTTACGGGCGCGCAGACGGTCATCTGGGCCAGCGTAGCCAAAGATGTATTGCTTGTCCTGCTCGTTCGGCAACTGGTTGATCTTCAGAACCGGCACGCCCGTCTTGGACAGCGCACGCAGCGACCCGAGACCTGCAACGGCATCCGACGGCCACCAGATGAACACGTCAGGCAGAACGCCTGCCGCAAGCACTTGCTGCACCTGCTGATCCTGCTCGGCTTGGTTGAACTGGTTTTCGAAGACCTGGATGTCGAAGCCCTTCAACTCGGCTGTATCCTTGATGCCTTTGATGAAACGCCCGATATAGGCCTCACCAGCGGGGCCGTTGAACGAAATAATCGATGGCTTGTCTTGTGCGATGGATGCGGTGACGGATGCCCCCAAAGCCAAAACGCCAACCATAAGGTTGCGTAGGGTCTTTCCCAAATACGTCATAGAGTCCTCCCTTCAGGAATTTCGACGATTCCTTGTCGTCTGGCTCAATCTCCCAAATTGACGAAGCGCCATGCTTAGCAATTCGGTCCATTCTGGATGAAATTCATCCGACTTGGATGAAATCTGCCTGTGGGTCGTCCATTCGTCTCGGCATGCTACCACAAACGGCTAAATAAACGCACCTTGGGAGGACGCAAGATGGACAAACAACGACTGAGCGGAAAAAACATCCTGATAACCGGGGCCGCGCAAGGCATGGGGGCGGCGAATGCCAAGTACTTCGCAGCCCAAGGTGCAAATGTTTGTATTGGTGACATTAACGTCGAGGGCGTCGAAAAAGTCGCGGGCGAGATCAACGCAGCGGGTAACGGCAAGGCGGTCTCCTTGAAGATGGATGTGACCAGCCGCCAGGACAACGCCGATGCGGTGGCCGCAACGGTGGATGCCTTCGGGTCGATCAATGTTGCCGTTCTAAATGCCGGTGTGAACAAGCCCAAGATGTTCATGGATATCGATGAAGAGAACTGGGACTTCATCATGAACATCAATGCCAAAGGCGTTCTTCTGGGCATGCAGGAGGCCGCGCGTCAGATGATCGCACAGGGGCCGATGGAGGATCATCCCTACAAACTTATCCCTGTCGGCTCGATCCTGTCTCGCGCCGCGTTCAAGGATGTCGTTCCCTATTCCTGTTCAAAGCACGCCGTCCTCGCCATGGTGACGGGCGGTGCCAAGGCGCTTTGGGAACACAAGATTACCGTCAACAGCTATGGCCCGGGCGTGGTGCACACCGAGTTGTGGAAGCAGCTCGACAAGGATTTGGTGGAAATCGGCATGTTCGAGAACGAGGGCGAGTCGCTCGAGTCTCTGCGCGAAAACATGATTCTAATGCAGCAGCTCTCGACGCCCGAAGACGTTATGGGCACCGCCGCCTTCCTGTGCTCGGACGAAAGCGACTACATGACCGGCCAGTTGTTCATGATCGACGGTGGCATCGTGATGCAGTGACGGGCAAACCGTTCTGCCCGCTTCAAGACAAGTGATGGACCTTGACCAACGTCCGCCGAACGGGCGTTGGCACCGACGCGATATCAGCGTTGGACTTTGACGCCCCCGAGGGAGGAATGACGATGAACCGAGCCTTGATGCCGAACATGATTACACCGCAGGACTTGGAACCAAATTGGAGATGGGAAGGCCGAATACCTGCTTGGGGCCATACCTCGGTCGATTTCGAGCGCCGTGTCGATCACGACCGTTTGAGGCGGTATCGACTGAGCCGCACGCGACAGGCATTGCAGGCGTCAAACGCGGGGACATTGTTGCTCTTCGATGTCAATAACATCCGGTATGTCAGTGCAACCAAGATCGGCGAATGGGAACGGGACAAGATGTGCCGGTTCTGCCTGCTGACCGGGGATGACAGTCCTTACGTCTGGGATTTCGGCTCTGCTGCTGTGCATCACCAGAAATATTCGGACTGGCTGGAGCCAGATCACTGCCTTGCCGGTGTGGTCGGCATGCGGGGGACGATCCCGCCCGAGTTTGGCCTGATGAAAAAATATGCGCATCAGATCGCGGGGCTCATTCGCGATGCGGGCATGGCCGACATGCCAGTGGGTGTGGATTATGCCGAAACCGCAATGTTCCATGCGCTGCAGGAAGAAGGTCTGCACGTGGTCGATGGTCAGCAGATCATGCTGGCGGCGCGAGAAATCAAGAACTGGGACGAGATCCAGCTTCTGACCCAGGCAGCCAGCATGGTCGATGGCGTCTACCAAATGATCTACGAAGAGCTGAAGCCGGGTGTACGCGAAAACGATATCGTCGCCCTGTCGAACAAGATGCTCTACGAGATGGGCTCGGACGATGTGGAGGCGATCAACGCAATCTCGGGAGAACGCTGCAATCCGCATCCGCATAACTTCACCGACCGTTACTTCCGGCCGGGGGATCAGGCGTTTTTCGATATTTTGCAATCCTATCAGGGCTACCGCACCTGCTACTACCGAACCTTCAATATCGGCCGCGCGACGCCCGCGCAGAACGACGCCTATGTCAAAGCGCGGCAATGGATCGATGCCTCGATTGCGATGATCAAGCCGGGTGTGTCGACCGACAAAGTGGCCGAAGTTTGGCCAACGGCAGAGGAAATCGGATTCCCAAATGAGGATGCGGCCTTTGGATTGCAGTTCGGACACGGATTGGGACTTGCTTTGCACGAACGCCCGATCATCAGCCGGGCGGTTAGCCTGGACCACCCGATGGAGATTCAGACCGGCATGGTCTTCGCGCTGGAGACCTACTGCCCGGCGGCGGATGGCTACTCGGCAGCCCGGATCGAGGAAGAGGTGGTGGTGACGGATACAGGTTGTGAAGTGATCAGCCTTTTCCCGGCCGAAGAGCTGCCGATTGCCAACCGTTATTAACCTCCCTGACTGGCCGGTCCTACGGGACCGGCCGCCATTTTGGAGAATACCATGAGCACTGCGCCAAAGCACAACGCGGAAGACTACCTGCGCATGTACCGCCAGATGGTGAAGATCCGCACGTTCGAAGACAATGCGAACCAATTGTACCTGGATGCCAAGATGCCGGGGCTGACGCATATGTACTCGGGCGGGGAAGCAGTCGCCGTGGGCATCTGCGAAGCGCTGGAAGTGACGGACAAGATCACCTCGACCCACCGGGGGCACGGCCATTGCGTTGCCAAGGGGGCTGCATTCAAAGAGATGTTCTGCGAGCTTTTGGGCAAAGAGGAAGGCTATTGCCGTGGCAAGGGCGGGTCGATGCATATCGCCGATCAGTCGAACGGCAACCTTGGCGCCAATGCGATTGTGGGCGGGTCCATGGGGATCGCCACCGGTTCGGCACTTCGCGCAAAACTCCAGGGCGCGGATGACGTGACCGTCTGCTTCTTCGGCGACGGAGCCACGGCGCAAGGCCTATTGTACGAGGTGATGAACATGGCGGCGCTGTGGAAGTTGCCGGTGATTTATGCCTGCGAGAACAACGGTTACTCCGAATACACACGGACCGAGGAGATCGCAGCAGGATCGATCACCGCGCGGGCCGAGGCCTTCGGGATTGAGGCCCATCAGGTGGATGGTCAGGACGTGCTTGCGGTAAACAACCTGGCGACCGAACTTGTGGCACGGGCGCGTCGGGGCGAAGGCCCGTTCTTCGTGGAATTGATGACTTATCGCTACCACGGCCACCATGTGGGGGACATCAACCGCACTTATTACCGCTCGAAGGACGAAGAGGCGGAGTGGAAAGAAAACCGCGATCCGATCACACTGTTCGGGGCTTGGTTGGCGACTGAGGGCGTAGCCACAAAAGACGAGTTGGCCGCCCTGCGCGATGCAGTGCAGACGGACGCAAAGGAAGCTGTTGATTACGCTCTGGCCGCTGCCTATCCGGACGGCTCGGAAGTCGATGATCACGTTTATGCGGAGACCGAAGATGCGTGAAATCACTTTGTCTCAGGCCGTGAACGAGGCCATCGCGGAGGAAATGCGCCGTGACGAAACAGTGTTTCTGATCGGTGAAGATGTGGCGGAAGCGGGTACGCCCTTCAAGGTTCTGTCCGGGTTGGTTGAAGAGTTCGGAACCAATCGCGTCATCGACACGCCGATCGCGGAGCCCGGCTTCATGGGAATTGCTGTTGGCGCTGCGATGACGGGCGCCCGCCCCATCGTCGACCTGATGTTCGGCGACTTTCTCTATCTGGTGATGGACCAGCTCTGCAATCAGGCGGCCAAGACGCATTACATGTCAGGAGGCAAGCTGAGCGTGCCTTTGGTTCTGCGTACCAATCTGGGCGCCACCCGGCGCTCGGCGGCGCAGCACTCGCAGAGTTTGCAGGCGCTGGTTGCGCATATCCCCGGTCTCAAAGTGGCGATGCCGTCTTCGGCTTATGAGGCCAAGGGGCTGATGAAAACCGCTATCCGCGATGACAACCCGGTGGTGATCTTCGAAGACAAGCTGATGTATCAGGACAAGGCCCCGGTGCCTGAGGAGGAATTTCTGATCCCCTTCGGCGAGGCGAATATCCTGCGCGAAGGGAATGACGTGACCCTCATCGGCACGTCGTCGATGCGGCAGGTCTGCGAGAAGGCCGCCGAACTGCTGGAAGCGGATGGCATCAGCGCTGAGGTGATGGACCCGCGCACCATCGTGCCCCTGGACGAAGACACGCTTCTGGCCTCGGCCCGCAAAACCTCCCGCGTGATCGTGGTGGACGAAGGGCATCAAAGCTATGGCGTGACTGCGGAAATCGCCGCCCGGATCAACGAGAAAGCCTTCTATCATCTCGACGCCCCAGTGATCCGCATGGGTGCGATGGATGTGCCGGTGCCGTTCAGCCCCGCCCTTGAAGACCTGACGGTGCCGACGCCCGAGGGAGTGGCCGCGAACGCGCGAAAGCTCATGTCGGGAGAGATGATCCATGCCGCATGAGGTGAAGATGCCGCAATTGGGGATGACGCAGGATTCGGGCGTCATTGTTGCCTGGCTGAAGGCGGCGGGTGATGCCGTGGCCGAAGGCGATGCGCTCTTCGAAGTGGAGACCGACAAGGCGACGATGGAGGTCGAGGCGGCGACGGCGGGCTGGCTGGCCGGTGTCCGCAAGGGCGAAGGCGATGATGTGCCTGTGGGCGATGTCATTGCCCTGATCGTGGACAGCGAAAGCGAAGTGGCGGACCACGCCAACGCGGAGGCCGAGGCTGAGGCTGAGGCCCCGGATCAAACTCCAAATGAGGCCGAGCAAGCGGAGGAAACTCCGGACGGAGCGGCACCGCACGCACCCGAACCCGCCCCCGCATCCAAGGCCCCTGCACCAATGCCCTCTGCCGGCAAGGTCCTCGCCTCGCCCAAAGCCAGGCGTATCGCTCTTGAAAAGGGGATCGATCTTGCAGCACTCCGGGCGCAGGGCGTGAAAGAACCGATCCACGCGGAAGACCTCTCGCAGGTAGTCACTGGCGGGCACTCCGTCTTAACGGCTGCGGTCTCTGGCACCGCGCTCGACGCGCTTCTTGCCAGTTCCGACAACGCTAACCGCGCCGCGCTCTTCGCATCCTTCGCCCGCGGCGCCTGGCGCGTCCTCTTCGACGCCGAGACTGGCGTGGCCATCCGAGCGCTCGACGGCACGACCACCATGACCGGGGAGGACAGCGCCGCCCTGACCTTGGTTGACCTCTGTGACACGCGCCTGACCGCCTATGCCCCGGCAGGCGGCGGCTCGACACTGACAACAGCGCGGCAAGGCGATGGCTATGCGCTCACACTTGCCTTCTCGGAAGATGCACTACCGATGCCGCTCGCTATAGCTCTTCTCGACGACATCGCGGCGCGGGTCGAAAACCCGATCCGCCAACTTTTGTGAGTCCCCCATGACCGAATACCTGAACAAGTTGTACATCAATGGTATCTGGCGCGACGCCTCAGACGGTGGCACCTTCGGCGTGCTGAACCCGGCGGACGAAACCACGCTAACGACGGTTGCGTCAGGCACGGTGGAGGACGCCATCGCCTGCCTTGACGCCGCCGAAGCCGCCTTTGGCCCTTGGGCCGCAAAGACGCCGCGCGAGCGAAGCGAGGTGCTTCGCCACGCCTTCGAGATCTTCACTGACCGGATCGACGACATCGCGCGCCTGATCACGCTGGAAAACGGCAAGGCCGGGTCCGATGCCATGGGCGAGGCCCGCTATGCCAGCGAATTCTTCCGCTGGTACGCCGAAGAAGCGGTTCGCCCCGAGGGCCATCTGGGCCACGCGCCCTCCACGGGCGCGCGCGTTCTTGTCCATCAGAAACCCGCCGGCATCGCGGTCCTGGTGACCCCCTGGAACTATCCCGCCGCCATGGGTACGCGAAAGATTTCACCGGCCCTTGCCGCGGGCTGCCCGGTGGTCATCAAACCCGCCTCGGAAACGCCTTTGACCATGCTGGCCCTGATCCCGATCTTGGAAGAGGCCGGCGTGCCGCCCGGCGTTGTCAATGTCTTGCCATCGCGCTCATCGGCAGCAGTTGTGGGTGCGATGCTTGCTGACCCACGGGTGCGGGTCGTCAGCTTCACCGGCTCGACCGAGGTTGGGCGCAAGCTGTTGCATGCCGCTGCCGACAACGTGGTAAAACCGGCGATGGAACTGGGCGGCAACGCGCCCTTCATAGTCTGCAAGGACGCCGATATCGAGGCGGCGGCTGACGGGCTGATGGTCGCCAAGATGCGCAACCTGGGCGAGGCCTGCACTGCCGCCAACCGCATCTATGTGCACGAAGAGATTGAGAAATCTTTCATCGAAGCCTTCACGGCGAAAATGGCGGCTCTCAAGATGGGCAACGGGCTTGAGGAGGAGGTAGACGTTGGTCCCCTCGTCAATGCAGAGACCCGCGACAAGGTCGATCACTTCGTCCGCGACGCCGTCGAAAAGGGGGCCGAGGTCAAGCTGGGCGGCACTCGCCCCAACGGCTCGGGCTTCTTCTATCCCCCCACGGTTCTGGCCCGCGTTCCCGACACCGCCGCGTGCTTGCGCGACGAAGTCTTCGGCCCCGTCGCCGCGATCCAGACCTTCAATGACAACGACGACATTGTCGCGCGCGCCAACGATACCGAATACGGATTGGTCGCCTATCTTTATACCGGCGACATGCGTCGCGGTTTGGCGCTTTCGGAGCAACTGGACTTCGGCATGATCGGGCTGAACCGGGGCCTTGTGTCGGATCCATCGGCGCCCTTTGGGGGTGTCAAACAGTCTGGCTTGGGTCGCGAAGGCGGCAAGGAGGGTCTGCACGAGTTCCAGGAAACCCAGTACATCTCGACCGAGTGGTGAGATGGGCGTGATCGCAAGCCCTTCCGTGCGCAAGCTCGCTGCAGACCGTGGCGTCGACATCGACGCGCTGGCCAAAGGGCTGGGCCGCGAGACAATCGGGCGCGAAGATGTGCTGGGCCAGACCAGAGGCGCCCCCCCCTCTGGTGCGACCTATTGGGACGTGGATCACGCCGAATGGGGGCCGGTGACGGTCGAGCCGCTCAACCGCATGGCACAGGTGGCATCGGGCAATCTGGCCGCCGCCCAGGCCCTGATCCCCGCCGTCACCCACCATGACAGAGCCGACATGACACGGATCGAGGCAACCCGCGCCGCCGTCAAGACCGAGGGCACGCGGCTGACCGCACTTGCTTTCCACGTCGCCGTCCTGGCCCGCTGCCTGCGTCTTTTCCCGCGCTTCAACGCCTCGCTCTCTGCTGATGGCAAATCATTGATCCTGAAAGATTACGTCCATATCGGCATCGCCGTCGATACGCCCCAGGGTCTGGCCGTGCCAGTCCTTCGCAACGCGGACCAGATGCGATTGGGTGAGATCGGCGAGGCTATCCGTGATCTTGCCAACCGCGCTCGCGCCCGCAAGCTGCGCCCGCATGAGATGGGCGGTGCCTCGATGACTATCTCCAACCTGGGCGGCATCGGCGGCGAAGCCTTCACCCCCATCGTCAACCCTCCCGAGGTCGCCATCCTCGGCATCACCCGCACCGACATCCGCCCCGTGTGGACCGGCGAGGCCTTCACCCCAACCCCCATGGTCCAGCTCCACCTGTCTTATGATCACCGCGTCATCAACGGGGCCAACGCCGCAAGGTTCATGGAAAGCTACCGCGCGTTGATTGCTCAACCAGATCGCTTGTTGATTGCGCAAGAGTGAAAACCGCTACCTGACATTAATGGAACGCTCGCAAACCCGCTAAGAAATCTTGGCAGTGGGCAGCGAGGGAGGCTGAACTTGGCACCATTCGAACGCGTTTGACGTCCGCTTTGGCGACACGAACCTTGTGGCCGCATCATGTTCGCCGCAAGTGCAAACCAATTCTGCAAGAGCAATAGCTGCGTCTGCACTAGTCCGCTCTGTC
>ERZ1740067.1548-NODE-1548-length-15506-cov-4.734063_pt1 | contig 15506 bp, 16 predicted proteins | sample MGYA00581736_ERZ1740067 | MGnify/ENA primary metagenome ERZ1740067 (study PRJEB43018, sample SAMN04849236) | marine metagenome | isolation source: floating plastic debris | place: Pacific Ocean | collected 2008-08-27 | study: EMG produced TPA metagenomics... | reverse complement strand
CGGCTGGGCTCGTGCTGGGCTGCAAATGCCCAATCATTCTCACCAGCCGCGCTGATAGTGCAAAAGCGCGGTTATCGTCCTGCGCGCTTGCCGTTCTCGCCTATGAAGGAGCAAAGCCGTGACCGCTATTTTAACGCTCAACGCCGGCAGCTCGTCGGTGAAATTCTCGGTCTATTTCAGTGATGACGGTTTGAGCCCGCAAGCGCATGGCCAGGTCGAAAGCATCGGCACATCTGCTCGCCTGTCGCTACAGCACGGCGAGGCACACACTAAAAAGCCGGTAGCCGCAGACAGCCAGGCTGCGGCGCTCAGCGTCATCTTAGAGGCCATTGAACCCGCCTTAAAGGGTCACCGCGTGTCTGGCATTGGCCACCGTGTTGTGCATGGCGGGCAAGACTTTGACGGCCCCGCACTCCTAACGCGTGCTATCGTGAGCCAGCTAAAGGCGCTTTCGCCGCTTGCCCCGCTGCATCAACCCGCCAATCTGGCCGGCGTGGCTGCTGCGAAAGAGGCGTTTCCCAATGCCATCCAAGTTGCGTGTTTTGACACCGCCTTTCACAGAAACCACCCTTGGGTGAATGACACCTTTGCGCTGCCCCGCGACCTCTATGACCAAGGCATTCGCCGCTATGGCTTTCATGGTCTGTCTTATCAGTACATCACCGAGAATCTGCGCAAGGACGCGCCAGACATTGCTAAGGGGCGGGTCATTGTCGCCCATCTTGGCAACGGCGCCTCCATGTGCGCGCTCAATGATTGTGTGAGCATCGGCTCAACCATGGGGTTTTCCGCGCTCGACGGCCTTCCCATGGGAACGCGGTGCGGGCAACTTGATCCGGGCGTTATCCTCTATCTTCTAGATCAAGGCATGTCGGCAGAAGACATCACGACGCTTCTCTACAAGGAAAGCGGCCTGAAAGGTCTGTCGGGCATCAGCCATGATATGCGCACCCTGTTGAGTAGTAAAACGCGCGAGGCACGGCAGGCGGATGACTATTTTACCTTCCGGCTTCGGCGGGAAATCGGTGCGATGGCCGCTGTGCTGGGGGGCATTGATGCGCTGGTGTTCTGCGGCGGCATTGGCGAGCATGCGCCTTCCATCCGCTCAGACGCCGTGCGGGATTTGGATTATCTGGGCCTGCGCGTGCATGAACCGGCCAACCAGCGCAATGAATCCGTCATCAGCTCGGGGCGCGTCCCGATCCTAATAATCCCAACCGATGAAGAGCGGGTCATTGCAAAGGCAACCCAGCAGTTTCTATGCGCTGCAGAACCGCACCTCGATGACACAGCATCACCAAACAAGATGAGGGCCGCACGATGAAAAACGCTTTAAAACCGGAGGCGGCGGCTGCCCTCATAGCTGATGGGGCGACGGTGATGATCGGCGGCTTCATGGGCGTCGGCTCCCCGCACCGGCTGATTGATGCGCTGGTCGACCGTGCGCCAAAAAACCTGACCATCATCGCCAATGATACGGCCCAGCCCGGCGTTGGGATTGGCAAGCTCATTACCGCCGGCATAGTGCAAACCCTTATCACCTCCCATATTGGGCTCAATCCCGAAACCCAGGCTAAGATGATCAGCGGAGAGATCGCCGTTGAACTGTCCCCGCAAGGCACCTTGGTCGAGCGCATCAGGGCAGGCGGAAGCGGACTTGGCGGCGTCCTGACGCAGACGGGGCTTGGAACCCCTGTCGAAGACGGCAAGCAAATCATCGCTATAAACGGCGTCGACTATCTGCTTGAGACGCCGCTGCGCGCTGATTTCGCGCTCATCGCAGCCAATGAGGCGGACTATGTGGGCAACCTGAATTATGCGCTCACCGCCCATAATTTTAATCCCATCATGGCGCTGGCCGCGGACACCGTGATTGCTGAAGCACAAACGATTGTCCCCGTCGGCGTTATTCCGCCAGACGGCGTTAAAACGCCCGGCGTTCTGGTCAGCCATGTTTTGGAAAGGGCCGCCTGACCATGACAATCACACTCGAACTTCCTGCGTCTAAAAGCAGCTTCAATCCGAAAGATATTATTGCAGCACGTGTGGCTGAAGAGGTCCGCTCAGGCATGTTGGTGAACCTGGGGATTGGTTTGCCAAGCCGTGTGGCGGGCTTCCTCGCCGGCGTTGAGGATGTCTTCTTTCAGGCCGAAAATGGCGTCATTGGCCTAGGCGCGCGGCCGCCTGAAGGGATGGAAGATCCATTTTTGACCGATGCGGGCGGCGGCTTTGTCTCGGCAGTCCCAGGCGCAGCGTCGATTGACAGCGCCATCAGCTTTGCGCTGATCCGCGGTGGCCATTTGGACATGACGGTGCTTGGCGGCCTTGAAGTCGATTCCGACGGGCGGCTGGCCAATTGGACGGTCCCGGGCAAAATGGTGCCGGGTATGGGCGGCGCCATGGACCTGGTGGCTGGCGCGCGCCGGGTCGTTGTGGCGATGACCCACACCGCCAAAGGCAAACCGAAGATCAAAGAGACCTGCAGCTTGCCCCTCACAGCGCTGCGGCGCGTTGACCTCATCGTCACGGAGATGGCCGTCATTGAACCCAGCGATGCAGGACTGATCTTGCGGGAGGTGGGCCCTGGACAAACCGTCGAGACGGTCCTTGCCGCCACCGATGCATCTTTACTGATCGACGAAGAGCCGCCCGAAATGTCGCTCAGGCTACTACCCATAGGCATTGCCAAAGAGAGTCCTGCGCCATGATGGATACCATCATGCGCTATTCGCGCATCACCGAAATCGTTGGCGATATTTTGCGCGTGCATGTTCCGCTTGCAGGGCCAGGTGAAGCGCCCGCAGCGCGCCTTGGAGACTTAGCCGTGGTAGAAGATGGGACCGCGCGGTCCTTTGCCCAAGTGATCGCTATCACACGCGACTTGGTATCCCTCCAGGTATTTTCGGGCACCAAGGGCATCTCGACCACCGCATCGGTAACGTTCCTCGGTCACCCCATGGAAGTCTCATATTCTGAGAATATCTTAGGCCGCGTCTTCAACGGCGTGGGCGAGACAATTGATGGCGGCCCAGACCTGAGCCTGGAGCGGAAAGTCACCATCGGCGGCCCGTCTGTTAATCCCATGGATCGGATTGTCCCGAGCAAGATGATCCGCACCGACGTGCCGATGATAGACGTCTTTAACTGCCTGGTTGAAAGCCAGAAAATCCCCATCTTCTCGGTCTCTGGAGAGCCCTATAACCCCTTCCTCGCCCGTATCGGCGTGCAAGCGGATGCAGACGTTGTCGTGTTCTGCGGCATGGGCCTCATCTTTGACGATTTTCACATGTTCCGGCAGGCCTTTGAAGACTCTGGTCTGTTTGCCAGAACCGTGATGATCGTGAACCAGGCGTCTGACCCAATTGTCGAGCGGCTGCTTGTCCCCGACATGGCACTGGCCATCGCTGAACGCTTTGCCGTGGAGGAAGGCAAACGCGTCCTGGTCTTGATGAGCGACATGACAGCCTATGCCGATGCGCTCAAAGAGGTCGGGATCTCCATGGAGCGCGTACCCTCCAATCGGGGATATATGGGCGACCTCTATTCACAGCTTGCCAGCCGCTATGAGAAAGCCTGCAATTATGCCAAGGGCGGATCGGTCACCATCCTCTCCGTAACCACGATGCCAGGCGATGACATCACACACCCTGTTCCGGATAACACAGGCTACATCACCGAAGGCCAGTTCTATTTGCACAGCGGCGTGATCGACCCTTTTGGCTCGCTCTCGCGGCTAAAGCAGAATGTCATTGGCAAAGCCACCCGCGAGGATCACGGCCAGATCATGAATACCATGATCCGCTTTTATGCCAGCGGCTGCGATGCAGAACAGAAGCAAGCGATGGCCTTTTAGCTCTCCTCCTTTGACGAGCGCCTTTTGAAATTCGCAGCCCTATTCCGCGAACGCTTTATGAAGATTGATGTCTCCATGCCACTGGAAGACGCGCTGGATTTAAGCTGGCAAACATTGGCCGAATGCTTTGACGCAGACGAACTGCTGATGAAGCAAGCGCTGATTGATAAATATTTCCCGGCACAAGACGCGCAGAGCCCAGCGGCAGCGCCTGAGCCGGCATCATCAACACAGCTGGACATGGCCAATGGCTAGACTGCAGCTCAATAAGTCCGCCCTGGCCCGCGAAGTTAGCAGCCTCAAAACCTTTGAGCGGTTCTTGCCCTCGCTCGATCTCAAGCGCCAGCAATTGATGGCAGAGCACAGCAAGGCAAAACAGGCGCTTGCCGCGACGGAGCGCGAAATTGAAGCCGGCACCCTCGATTTGGGAGCAAAAGCGCCGATGCTGGCCAATACCAGCGTGTCCTTAGACGGGTTGGTGCGCATCAAGGCTGTGCGCCATGAAACACAAAATCTGGTGGGTGTGACCCTTCCCACCTTGCAATCCGTTGACCTGGAAACCCAGGCCTATAGCAAATTCACCAAGCCGCATTGGGTCGATTTCGTAGCCGAACGGCTCGGCGCAGCGCTGGAGCTGCATTTGCGGCGTCAAGTTGAAGCAGAGCGCATCGCCATATTGGACGGCGCGGTCAAAACCATCCGGCAACGGGTCAATCTGTTTGAGAAAGTCCTCATCCCGCGCACCAAGGCGAATATCAAGCGGATAAAGGTGTATCTTTCAGACGAGCAAGTCAGTGCTGTTGTCCGATCAAAGCTGTCTAAGAAAAAACACCGGGCCCCCAGCGCCGATCAAGGTTCGGTGGCCGCATGAGCATTGCGCCCCTCAACCGCGTTGCTGTTTTTGGTCCCGCGCAGGACAAGCCCATCCTGCTGCGGGGCCTCCAACAGCTTGGCTGCCTGCACTTAACCCCGTTTCAGAGTGCGGCAGACAGCAAGGACGCAGGTGAAGGCAGAACTGGTCCAGCGCGCGCAGATGCCCGCAAAGCGCTCACATTTTTGCGCGAGACGGCGTATCAGCGGCGCCAAGTGCTGCGCGAATCTGGCTTTGTATTTGACGCTATCGTGGCCCAAACACTGGACCTGAAGACACAGCTCAGACTGGCAAGAGATAAACGCGATTATCTAGCAACGCGGATAGAAGCGGTGCAGCCTTGGGGTAATATTGTCTTTCCCGAAGACGGCGCACCGGCTGGTTATCACCTGTGGTTTTACGTGTTGCCCCGCCGCCAGATAGACGCGCTCGGTTCCATTGCACTGCCCTGGTCTATTTCGGCGATGGATGATCGATTTGCCTATGTGGTTGTCATTTCCCAGGATGAGCCGGCGCCAGACCTGTTGCCCGTACCGCGTGTTCATATGGGCGCAAAGCCTCTGCAAGCTTTGCGCGAAGAGGTCCGCGAAACGGAAATTCATATCGATGATTTGATGGCTGAGCGCAGCGCGCTGACGCGGTACATCGGCCTGATTGAAGCGAATTTGACGGCCGCGGAGAACCAAGCTGAACTGCGCCGCGCGGACCAGGCAAGTTATGGAGATGAAGCGCTTGTCGCCCTGCAAGGATGGGCGCCGACGGATCAATTGGCGCAGATTGAAGCCTTTGCGACAGCACATGGCCTTGCCTTGCATAGCAACGACCCCGCACCTGACGAGGTGCCACCCACCCTGCTGCGCCAGCCTGAAATACGGCAATCCGGCGTTGATCTATCCTTATTCTACCAAGTGCCGCGCTATGGGTCTTGGGACCCGACCCTGCTGCTCTTGGTCTCCTTCCCCTTGTTCTTCGCGATGATCATGGCCGATGCAGGCTATGGCGCAGTCCTTGGTCTTGGCCTAGCTGTATTTTGGGGCCGCCTGGGCAGTACAGTACGTGGACGCTCATACCGAACCCTGGGCGCATGGCTGGTCATTGCCACATGCCTCTATGGGGCTTTGGTGGGCAGCTATTTTGGCGCGGCACCGCCGGACGGCAGCCTGCTGGCACGGCTCAACATCCTATCGATCAACGATTTTGATACCATGATGCGGCTCTCCATCGGGGTCGGGGTTCTCCACATCGTGATCGCCAATATGCTGTCAGCCTATGTGCATCGCACTGCGCCCAATATGCTGTCCAAACTCGGCTGGATCACCGTGTCGATCAGCGGCTATCTGCTCTATGCCGTCCAACCCTCTGCGTCCCTAAACCAGGTCGCCATCCCAGCTCTCTGCCTAGGCTTTGGGCTGATCTTCCTGTTTTCCAGCACAGCAAAAGGCATGGGCCTCAGCAGTCAAATCAAGCGTCTTTTAGATGGCGCCCAAGCCTTAGCCGGCGCCATGACGGCCTTTGGCGATATCTTGAGCTACATGCGCTTGTTCGCGCTGGGCCTGGCCAGCGCCTCCCTTGCGGTAACGTTCAACCAGTTGGCTGGCAGCGCTCAGGAAGCGCTGCCGGGGCTTGGCTTCTTGGCTGCTGCACTCATCCTGCTGCTTGGGCATGCTCTCAACCTCGCGCTCGCCATTATCAGCGGCGTGGTCCACGGCTTGCGGCTCAATTACATCGAATTTTTCAAATGGGGCTTTGACGAGGAAGGCGAAGCTTTCACCCCCTTCTGCGAACGACGACTGGAAGCGACATGAACGAGTTTATGATTTTACTGGGTTGGGTGGGCATCTATGCCCCCGTGGCGCTCGGCGCCATCGGTAGCGGCATGGGCTGCGCGCTGGCAGGCTCTGCCAGCGTGGGCGCGATGCTCGAAACCGAAAGTGGCTATGGCCGCTTTGTCGGCATGTCCGTTTTGCCATCCACCTTGGTCATCTATGGCATCGTGGTGATGTTCACGCTCAATCGGCCGGTCACACCGGACAATGCAGGTGGGCTTTTCGCGATCGGACTGCTGTCTGCGCTTGCCTTCCTGGTGGTGGGTATCTGGCAAGGCAAGGCCTGTGCCTCGGCCATTGCCGCCGCCAAAGACAAACCAGAAATTTTTGGAATTTCGCTTGCCCCCGCAGCGATTATTGAAGGGTTTGCCGTGTTTGCGTTTGTGTTTGCGCTTGTCGCAGCCGGCGGCATTCCCGCAGCACCATAGAGGACGCGCTGCTATGACAGAGAATACGGCCATTGAAACTGGCGCGTCCAAAGGCGTGAATGAACTGCTTGCCCGGCTGCGCGAGGACGGCGTTGCAGCCGGCCGCAAAGAAGCCCGGGCCTTGATTGAGGATGCCAAGGCCGAGGCTGCCAAAATCCGCGCCGATGCGAGCCAAGATGCGCAAGCCATGAAAGACGCGGCCCATGCAGAAAGTGCAGCCCTTAAGCGCGCAGGCGAGGATGCCCTTAAAGCCGCCATGCGCGATTCCATCCTGGACTTGAAAACACAAATGACAAACCGGTTTCGCGCAGATGTGCACCGGCTTGTTTCAAAGGAAATGAGCGACCCAGAGTTTCTGCGCACGCTCATCCTGGAGTTAGCGGGACGCGCCAGCGCCCACGCACACGCCAAAGAGTCGCTCACAGTGTTGCTACCGGAGAGGGCCCTCAGCGCGGATGACTTCAGGGATAATGCCGATGAGCTGGAACACGGACCAGTTACAGACTTTGTGCGTGGCCTGGCCGGCGATATCGTCCGTGACGGCGTCACGTTCTCGCCCTCCTCGGATTTCGCCGCTGGCGCTCAAATCTACCTGGAAGACGATGATGTGTTAATTGATTTGACCGATGATACGGTCGCTGAAATGCTGGCAAAGCATCTCCAGCCGCGCTTCCGTGCAATCCTGGAAGGGATTGTGAAATAGCAAGCGGCACAAGGAGGCAGCAATGACATCCGAACACACTTTCATCATGCTGATGTCCAGCCTGCCAGCGCCAGGCCCGCTGTTTGCGGAAACGCAAACGCCGCTCTCCCGGCTGCGCCTTGACGCCCGTCTCAAGCAGCTCAGTGAGCCCGACCACCAGGTTCTAATCGCCATCGAACAGGCACTCGAATGGCGCTGCATGGAGGCTGATATGAATGATGCGGCATTGCTGGCGCGCGTGGAAACTGCAAAACGCATGACGACCAGTCAAACCCTGCTTGGGGTTATCGACAGCCGTATGCACATCCGGCTGTGTATGGCCGCGCTGCGCCAGCGCGCAGCCGGCGAGGCGCCGCCAGCGGCAGACGGACGCTGGGGATATGGCCGCTGGCGCCGCGTTATCGCGCGCAATTGGAAGGCTCCCGCCTTCGGCCTTGAGCGCGTCTTTCCATGGTTAAAAGACGCGGACCGGCTGCTGACGGAGGGAGATAGCTATGCGCTTGAACGCCTGCTGCTCAGCTTGGTGGAAAGGGACCTGCGCCGCTATGGCGCGCTGCACCACTTCGATTTGGAAGCGGTGGTAATCTACGTCCTGCGATGGAGCCTTGTGGAGCGCTGGACACGCTATAATGCACAAGCGGCCGCCCGCCGTTTTTCAAAAATGCTAGACGACGGCCTGCAAGCGGCCAATCACCTAACACGGGAGAGAGCCGCATGAAGACTGCATCGGATGCCTTAGCGCCGGACACCTCGCAAGCGACCGCGCGCATCACAGCAGTGCAAGATGATTTGGTGGAAATCGAAGTGGGCCTGGATGAGGACGATGTGCCGGGGCGCTTGGTGAAGAATGAAGTCGTCTACATTCTGCCCTCACGGCGCGGAGAGGATGGGCGCCAGGAACGCTTGAAGGCGGAAATCTTGCGCGTGCGCGGGCGAACGGCGGACGCGCAGGTTTATGAAAGTACGCAAGGCGTTGCCGTCGGTGACCCCGTTGAACAATCAGGCGACATGCTGTCGGTCACCCTAGGCCCAGGCCTTTTGAGCCGGGTTTATGACGGCCTACAAGCGCCCTTGTCTGAACTATCGTCCAAATTCGGAATTTTTCTGCCGCGCGGCGCGGCAGTTGACCCGCTAGACCGGGCCGACAAATGGGCCTTCGCGCCAAGCGTGACCATTGGTGATACGGTAAGGGCCGGTGATCTGCTTGGGACCACGACAGAAGGCCGGTTCAGCCACAAAATCATGGTCCCCTTTGATTGGAAAGGCAGCTTCAGCGTGACATGGGTGCGCGAAGATGCCGTCCGCGGCGGTGAAATGGTGGCAAGACTCACCGATGAACAGGGAGCTGAACACGATGTTGGGCTGTATCAGACCTGGCCGGTGCGCCGACCCCTAAACGCCCACTTGCTCAAGGAAGGATATTCCAAACGGCAATACCCAACCCAGCCCGTGGCCACGACCCAGCGTTTGATTGATACTTTCTTCCCGATTGCACGCGGCGGGACGGCGTGCATCCCAGGGCCCTTCGGCGCTGGCAAAACGGTGCTGCAAAACCTGATATCACGCTTCTCCGATGTTGATATCGTCATTGTCGTGGCGTGTGGGGAACGCGCTGGCGAAGTGGTTGAAACCATCACCGATTTCCCAAAGCAGGTAGACCCCGTCTCCGGTGGCAGCCTCATGGACCGCACCATCATCATTTGCAACACCTCCTCCATGCCCGTAGCTGCGCGGGAAGCCTCGATTTACACCGGCGTGACGATGGGCGAATATTATCGGCAAATGGGGCTGGACGTTCTGCTGATTGCTGATTCCACCTCACGCTGGGCGCAGGCGATGCGCGAAACCTCCGGGCGCTTGGAAGAGATTCCGGGCGAAGAGGGTTTCCCCGCTTATCTGGAATCAAACATCAAAGGCATCTACGAACGCGCTGGTCTCATTGAGACCAATGACGGCTCCATGGGTAGCCTCACCATCATTGGCACCGTATCCCCGGCAGGCGGAAATTTTGATGAGCCTGTGACCCAGGCGACGTTATCGACCGTCAAATGCTTCCTCGGCCTCTCAGCGGCGCGGGCCTATAAGCGCTTTTACCCAGCGGTTGACCCCTTGCTATCCTGGTCGCGTTATTTGGAGCAGCTTCGGCCCTGGTTTGATGCGCATTACGGCGCCGGCTGGGTCGACAAGGTCGCCCAGCTATCAACCATCCTGAAAGATGGCGAGAGCATTGAGCAAATGATGCAAGTCACGGGAGAGGAGGGGATTACCAGCGAAGACTATGTGACCTACCAGAAGTCGCTGCTGCTCGACATGGCCTACCTGCAGCAAGACGCCTTTGATGCAGTTGACGCATCCGCGCCTTTTGAGCGGCAGAAACTGGTGTTCGATAAGCTTCACAGCATTTTAACGCGCAGCTATGCCTTCGACACAAAAGCCGATGCGCGCGCCTATTTCACCGAAATGACCCGGCTGTGGAAGAATTTCCACTTTGCGGCGCCAAAAACGCCAGAGTTCAAGGATCTGCTTGGTAAGATAGACAGCCTATCTGATCGCACTTAGCTGGAGAGCAATAAACGACTGTTCTATCATTACCCTTATGCATCGTTGCATATTGCTGGGCTAACGCGGTGACTCACCAAATCGTTTTCTTGGCGGAAATTGCCCTGCTGCGTCAGGTCAGCCGCCCCGATGGCTTTAGTCGCCCGCGATCGATAGATCGTCGATATTTACCCCTATATATCAATAACTTAATCAGAAATCTCGATGGCTTTTTATATTTTACAAATATAGACTTGAGAATCTAAAATAATTCATGCTTCATAATATCTATAGGTTCAATAAGTACTTTGTCATAATCTGACCTATTACGAAAAATGGTAGACTTTTGATGTAAATCAATTTATTATTTCAGTACTTAGACAGACTTAAATGAAAGTATTCGGAAGAAAAAGGCAGGTGTGTTGGAACCGAGAGCTGAAGGAGGAGGTTTTTCAATGTGAATATAGCTCCTCGACAGAACATGTTGCCCAAGGGTCGCACGGTTTACGCCCGCAGCATCACCGCGTTCAGCCGAAAGGAAACTCGACCAGCATCTTCACATTTCAAGCGCAGAAGAAATCGCAGCAGAATGAACTAGGCCATAAACTCATAAATGGAGATGCCCGTGACGCAGCGCAAAATAAAGCCTGGCAAGGAGTTAGGAGCGGCGCGATGCCGTAGCATCGCAACTGACGATGCGACGCTGTCCAGGCTTTATTTTGCGCGCGCCGCTAAAGCGGTGGCCCAGAGGGTAATTTTGGGTGCGTCGAAGCCTTTCACCGGGCCTTTAGGCCCGCTTTCAAGACCTCTCCTACCCAAAATTACCCTCTGGGCCATCCCGGGCGTCTCCATTTATGAGTTTACGGCCTAGACGATTTCCCAGCCGTTGGGGCCTTGACAGGCCTTGATTGTGTCTTTCTTGGTTTCGCCGTCTGGACCCGTAACGGTTTGCTCGATGGTTTTACACGTTTGTTTGGTCTTGGTTTTCACTTCAGCCACGTCACCTTCAGGCGCGCCGACCACTGTCGCATCCATTGATGCGGCCGGTTCCAGCAGTTCTAGGAACACATAGCCTGTGCCGACACCGCCTTGGCTAATCATATACCACTCATCTCCCGAGACCTTTCCAACAACATTGACCACGTCGCCGCTATTGAGGCGTCCGACCACCGAATAGTCGGTGCCCGGTCCGCCGCGCACATTGGTGCCGGTTTTTGCGCGGTAATTCTCACCGATGAGGTCAAGTTCTGGCACGGTCTCGACCTTGTCTTTCAGCACCACGACCTTCTTCTTTTTGGTCTTGGTCTTTTCTTTCACGACTTTTGCTTCGCCCGATGTGCCGCTTTCGCTATTCGACCAAATCGCTGGTTCACCAGTGAAGATAGTCGACATGACGGAGCTTTCTTGGCTTTCCAAATCGCCGTCGCGTAAAAAATTGCCAAAATCGCGGCTGATAGCGTTCCCAACGGAGTGTTCCATACAGCGCGTCATGACGTCGACGCTGCCAGAATAGGAGGCGCAGCTCATATTGAGCCCGGTTGCATCGCTGGCTTTCTCGACCGCCACTTGCTTGGCTTCGCGCACGATGCCGTCCTTTATAGTATCGAAAATGCCAGCCTGCGCCGGAATAGTTATGGCAGCCAGCATGGCTGCGCCTGCTAAGGCCACTGTTTTGGTCATGATAATTTGCCCCTACTGACAACCGCTGTGTGCAAAAATACCAGAGTGGAAAGTTCGGTCAACGAAATTGGCGCTTATTGTCCTAGGCGAAAGGCCAGTTGGGGCAAAAGGCGCCGCGCTGGTTTTGTGAGCGTTACCCGGTGAGCCCGCCCCAACGCTCCACAATATACTCTGCCGCGCGCAGGGAGATGGCATGGTTGGTAAAGTTTGGATTGGAAGAACCCGACGTCGGGAACAGCCCTGGCCCAGCTAGGAATAGATTTTGCACATCATGCACTTGGCCATAGCCATCGGCGACGGACGTCTCGGCTGCCTGGCCCATAACCGTCCCGCCGATGAGGTGGGCGGAGGCGCGCGGTGCAGCCCAGGGGTCATTGGCGCCGGCAGCGACCATGATGCTGAGGCCAAGCGTGTTGGCATAAGTGTTGACGCCGAGCCCATCCGCATCAAAGCGGTGGACGACGCGCGGGAGGCGGGTGCCGTCTGGACCCAGCGATTCGCTGAGTTCAACGCGGTTATCAAACTGCGGGATGTCTTCACCGAAGCCGAACATGACGCCCATATGCCGGGTGGCGCGCTGCATAAAGGCTTCCAGATCTTTGCCGAATAGGTCGGCTCGGCTCATGGCAACGCCAAGCAGATCATTGGGTTTGACGACTGGGCCAATCAGCCATTGTAGGGCACCAAATGCGCCATCCTTTGGCTCGTCTTTCAAAGACACATTGAACATCTGGGCGCCTGTTACACCGAGGTAGTTTTCTGCGTCTTCATCATCGAAAAAGCCATAGATAGGCGCGATAGAATGAGTCATGAAATAGCGGCCCACCAAGTCATTTCGGTTGCCGAGGCCCGCTGGATGCGCTTCGCTCACCGAGTTTAGCAGGATGGCAGGATTGTGGATGGTAGACGCCGCTAGGATGACCAGCTTGGCTTTGACCTGGTGTTTTGCGCTTGCCTCGTCCACGTAGTCCGCGCCGGTAGCGGTATCGCCTTTTGCATTGGTGTGGATGTGTGTCACCATGGCGCGGGATTGGAAAAGAGCGCCATGCTGCTTGGCCGCGGGCATATACGTCACCAGAGGATTGGCTAAGGAGCCAATCGGGCAGCCTGCATCGCACCAGCCATCATAGATGCACGGCTCGCGGCCTGTGTCGCCATAGGGTTCCGATAAAATGGCCATGGGGGAGGGGGCTGTCGTTAACCCCAGCTTTTCAAAGCCCTTCGCGATGAGCCGTGCTTGGTTAAAAATCGCCAGCGGCGGCAGCGGATAATCGGCATCCTCCGGCGGCCGCCACGGCTCGGCTGCACTGTCGCCCGAAATACCGACAAAGGCTTGGACGCGGTCATAATAGGGCTGCAGCGCGTCATAAGAGAACGGCCAATCAAGGCCTTTGCCATGATCGCTAGCCATGCTGAAATCACCAGGGAACATGCGCGGCCAGGTACCATAGTGATGCAGCGCCGCGCCGCCAAAGCCCCAGCCGGAGTTAAAACCGACGCCCGCTGGGTGTTCTCCGGTTGATATGGTGCTTGGCCCGCCCCAGCGCAGTTTGCGCGACCAAATACCTGAGGAGATAAGGTCTTCGTCTTCCCAGCCTGGGCCAGCTTCCAAAACCAGAACGGATTTGCCCGCTTGCGCCAGAACGGCGGCAAAGACGCAGCCCGCGGCGCCGGCGCCGACGATGAGGACGTCGGTTTCGTCTGGGATGGTGGTTTGTGGCGCAGCTACCATGGAGTGTCCGGCGGTTCGATATGCGCCAGATAGGGCTGGTCGAAGGTTTCAAAGCCCTTGCGTGTGCCCCAGGTCACGTCAATGGCATCCCCGCGCAGGGCAAAATAGAAGAATGGGGCAGGGGGCGCCCCTGCATCCGACCAACCGTCCGGTTGGCTACCTGATATCGTGCGTACTAGTGCAGCCTGTGTCTCTGCATCTAGGTCTGCGAAGTTTGTGCGTGTCTGTCCCTTTGCAAATGTTTCAAGCGCGGCCAGGCCAGTCTTATAAAAACCGGTCCAAGGTGCAGGCACATCGAGATAGCGAATCATGAGAAGACTGTCGGCGGAGGCAGCGGTGAGCCCAGCATCCACATAAGGGGCTATACCAGCAGCCTTTGCGCCAGGCACCAGGGTTTCGCCAAGCGCTTCTAACGTGAGCGCTTCGGTGTCGCTGAGCGTTTGATAGGCGGCCCCTGCCGATTTCGCATCGGCAGGTGTCATCTCCTGCTGGCAACCAGCGACGGTCACCGTAATCAAGCCCACACTGCCCACGCGCAAGGCCGCGCGCCGGGTGAAGGCTGCTTTTCGTCTGTTTTTCATCCGTTCCCTACTTAGAGCCTGACCTATCATTCCCCAGGTCGGTCCCGCGCCGCCCTTTGCGTCCTGACAGCGTTGCCAATCCTCACCGATATCAGCGATATCCCTTCCGATTGGCGCCTTGCAGGACACAAAATTCGCCAGCGGGCCCTCAACTGGGGAATGATAGGTCAGGCTCTAAGCCCTTGCACTCAGGTGCTTTAGGCTTAAAGTAATTTCTCAATCCGCGCAACAGGGGGGCAATCAGGATGGCGCAATCAGGACCGCTCACGACCCGGTTCTCGCACGACTGTGGCCTAACCTATCCTTTTGCCTGTGCAGGGCTAGCCTTTGCTGGAACCACACCGGAACTGGCCATTGCGGTGACCAAGGCTGGGGGTATAGGCGCCCTTGGCATGGGCAAGTTGCCACCTGAAGGTGGGGCCGCGATGATAGGTGCCTTTCGTCAAGCCGCGAGCGGGCCTCTCAACGTCAATTTCATCACCATCTTTACCGGCGACGCACATATCGACATGTGCTGCGCAGAAAAGCCGGAGGTCGTGAGCTTTCACTGGGGCCACCCCAAAAAAGCTTGGATTGACCAGCTTCATGATGCTGGCATCAAGGTGTGGGAGCAGGTCGGTTCTATCGCTATGGCTGAGACGGCGCTGGCGGACGGCATTGATTGTCTCATCGTGCAAGGCACAGAAGCGGGCGGTCATAATTATGGAACATTGCCTTTGTTTGTGCAGCTACCGGCCATGCGGGATGCCTTTCCGGAGGCCATGCTGCTTGCGGCTGGCGGAATTATGGATGGCCGCGGTGTGGCTGCTGCGCTTGCCTTGGGCGCTGATGGCGTCTGGGTCGGCACGCGTCTGATTGCGACGCAAGAGGCCAATATCGCGCCCGCTTATAAGGACAAGCTGATTGCCGCCGCTGGCGAAGACACCGTGCGCTCCTCGCTGTTTGGAAAGGATACGCCGGACTTTAATCCCATGCGGCTTTTGAAGACTGAGATTGTGAAGGAATATGCGGGTCGGGAGAATGAGGCGCCATCTGACCCCATGACCCAGCCCGTGCTTGGCGAGATGGCGATCGGCCCTCAAGTGCTTCCCATAAATCGCTTTTCCAATCTCCTCCCCATGGGCAACGCCACCGGCGATGTGGAGCAAATGCCGCTACTGGCCGGGCAAGGCGTTGGCCAAGTCAAAGACTTGCCGCTCGCAGGTGATCTTGTACATCAGATGATGCGGGAAGCGGCTGACATACTGCAGAGCTTTGGAGGTGCGGCATGACTGCCAGCGCACAATATTCCCTC
>ERZ1740067.1547-NODE-1547-length-15506-cov-10.686234_pt1 | contig 15506 bp, 5 predicted proteins | sample MGYA00581736_ERZ1740067 | MGnify/ENA primary metagenome ERZ1740067 (study PRJEB43018, sample SAMN04849236) | marine metagenome | isolation source: floating plastic debris | place: Pacific Ocean | collected 2008-08-27 | study: EMG produced TPA metagenomics... | reverse complement strand
ATTATCTTGGAGTATCTTGAGTCACCGATGCGATCTTTTGTCGATAGTTGTCCACCGAGTAGACATTCCAAGCTGAATCAGAGGTAAGCTCTAGCACCTTGTGGTGATAATCAAAAAGTGTTTGCCGATGACCAACACTCACATAGACAGACTGCATTTCTGCCAGCAAATTATAGAGATAGCGCTCGTTATCAATATCTAGGGCGCTAGTAGCCTCATCCATCATGACGTAGGCAGGCTGCGACAGCAGTATCCGAGCAAACGCCAGTCGCTGCTGCTGTCCCAACGATAAAACGCTAGGCCAGTCATGAATGGTATCCCATCCGCCAAAGCGATTAGGTAGCTCACCCAGGTTCACCTGTTTCAAAACATCGGCCAATGTTTCATCGGCGCGGTCGTAGTTGTATGGGTACACAAGCTGCTCTCGCAGAGTTCCCAACAGCATGTAGGGTCGCTGGGGCAAAAACAACATTTCGTTAACATCAGGCCGGGAAATCTGACCGTTGCCGTTGGTCCATAGGCCTGCGATCGCTCTCAACAAAGAACTCTTCCCACACCCACTAGCCCCTACAATCAGCAGGCGATCGCCAGGATCAACCTGCAAAGACAAATCTCTCACCAGCGTCTGTTCTGAATTGGGTGTGAGAATAGTCAAATTCTTTAATGCGAGTTGAGGTGACACCTGCGCCTCAATCTCATGCTGATGTTTGCGCTTTTGAGGCAGGGCAGGGTCGTCCATGCACTCATAAAAAGCCCCGAGCCGGTTGATGCTAGCGGCAAATTCAGCAATTTGCTCGATGCGGTTAGTGATCAGCGATAGCGCACCCAAAACCTGTGAGAATGCGATTGATGCCTGTGTAAAGGTACCAAAGTCGGTTTCACCTGAAAAATACAACGGTGCAACAATCACATAGGGAACAATGCGAGTGAAATAGTTATAGCCAAACTGGAACAGATCAATGAGCGATCGCCAAATAATCAACAGATCAAAATTACGAATAGCCGCTATTAAGCGTTCACCAATCTGTTGTTGCTCCGGCTCTTCACCTCGGTAAAAGGCAATCGATTCGGCATTATCGCGCACGTGTACCATACCGTAGCGAAAATTGGCTTCTAGTCGGAGCTGATCGTAGTTGATTTTGATCAATTTGCGGCCTGCAACCACAGCAACCAGCGTGCCGAACAGGGCATAGACGAGTAGCCCAACCGTCAACGCTTTAGAAATGGTGTAAAGGATCGCAGTAAATGAAATTAGCGTCAATACAGAATCCAAAATATCCAGCAAGAACGACAGCGTCACTTCCGTAAAGGATTTTATATCTTGGGTAATGCGCTGGTCAGGATTATCGATTTCTGTATTCGCCGCATTGGAGTTCAGTTCATAGTAAGAACGATTTGCGAAGTAACGCTCTAAGAAATGTTCGGTCAGCCATTTACGCCAGCGTAGCGCTAGCTTTAGTCTGACATAGCGATACAGCACCAAGAGCGGAATAGCGCCAATGATAATCCCGGCATAGACGAACAAAAACTGCCAAAAGGTCTCAGGTTCTTGCTGATTCAGCGCGGTATCGACAAACCGAAAAACGTAGCTAATCGAGACATTAATCCCATTTACAGTGAAGGAAAGTAATAGCAGTAACCCCAGCAAACTCCATTGGATGACCTTCTCTCTGAGTCGTCTTCGCAGCCTGTAGACAATTAAGCCAATGATGACTAGGGCCGCGCTCGCGCCATAAGGTGCCCAAGAATTTAGCAGCGCACTCACACGCTCAACCAGCTGCCCAGCCACATTAGCAAAGAAGGCAGGAAATATCGCCTTCCCAGCAAAGGTAAGGCCAACCGTCAGCCAAAAGGCAACGGCAACGACCGCGACTAGCAGCAGCAGCAGCAGCCCCAAATACACCCTCGTAAGACGGGGCCCAATGGGAAAAAAGTAGGGCTGAGCAATCGTGATAAAACGTTGCCACAGCTGGCGATTGAATTGAAAGCGCGACTTACTGCGCTCAAGGTCAGGCGTGGGAGGCATTATTATGGCTTCCGAATAACGGCAGAAAACCCGAGTGGAATCGTCCACTTAGATGCATTATCTTAAGCACAATCCCTACTGATGTGACAAATAAGACCCAATAATAAAAGCCCAAGGACAAGCACTACCGCTAATCCTTAGGCTAAAACATGAGTGTGATAGGTGTTGTTTGAACGCGTCTACGCGGCAACAAACATAGATTCAGTAAGTGCATCTACAGCAGTATTCATTACACGAAGTGCAATTTCATCACCCACAGAAATCAGCGCGTTCTTGCCTCGCTTCTCAATCGAGAGTTGACCAAAGGAAACACCGTCTGTCAGGCCGATGAGGTCTTCACCGACGGTGAAATCCAAAATCCGGGAGTCGCCGCCCACTTCGAGCACAAAGGTATCGCTACCGCTGCCGCCCGTTAAGAGGTTGTTGAGCAGGCCACCGTTAATTAGGTCATCACCATCACCGCCTGTGATGATATCTCTACCGCCCTCACCGAAGAGTTGGTCATCGCCTGCACCACCGTCGATTCTGTCGCGGATGGCACCGCCAAGGATGATGTCGTCAGCGTCGGTACCGACGATATTGTCTGCACGGTCGGTTCCAAAGATCTGATTGGGTGCGACTTCTTCGGGCGAAACCCCAAACAGAGTCTCGTACATCAGACGGTACATATCGGTGTTGTCTGCCGTTGCCGGTAGCGCCTCTGAGTTGAGGCCGTAGGCCTTAGAAACAATACCACCGTTCACATCGGTCAAACTCGCCCAGGCAACGCCAAAGTCGAAGACATCGCCATCTGCATCAGGTGCACCCGTCACAAACGGATCAAAGTTGCCGTTGTTACTACCATCCACGTCGTCAAGCTGAACCAAAGTGCCATCCGCGCCAGGGCCAAAAGCCTGAGTTTCAGCCTGTGTCCGAATAGTAAAGTCCGATTCCGGTTCGGTGAGTCCAAAGGTGCCTTCACCGATAGGAGTGTCATCGACTTCTAGACCACCGGCATCGGAATCAGCTGCTGTCAGCACCAGCGTATTAGGGTCAACATTATCAACAAAGTCTAGCGCTAAGCCGATAGCCTCATCAGCGCGTAGGGCAGCTTCGATAGTGCCTGCTGCGTTGTTGTTGTTGCCAAAGTTGTCGGTAGCCTCTTCTTCTAGTACCAGCATGAACCCATCTGGGTCACTGTCCAGAATTGGCAATGCCACTTCCATCATCTCAGCCACGGTAGGCGGATTAGGATTTAGCGGTGGCTGACCGTAAAGGATAAGATCACCGTTTTCATCAACCAGACCCTGGTCCCGTAGGTTGTCCTCAAAGGTATCGTTGTAAGTGTCTTCCGCTGCAAAGATACCCAGCAACCTGTCGGTTTCTTCGGAGTCAACGGCCATTAGCTCTTCGCGAGTGAACACAACCGTGTACCCCGCAGCCTCGGCTTCTTCAATCAGGTTACGACCGTCTTCACGGGTACCTTCTTCACCAAAGCGGCCAACGGTGCCAACAGGAAGGTAGTCAGTCTCGCCTGCACCCAAAATGACATCAGCACCCGAGTCTAAAATTTCAGCGGTAATCTCTTCAGTGTCTCTACGGCTATCTACATCTGCTAAGAAAACACCCGTTCCCGGCTCAGCAATAAAGCCAGAGTTGATGATACCGATCGCCTTACCTGCATCTTGGGCTTCCTGCATGATGGTTTTGGGTACACCAGAGAGCGATACGATCTCTTCGCCACCTTCATCAACCGGTGCATCGAAGCCGTAGCTGCCTGCGAAGGGTTTTACACCGTAGGCGTGAACCACTGCTCCCGCATTGGAAGTAGCAACCAATCGGTCATCGATATGACCTAAATAAACCCCCGCATCACTCATTTGGTCCCAGTTGAGGCGACCATCGGTACCTACCGAAGAAAAACGAGCAGCTGCATAGTGAGAAGGGCTCGCACCATCTGGATGAATGAAAATGACGTTGCCAGTATCAGCAGTCGGCTCAGGGGCCTGACGAGCGTCGAGGTCATCAGGCACACCCTCGGGCGCATCCAGGCTAACGTCAAACAAACTCTCATACATCAAGCGATAAATCACCGTGTTGTCGAGTGTTGCGGGTAAGCGCTCCGCACCTTCACCGTAGGCTTTGGAGACAATGCTACCGGCAAAATCAGGCAGTCCTGCCCAGAGAACGCCGTACTCAAAAACGTCGCCGTTGGCATCTGGCTGAGTCACGAAGGGGGCGGTGTCGCTACCCGTCGTACCGTCGTAGGGAACCACGTCACCAGTAGGCTCACCATTTTCGTCTAGCCTAGCCTGCGAGACGGTTGTACCGACAGTCTCACCGGAAACATCGTCAATTTCTAGACTGCCGCCAGCACTGTCAGCCGCAGTGACAACAAACGTGTTGGCGTTAACATTTTCGATAAAGTCTTGAGCAACGCCAATGGCCTCATCGGAGCGCAGCGTCGCGTCAATGGTGCCACGGGCGTTGTTGTTGTTGCCAAAGTTGTCGGTGCCCTCTTCTTCTAAGACAACCATAAAGCCTGCGTCTTCTGCTGCAAACGCGTCTAGCTTCAGCGTTGCATCCAGCATCTCAGCCACCGTAGGTGGATTGGGGTTCACTGGCGGTTGGCCGTAGGTGGTAAGTTCACCATTTTCATCTACCAGACCCGCCTCAACTAGCGCACCTTCGGGTACGTCATTGTAGGTATCGTCTGCGGCAAAAATACCCAACACTTTCTCAGTGTCAGACGATAGGCTTTCTAGCTCTTCACGGGTGTACACCACGGTGTAACCCATCGCTTCGGCTTCTTCAATCAGGTTGCGCCCATCCTCTCGAGTACCTTCTTCGCCAAAAAAGCCAACGGTGCCTGCGGGCAAGTAGTCAATCTCGCCTGCACCCATGATGACGCTAACACCAGACTCAACAATCTGAGCCGTGATACCAGCGCGATCGCTACGACTCTCAGCATCGGCTAAAAACACACCGGTACCGGGCTCAGCAATGAATCCAGAATTGATAACAGCAGTAGGGCGTCCGGCTGCGATCGCCTCTTCTAAAATTGTTGCATCTTCAGCAGAGCCCTCTACGTTCCTACCCTGTAGAGCTGCTAGAGACTTATATTCTTCGCCGTTCTCATCAAAACCATAGCTGGGAGCGACTGGCTTAATTCCATAGGCGTGAGCAACCGCGCCAGCGTTAGAGGTCGCAACAATTTGATCGTCCAGGTGGCCGAGATAAACACCGGCTTCAGGAGCCTCGTCCCAGTTCAGCCGGCCATCAGGACCAACCGACTCAAATCGAGCCGCAGCGTAATGAGATGGATCAGCGCCATCGGGGTGGATAAAGATTACGTTACTAGGCATAACAGATAACAATCCCTTCAGTCAGTTTACTTTCGAAAATCATCAGCCTCAAAAGAACAACAGAGCATCACAAAACAGACACAGTGTTTACATCTGTGTCGTCTGCAAAGCTTTGTTATATAAATGAACTTTGTTATTAAAGCTGATGGGAACCATTCTCGTGAAAGATTCTGATTAGGAGATTAAGAGTGTAATAAGTCTTTGTTAAACATCTAAACAGATAAGCCTTTAGACAGATAAGCACTTGAGTAGACGCCACAGCCCGCAAAAACCTTAGACAAAAAAGCCCAAGGAGAAGTACCACGACCAATCCTTAGGCTAAAACATGAGTATGATGCAAACCGTTTGAGAGATCTCTCGAACGGTTTATTTTTGCAAGCTAATGCAGCAATTCTAAACTGTTACAAAAACAGATTCAGTGAGCGCATCGACGCCAACGTTCATGACACGCAGGGCAATTTCATCACCGACGGAGATCAATGCATTCTTACCGCGTTTCTCAATAGAGAGCTGACCAAAGGAGACACCGTCCATTAGGCCGATTTTGTCTTCCTCAACGTTGAAATCTCTAATGCGAGTGTCACCACCCACAAACAGCACAAAGGTATCGCTACCGGCTCCACCAAAGGCGTTGTTGTTGAGTGAACCACCGTTAATCAGGTCGTCACCGTCACCACCCATAAGGACGTCTCTACCACCCTCACCGAAAATTTGGTCATCACCTGCACCACCGTCGATTTTATCGCGCAGGGCACCGCCAAAGATGATCTCGTCAGCATCGGTGCCAACCATATTGTCGGCGCGGTCGGTTCCAAAAATCTGCTCTATATCAGCGGGGTCCGCAATATCGATAACGATTTCGTCTCCATAAACCCGACGCTCAGTATCAACCAGCTCGTAATTGGCATCGAGAATAGGAAAGCTATAAACAGGTGTGAAGGTAACTCGAGTTCCACCGTCTTCAGCTAGATTCTCCAAATTGACCTCCAGGTGCCCATAGTGCTTTCCGCCCGCTACATTTTGCAGAATGCCGTTTACCTCCTGCCATAGTTCTGGCTCGCTCTGGTCGGCAGTCCACTGGCTGAATGGGTTGTAGCTAAGGAGATTACCCTCCTCATCGGTGCGTTCGCCGCGCATACCATCGCCAGCAACGCCCACATCATAGTAATAAACGCCGTCTCCATCACCGTCTTCATCGACAAAGCTACGCTCAAACATTTCGCTGTGGCCCGAGAAGACCGCAACTACGCCGTACTCCTCAAACAGGGGCTGATACTGACGCATTGGCGTGCCGCCCTGACCAGAAGAATCTTCGTGATTCATCGGGAGGCCATGCGTACCGCTAGAGTAAGGCGCATGATGGAACTGTGCAAAGACAATCTGACCTTCCGCGCGTGCCGATTCTAATTGTTCAATCGCCCAATTCCACTGCGGGCTACCAGGATTGAAATCGGCAAGATCCGTCCCGCCTGCCGCTTCATACTGCTCGCGGGTAACGTTTGACTGAGTATCTGTACCAGGACCTGTATACTCACGTCCACTGATTTGGGGCGGCTGTCCTTCTCCGCCATAGTTGTCGCGGCTGTCGTCTGGCTCACCGTTCGAGCTATCTAGCGTAAGAATCGTTACCGGACCGTAGTCAGTACGGTAGTAGTTATCCTGGTGTTCGGGCGTGCCATTTTCTGGGGCATCGAAATAAACGTGATACTTTTCGCGGCCAAACAAAGGACCGTATCGTCCATCTTCGTCAAGACCATAGCCGCCGTTGAGCGCGCCGAAGTTCTCCCAGTTACCCAAAGCAGGAAGGAGCGGATACTCAGACAAACCACTGTCAAACTCGCCCGCATTGTGGCGAAAAAATTCATCCCAAGCCGGTTGATAGCCGCCACCTTGAATAAGATCTCCTGGCATCACCATGAAGTCCGGGTTTCGGCTGTTGATAATTTCCAGATTGTTGCTATAGCCAACATTTTCCGTTAGGGGGTAGTCGAGGCGATCGCCGCTCACGCCAATCGTCTCGGCCCACTGGCTATCTTCCACATCTGGGCGAGCCAAAGAATCCTCTTCCAAAGCGCCCTGCTGCCAGTCCCGGCGATTGACCCGGCCCCTAGGTTCGGTTTCGCTGTCTGAGAGTACAACAAAGCGAATAGAGTCCCAGTCTTCAGCGGTTGGCGCAGTCTCAAAGCTAGATTCAAAAGTGGTCTCTCCAGCTGTTACCGAATACTCATAGGTACTATCGGGTGAAAGCTGCGTCAAGTCTACAGTGTGCTTGTAGTTTTCATCACCAAGCAGCCATGCGCCTTGTTCTAATCCGTCGATCTCTTGGTTCAGTTCGGCATTGGTGTAGCTGAGCGATGATTCAAACGTAGGGCTGGTTGTAAAGGTTAAAGGCGCGTCTAGGCCTGGTCCTGTAATCGATAATTCAGTAGAAATATTCTCTTCTGTAAACCAAGTGATGTACATGCCATCACTAGAAGGCTGTTGTAAATAAGGATTAACTCGCAGCATAGGTATACCCAATGTTGAATTGCTTTTTCATCAACTCCACAAGTATTTCCTACATATCAATTTATGTCGTTAAGAGAACCTTATAGAAGGGTAAATAAGCCTCTTAAAATAAAAAGTCTCCCCGCGCTGCGAGGAGACTTTCTTAGTAGCAAAGAAGATTGCGCCTATTAACTAAGCTGTATCAGCCTAAGCACAATTCTAAACAGCCGTACCTGGAGCGGTCACTGTCGTCGTACAGCCATCTACTGTAATAGAGGCAGACAGCTGATCTTCAGCTGTAAAGTAGCTAACTGTACTCTGAATTTCACTCGCACCTAGCGAGACGCCTTCTACAAACGCCAGCAAGTCTTCACCTGCAAAGATAGACGTATTGGTACCGTCAAATTCAAAGGTGACATCGGCAGCGTTGATACCCACTAGGCCAAGGCGATCGCTACCTAGCGTGTAGTCTTCAATCGTGACCCAGCCACTGCCCTGCTCTAGTACAAACAGGTCTTTGCCAGCGCCGCCGTTGGCGCGATCGCGTCCCGTACCAGCCGCAATAATATCTCTACCGGCACCACCTGATAGCAAATCATCACCATCTTCACCGAGGAGAATATCATGACCCTCGCCACCGGTTAAGTCATCGCCATTGTCTCCACCTAGCAGCCAATCACTGCCTGTGCCGCCACTAATTTCATCGCTATCTGCACCACCCCAAAGGACATCGCGCCCGGCGCTGCCTTCCAGAGAATCTGTGCCTTCACCACCAAGGATCCAGTCGCGACCTGCACCACCGTCAATCACGTCGTTGCGGCTACCGCCATCGATAAAGTCACGACCACGACCACCATCAATCACATCATTGCCATTGCCACCGCTGATAGTGTCGTGACCCCGGCCACCTGTAATCGTATCGTGGCCCTGGCCACCATCAATCACGTCGGCACCACTACCGCCGTCAATCTCGTCGTTGCCATTGCCACCATCAATCGTATCGGCACCGCGACCACCGTCGATCACATCTTCGCCGTCACCACCGTCAATCACGTCGCGACCTCTGCCACCGTCAATCGTGTCAGCGCCGAGCCCACCGTCAATCGTGTCAGCGCCATTGCCAGCACTGATAATATCAGCGCCGCCTCTACCATCAATGACATCGTTACCTTTTCCAGTATCGATAATATCCGTACCTACACTGCCGCTGATGGTGTCATCGCCACGGGTACCGTTGTAAGTTGTCATAGTTGTTGAGTCCTTAATAAATCAAGCATTTTCACCAACAACTATTACAGCCGAGTTACGTAATATCCCTTACACTCATCAGTGTTAACACGTAAACTTCAAGTAACATTTGGTATTAAAAAGTTTCGTCGAGTTAGAACAACAAACTTCGATATGGTCAAAGCAAAAAGCCTAGCAACATTTTTTGTGCTGCTAGGCTTTTCAGATTTATTGAGTGATTTTCACAAAAGAGGTTTTTATAGGCTCAGCCCAAACCTCTCCCAAACCTCTATAGCTCCTATACCGTTACAAACATAGACGCCGTTAGAGCATCTACAGCAGTATCCATTACTCGACCAACGATGTTGTCACCATCAGAGATAATCGCATTCTGGCCACGCTTCGTAATAGAGAGCTGACCAAAGGAAAGATCACCAGCAAGGCCGATAAGGTCTTCACCTACAGCAAAGTCCAAGATTCGAGAGTCTCCGCCAATCTCCAGTACAAAGGTATCGATGCCACTACCGCCAGTCAACCGGTTGTTGAGTCCGCCACCGTTAAGCAAGTCATCACCGGCACCGCCGTTGATCACATCACGGCCACCTTCACCAAAGATTTGGTCACTGCCACCGCCACCGTCAATCCGGTCGCGAATGTCTCCGCCAAAGATAATTTCATCGGCATCGGTACCTGTGATGTTGTCAGCGCGATCCGTTCCCTGAATCACAATTGGAGAACTGCTTATGGTAAGTTGCGCCACAAGGGGCTCATGGTCGCTAGCCACGATAGTGTCAGCAAACAGTGAACGGCCATCGTCGCGAGGAAAGTCGTTGTTGACATGAACAACATCGAACTTGGCATTCTCTAAGAGACTGTCAGAAACATAGAGATGGTCTAACATTTGGCTGTTGCCATCGAAAATGAAGCTGTAGGCATCGTCATCTGCGATCGCCTGATCAACCAAATTAGTCAACACCTTCTTATCACCTGTACCTGGCAGAATCTCCGCCAGGTCATCCGTGAATTCAAAAGTGTTGAGGTCACCCAGAACAACAACATTAGCGTTTGCGTCTTCCGCCAGCAATCCATCCACGAAATCGTTGATTTCTTGAGACTGGGCTTCCCTCGCCTCTTCTCCGGCCTGCACAAATGGCTGAGGCCCGCCAAACACAGGCGTAGAACCAAAGCGAGAAGAAAAGTGATTATTGACAACAGTCACCGACTCACCGTTAAACAGGAACTCACCCACCAGTGGATCGCGGCTCCCTTCAAAGGCCTCTAGTCCGTCCAGCAAGGAGAGATTCTCCAGAGAAACTCGCTCAGTGTTGTACAAGAAAGCATTGCGAATGTTGCTACCCGGCGCGCCACCGAAGGCATTGGGCTCAGGAGCGATATCGGCAAAGGCGTAGGTGGGTCCGCCTGCGGCTGCGATCGCATCCACCAGCTTCTGCAACGTCTCCGTCGCATCTGTATCCAAATTATCCGCACCCCCTTCTGTACCCGTATTGTCCTGAATCTCTTGCAGCCCAATCACGTCAGGTGAACCCAAATTACTCACCACCTGCTCAGCAAGCAACTCTCTTTGCGCATCGTCTTCTTCTAGCGCGCTGAGGTTAAGCACGTTGTAGCTTGCCACCGTAAGCTGGTCGTCACCGCCCGTGAGCGAGGTAACTTCCTGCTCCAAGTCACTAGGCGTAACATCAAAGCTTTCAGTCACATTCACTTCAAAGTTACCGAAGCTATAGCCCACCACACCCGTCACATCGCCGAGCTTGTCACCCACCGTGAGCGCTGGCGTATCGAACCCATCTGGCAACAGATTTGGGTCAAACTGAATCTGCACTCGCTCGGGGTTTTGGTCACCCGTGTTGTCAGGGCCAGACTGTAGATTAATGCCACCTCTTGCCGTGAGCACATCGTCTGGCGTGGCCGTCGCACCCTGGTTCGGCAGCGTAAAGGCCTCAGCAGAGAAAGAATTGAACACTCTTGTCGGCGACACAGCAACCGCATCTTCCACCGTCACGCGCATTCCTTCTACAGCTTCGTAGAAGTCAATGGCATCCTGCTCAGGATCGAACACACCAGCAGTTTCCTGCAAATTAGTCGGCAGCTCATCGTCAGAAATAACAATCTCGCTAGGTGCCACACGGCCACTCTGCCCGATGACCCCCTCCTCGGGCATCGCATAATCTGTCGTGAGAATCTCCTCCTCTGGATTGTTCAGCTGCGTGATAGAAAGATTGCCAGTACCGGCCCCACCTGGGATGAATTCACTAACCGTTCCAAACACCCTAGCTTCATCGCCTGTAGTCACTGTAGGCTGGCTACCCGTAAAGACAAATACACCGTCAGAGGTATCGTCGTTACCGTCGCTCTCGCCTTGCAGATAAAAGCCGTTGAAGGCAACGCCCGTCACGATACCCTCAGTTTTCACCAGCGTATCTACGAATGGAGAAATATGACCCGCGCCCTGAATCTCACTGATATTCAATTCGTCAACGTCAATGCTATAAACAGCCACCGTGCTAGAAACTTCATTTGCAACCGTTAGCAGCGGTTCACCGGTAGAGCTATCTTCTGCGGAGATAAATGCAAGCCCCTCAGGCGCAATGTCTTCATCGCTGCGAATGTACTGGTTAAACTCAGGTTCCTGCGGATTCGATAAGTCGTAAACCAGTACGCCGCCACCCGCACGCTCTAGCCCAACAAACGCAAAGGGACGTCCGCCAATAACACCAGTGGCAATCGCCTCAGGCTCTGCGCCTTTGTTATCAGAGCGCGTATCAAAATCCTCAGGATCGCCGTTGTTAGCATTGAACAGCTCAGGATTCAGCTCAGCCGTAATGCGCGCAATCTGGTCACCACTGTCAAATACGATGTTGCCATTGCTATCGAGTACCGAGAAAGACCGACCACCGTAGGAGACAATCTGGTCAAGGTCACCATCGCCATCTAAGTCACCATCAATAGAAGAAACCGTCAAACGACCCAGCGCTTCATCTTCTAAAAGAGACTCGTCAAAGCTCTCATCGAGAGAAAGACCCTCACGACCAAATGAGGTCACATCGCCCAAGTCACCCAGGCGAATCGCGTCACCACGAGCATCTTCATCCGCATCGCCTCTGTCATCACCTTCGTTGGCAATCACATAGAATGCTTCACCATTGACTTCAAACGAAGCAATCGAATCGGGCATGTAAAGGCCAAACACAGGCTGCGATTGAATGTTGATAGCACCATCGCGATCGCTCGCATCCAATCCATTGCTACCTTCAAAATCAATAATGCCGAGCTGCACCGCTTCAGCACCTTCTTCCAAGCCAAAGTCATTGTCATTCAGCACCGCGATCCGGCCATCGGGCAACAGCGCAATCCCTTCTGGCTTATCGGAAGGCAGGTAACCAATCGAAGGCAGATTAGTCACCTTCGTCTTATTCACAGGAGAAATGCCCAGAGCAGCCAAGTCATCCGGTGTTTGCTGCTCTAGAGTCAAATCCCCAAAGTCTTGACCGAGCACATTTGTTGCGCCTTTTAGGTCTACTTCAAAAACAAACTTCTGAGCGTTATCAGCCAGAGAAGAATCTCGCTCAAGTACATAGAACTTACCGTCGCCAGCAAAAACGGCATCGCCGATTTTATCGACATTGTTGCCCACTTCAGGATCTTGCAACAGGTATACATACTCAGAAACCGGCACACCTGTATCTGGATCAATCCCTAATATGCGAATCACACTAGAGTCATCGCCTGCACTACGATCAGGATTACTCAAAGGCGTTTGAATAAAGGCGTAGAAAATACCTGTTTCCGTATCTAGCGCCGCGCCTTCAAAGCCGCGATTAGCTCGGCGGTTGAGGTATTCCGCAGGCAGCGTCTCCTGACCAAAAGAAGTCTCCGTAAAGGCAAAGCCGGGATTAACTTCTGCCGCCTGAGCAGATGTCCCCTCAGGAACAAAGCGACTAATCAAAGTGCCGTCCTGGTCAAACTTGTAAATGGCCGGACGATACTCATCTACCATCCAGAAGTCGCCGTTGCCATCTCTTAAAATACTCTCCAAATCCGCACCGAACGGGTCATAGTCAGAACCAAACTCTTCAAACCCGCTCAGCTCAGGTAAATCAACCGTATTACCTAGCGCATCTACCGCCTGACGGTCCACATTGGGAATATTCGGCAGTCCTGTAATCGGCGTACCATCTGCCTGTGACAACAACAGCTCATCGACAACGGCAAACTCACCCGTGCCTTCATTCAGCTCAAGGGTAACCACTCTCGCCTGATAGTCAGGCAGTAAAAAGGGGCGGTCGTTTCCATCCGCGTCGCCATTGGGGCCACGGTCTGGTACAGCCAAAAAGCGTAGATTTCCATTTTCGGCAACGCCGTCGTAGTACAAGCCAGAGAAGCCACCTAGAGGAATTGTTTCTCCTGTTGCTGTTGTTAGCGGCTCACCACCGTTTGTAATTGCACCTGGATCTATGAGGTCAAAAGTTGTGAGATTTGGCAAACCCTTGCTGAAGTCCTTCAGGCCTAGTGGCTGGATGCCTTCTACTGTTGCAGTTTCGATGTCAACAACTGCGATCGCATTATTCTCTTGCAGCGTCACAAATGCCTTCGTCCCATCCGGCGACACCGCAATGTACTCAGGCTCCACATCCTGCGCAGTCGTCGCATCTGGGAAAATTCTCACCCCATCCGCACGCAGGTCAGCCTCTCTACCATTAAACCGAGAAAAGTCAGCAGTCGCGACATTGTCTTGGCTTAGGCTCGCAAACTCACCAGAAACATCAATAATGCTAACAGAGCCATCCGGGTCTACCACCGACTCAGAGCCATCTTCATTTTCAATAGTATCTGGCTCACCTTCATTGGCAACCAATACCTTGGTGCCGTCGGGCGTAAAAGTCACCATGTCAGGCAGCGGGCCCACCTCAAACGCTTTCACGGCATCCAACACATCGTCTGCTGCAATCGCCTGCTCAATATTCACCAGCGCCACGACACCATTATCCGTCTGCGCTTCTGCTTCTAGCGCCACTGCCAGAAGTCCATTCTTAAAGGCAATACTGTTGGCACCAGCAACCGGCGCACCAAAGTCAGCAATATCAATCGCAGCCACCTGAGTCGGCGCGCTCGGATCGCTCAAGTCCAATACTTCTAAAACAGTGTCACCCGACACCACATATAGGAGCGATCGCGGTGCATCATAAGCAATAATCTCAGCACCAAATTCGCTCGCAAAGCTACCAATTCTTTCAAGAGATAAAGTCATTTAATTTCAGCCCTAGTTCCTTTCGTTATATCCAAGGGAGGCACACACAATGATGCCTTCATCGATCAAGCTCAATGCAGGCCAATCCCAAACCATCAAAAATAAACTCAGCAAGATAGACCTGATTCCAATGCTTTAACCGTTCTTTCGTCGATGCTTCTAGACGCTATCAAATCTCTTTCGCTCACAGGTAAAGAGAAGGTTATAAGCGGGTTATCAAAATACACACCGTTTGTTAGCGTCTCACGCACAACAAACAGACCATAAACAAAAGGGCCCAAGGATGAACGCCACGAAATCCTTGGGCCAGTGATATGAGTGTGAGATAGGCGTTCGAATCTTTTAAGTCCGAATCTTTTAAGGTTTACACCTCAACAAACATAGACTCAGTAAGTGCGTTGACATCGGTGTTCATCACTCGACCGACAATGCTGTCGCCATCAGAGATCAGCGCGTTCTTACCGCGCTTAGTAATCGATAGCTGACCGAAGGAAAGACCTTCAGAGAGACCGATAAGGTCTTCACCCACAGCGAAGTCCAAGATTCGAGAGTCTCCACCAATCTCCAACACGAAGGTATCGCTACCGCTACCGCCTGTCAGCAGATTGTTGAGTCCACCACCATTCAGCAGATCGTCGCCAGCACCACCGTTGAGTACGTCGCGGCCGCCTTCACCAAAGAGTTGATCGTTACCACCCGCGCCGTTGAGCCTATCGCGAATGTCACCACCGAAGATAATTTCATTAGCATCGGTACCGGTAATGTTGTCGGCGCGAGCCGTTCCTTGAATCACAACCGGCTCATCACCACCGCCATCGCCATCGATAACGCTGTCTTCCCGGAAGGCCAAGTTCTGAATCCGAGTATCTTCAGAGCGAGCCGTTTCCGCTTCGTTGAACGGGGTCTCTGCGGTGAAGTTGTCGTCTAGGTACTCAGCCAAAGCATCCTGCTCAGTGCCGTCGGGTGCAAAGGTCGCATCTCCGGTGGCTGTGACATCATCTGAGAGATCAACACGATTGGCAGAGTCGCCTTCGGGGAAAGGAAAGCCGTCGCCGCCATCAGCCAAGAAGCCGAGGGTCACCATCCGGAATTCGCGGCTGGCATCACCGACAATCTCGCCGACAAAGCCAAGGTTCTCGGCATCCCGCTCTAT
>ERZ1740067.1545-NODE-1545-length-15514-cov-6.301895_pt1 | contig 15514 bp, 12 predicted proteins | sample MGYA00581736_ERZ1740067 | MGnify/ENA primary metagenome ERZ1740067 (study PRJEB43018, sample SAMN04849236) | marine metagenome | isolation source: floating plastic debris | place: Pacific Ocean | collected 2008-08-27 | study: EMG produced TPA metagenomics... | reverse complement strand
CCGGGGGGCGATCACCTGTTGCTGTACTCCCGCTCTTTGTATTGGTCGATGACCTTGGCCTTGGCGACGTCGATGGGCAGGGCGACCTTGCCTTCTTCGGCCCAGCCGTAGGTCGCGAGGTTGGCGTCGACGGTGGCGCGATAGACGTTGTAGGTCTCGCGAGCCGAGACCGTTTCTTGCGACTCGGCGCGGACGCGTGAGGAGTAGGAGGCGAGGTAGACGCCGACAACGACGGCGACGACGAGCGTCACGACGCCGAAGAACAGGATGCCGCCGATGATGCCGATGGGGTTGGCGGTCGCGCCGTGCTCGTCCTGGGGCGCACCTTCGGCGGCGGTGTGCGTGTGCCACTCGTCGGGCTTTTCGATTGGCGTGGCGGGTGTCTGTTGCATGTGCCGATGCCTTCTCGTTCTGCGCGCTTGCTTTGGGGTCGCTTTGCGCTCGTGCCGGGCGGGCGGGAAAGTCTTGCCCGACAAGATGAATTTCGATCCAACCGTATTCGTGGATGAGGAGCGTTGCTGGGCCAGCGTCCCTCAACCCGCTGTCATGCCGGGGGTTGTGCCCCCGGAACCATCCGTTTGCCCCCGCCCGTGTGGGGGAATCACGCGCCCCGCGGGTGCGAGACGATTTCAGAACCGAGACCTGCTTACACGTAGTTCTTGTGGTGCAGGGCCTCGTTGAGCCTGGGGTCACCCGTCGGGATCAGCGGCGTGCGGCCGATCGAGCGGATGAGTAGGCCGGTGTAGATCGCGATGACGCCGAGGACGCCGACCGCGTCGAGCCAGATGCCGCCCAGTCCGGGGCTCGCCTCGGCGAACTCGCGGACGTACACGACGGGGCGGATGACGAAGACCATGTCGGCGACCTGCATGAGCAGCAGCCACGCCGCGATGACCGCGACGAGCAGCATCGCCTTCTTGACCGGGCGGAAGATCAGGATGAGGAAGGGCACGACGAAGTGGCCGAAGGCGAGCAGGTAGTAGAGGTACTGCCAGCCGTTCTCCTTGCGAGCCACGAAGAAGGCGGTCTCCTCGGGGATGTTCGAGTACCAGATGAGGAAGTACTGGCTGTAGGAGATGTACGCCCAGAAGACGGTGAAGCCGAACATCAGCTTGGCGAGGTCGTGGAAGTGCTCTTTGGTGACGGCGCCATCGAGCCGGCCGGTGGTCTTGAGCGCGAACGCGATAATCGCGACGCAAGAGAGCGACGAGAGCGCGGCGCCCGCGAAGTACCACACGCCCCACATGGTGGAGAAGAAGCGGTAGTCGAGGGCCATCATCCAGTCGAAGGCGACGAAGGCGGTGGTCAGCGCGAAGGCGAGCAGGCCCCAGCCGGACATGTAGCGGAGCTTGCGCGAGATCGCGACGTCGCCCGTTGCGTCCTGCTTGACCGAGAGGCCCTTGAGTGCCTTGGCGATCGAGACCCAGACGACCAGGTACACCGCGCACCGGATGAGCCAGAAGGGCACATTCAAGAACGCGGCCTTCTTCTCGAGCAGGTAGGGCGCCTCGATGATGCCGGCCCCGGCTTCTTGGCGCTGGGTGATCCACTGCATGAGCATGCCGCCCTCGATCAGCCCGAGCGAGGATGCGACCTCACCGAGGATGAAGGGGAGCGAGAGCACCGCGACGACGGGCATCATGCCCGCGAGGTTCTCGAATTGGCGGCGGAGCGTGACGCACCAGCCGGCGTTGACGATGTGGAAGATCATCGTGAAGAACATGCCGCCGAGGCTGACCGCCAGGACGGTCATGAGCCCGACGAGATAGGCCGCCATCGCATGGCGAGCACTGACAGCAAACGCCCCGACGAGCGTCAGCAGCAGCAGCACGAGGCCCACGCCGACGAGCACTCGGAAGAGGTTGTCCGAGATCGATCGCGGCAGCGAGATGTTGTCCGCGGCGAGCGCCGTGCCGGCGCGGTCACGACCCGAGAGCGTCGGGCTGGTAATCGTTGGGATCGCGCTCACGCGTCACCTCCGTCTGGGTCCGAAGCCTCGGGCGCCACGCTTGCCTGCGGCGCGGGCGACTTCTGCTTGAGGATCTCGGCCTCGCGGGCGGGCACGTCTTCGAGCGTGCCGGTGCGGGACGTTTGCAACGCGCGGAGGTAGGCAACCACGCCCCACGCCTCGGTCTCGCTGATCGCATGGGCGTAGCCCGGCATCTTTTGGACGCCCTGGGCGTCGTAGACACCTTGGCGGACGACGTGCCAGAGGTAGCCGTCCTTGCCCGTGTCGAGGGCGCGGTCGGCGTACTTGGGGTCGTAGAAGGAGGGCACGGGGTAGGACCAGCGCTTGCCGACCATGCCCTGGCCGTCGCCGGCATAGCCGTGGCACGCGGCGCAGTAGGTGTTGAACCCGCTTTGGCCGATCTCGAGCAGTGCGGCGTCAACGACGACCGACTCGGGGATCTCGGCGAGCCATGTGCCGTCGGCGTCTCGGCCCGTGTACGCGAGCGGATCGGCGCGGACGAGCTCGTCGCGCTCGGCGAGCGCTTCGGCCCAGGGCTCATCGCCCACGAGCACAGCCCGGCCGAAGGGCACGGTGCCTTGCACGGGCTGGCGCATGCTCCGGCCGTCGGCGAAGAACTCGGTCGAGTCCTGCGCCTTGAAGCGGGGCTGATCGTCCATGCCCGGGAAGAACTGCCGGGGCCGCTTGTCGGTGCGGTCGCCGCGGCAGGCGACCAGGCCCGTCGCGAGGCCCACGGCGAGCAGGCAGGTCGCGACGCGGGCAACGCTGCGGACTGGGTTGGAAGTCTTCGAGCGCGTCATGCTTAGGCGTCCTCCACCAGTTCGATGTCGTATCCGCCGGTCGACTCGAGCAGGGCTCGGGTCTCTTCGGGGCTGAACTTTTTATCGTCGGCTTCGATGTGGATGAAGAACGCGTCGTCGGACGAGGCGAGGAACGAGGTCTTCTTGAGCAGCGGGTGGTTGAAGCGGGGCAGGCCGTTGAGCGCGAGCATGCCGAACAGGGCGCTGAACGCCGCGAACAGGATGCCCAGCTCGAAGGTCACCATGAGGAATGGCTCCCAGTCGCCGAAGTTCTTGCCTTGCACGACAAGCTCGTAGTCGACCGCGGACATCCAGTACTGCATGAGGAAGCCCAGTCCGGCGCCGGTGAAGCCGCCGGCGGCGACGATGAGCGGCAGCTTGGTGCGCTTCTCGCCGATCGCTTCCTCGATGCCGTGGATCGGGAAGGGTGCATGGACATCCCACTTCTTGTATCCCGCGTCGCGGACTTTCTCGGCGGCGTGGTAGACCGCGGCGGGGTCCTTGAAGCGGGCGATGACGCCGTGGACGCGCTCGCCCTTCTCGGTGACGAACCGCGCGGGCGGGCGGGGAACAAACGGGAGGTAGTCGGCGACTGCCATTAGCGGGCCTCCCCATCGGTGTTGCTTGAGTCTTGGCCGGAGCTTTGGCCCGAGTCTTGATCGGCACCGCCCTCGGCGGCGTACCCCATGCCCTGGCTCGCGGCCTGGATCTCGTGGCCGTGGGAATCTTCGTGATCTCCATCATCGTCGTGGGCGTGCGGGCTCGCCTGCGGCATGACGGCCTTGAGCTCGGCCATCGCGAAGACGGGCAGGAACTTCAGGAACAGCAGGAACATGAACAGGAAGAAACCGATCGAGCCCACGAACGTGAGGATGTCGACGGGCGTGGGCCAGAACATCTGCCACTCGCCGGGCAGGAACGCGCGGTGCAGGCTGGTCACGATGATGACGAAGCGCTCGAACCACATGCCCACGGTGACGAACGCCGCGACGATCCAGATCGCCAGCGGGTTCTGCCGGATCTTGCGTATCCAGAAGACCTGGGGCGTGAGGACGTTGCAGAAGATCATCGTCCAGTACGCCCACCAGTACGGCGCGGTCTGGGGATTCACTCGGTTGCCCAGGAAGGCGTAGAGCTCGTACTCGTTGCCGCCGTACCAGGCGATGAAGAACTCCATCGCGTAGGCGAAGCCGACCATCATGCCCGTGGCGAGGATGATCTTGGCCATGTTCTCGAGGTGGCGGAGTGTGAGGATGTCCTTGAAGTTGGGGAAGAGCTCGCGGACGGGGATGAGCAGGAGGAGCACCATCGCGAAGCCGCCGAAGATCGCACCGGCCACGAAGTAGGGCGGGAAGATCGTCGTGTGCCAGCCGGGCAGGATCGACGTCGCAAAGTCAAAGGACACGATCGAGTGCACGCTGAGGACCAGCGGCGTCGAGATGCCCGCGAGGATCAGGTACGCCGCCTCGTAGCGGTGCCAGTGTCGGCTCGAGAATCGCCAGCCGAGGCTGAAGAAGCCATAGACCGTGGCGCGAACGCGATCGACACGCAAGGGCAGGAACGGGATGAGCCGGGGCCCATCGGGGAACTGACGCATGCGGCGATCGGCGCGGTCGCGCAGGGTCGCGAGGTCGGGGATCATGCCCATGTACCAGAAGAGCAGCGACACGGTCGCGTACGTGCTGACCGCGAAGACGTCCCACAACAGCGGGCTCTTGAAGTTGGGCCAGATCGCGTTGGAGTTGGGGATCGGGAAGAGGAACCAGGCGAACCAGATGCGCCCGACGTGCACGCCCGGGAAGATGCCCGCGCACATGACGGCGAAGATCGTCATCGCCTCGGCCGAGCGGTTCACCGCGGTGCGCCAGTTCTGCTTGAAGATGCAGAGGATCGCGGAGATCAGCGTGCCGGCGTGGCCGATGCCGATCCAGAAGACGAAGTTGGTGATGTCCCAGGCCCAGCCGACCTGGTTGTTCAGGCCCCACACACCCACGCCGGTGACGACGAGGTAGCCGATCATCACGGGCAGCAGGCCCGCGAGCGATGCGGCAAAGAGCAGGAGCGGCCAGAACCAGAGGCCGGGCTTGTTCTCGGCGTAGCCGCAGACAATGTCGGTGATCTCACCGAAGCTGCGGTTGTTGAGCACGAGCGGCGGGCGGCGCGAGGGATCCTCGACAAGCGAGCCGTCGCCCACGCCTTCCACGTCACGCCCCGTGCCCTTGGACATGCCGGCGAGTTGCTCGGCGGTTGCCTTGTCCGGATGGATCGTCGTCATACGTTCACTCCCGCCGCGGCGCCGAGAACCCGGAGGCTCATGGCGTAGCCGGCATCTTCAACTTTCTTACCCGGATCAAAGACTGCTGCGTGGCTGCCATCGCCGTGATCGGAACCGTGGGCGCCCCCGTGGTCGCCCTCGCTCTTATGCGAGCCGCCGTGGTGGAAGGGGTCGGCGATCGGATCGCGGAGCTTGGGGTTCGGGTTGCGAACCTTGACCAGGTGCGTGGTGCGCGGTCGGGTGTTGAGGTAGCCCAGCACGGCGTACGACCGGCCGCCCTCGCGGTGCTTGGTCATCTCGGCGTTCTCGTCGAGGATGTTGCCAAACGCGATGGCGTTGCTCGGGCACGCCTGCTGGCAGGCGACCTCGAAGAAGCCGTCGGGCATCTCGTCGGGGACGATGTCCTGGAGCTTCATCTCGTTGCGTGCGCGGTTGATGCGTTGCACGCAGTAGGTGCACTTCTCCATCACGCCGCGGCCTCGGACGGTCACGTCCGGGTTCATGCGCATCTTGGATATCTCGTCGAGCTGCTCGCGCAGGCGCGGCGGGATCAGGTTCACGTTCTTCGGGCCGCCGAGCGGCATGATGGACTCGCCCAGGTAGTCGCCGTTGAACTTCGCCTGCTGGTAGTCGAAGAAATTGAAGCGGCGAACCTTGTAGGGGCAGTTGTTGGCGCAGTACCGCGTGCCGATGCAGCGGTTGTAGGCCATCGCGTTGAGCCCGTCCTCGGTGTGGATGGTCGCGTTGACCGGGCAGACGACCTCGCACGGCGCGTTCTCGCATTGCACGCAGCCGACGGGCTGGAGCAGCACGGACTCGGGCGTGTCGGTGTCGCCCGTGAAGTAGCGGTCGACGCGCATCCACGTCATCTCGCGACCCTTGGCGACCTCGTTCTTGCCCACGATGGGGATGTTGTTCTCGCTCTGGCACGCGACCGTGCACACGCCGCAACCCGTGCAGGTGTTCAGGTCGATCGTCATGCCCCACTGCGGCCCGACGGCAAACTCGGGCGGACGTTGCCGGCCGAGATGATCGGTCACGCGCTGGTCGGGGTCCGGATCGCCGGGGCCGGCGTTGTACGGGTTGTCGTACGCGGAGATGTTCTTGGGCGTGTGCGCGAGCTCGCCGAGGCGCTCGGCGAAGTTGAGCTCGGCGACGGGCTCGCCGTAGATCTTGTCGGGGACGGGCTTGACCTTCTTGCCGTACTTGTCCCAGGCGGGCAGATCGACATCACGCACGATCGCGGTGCGACCCTCGAGCGACCAGTGGTTCTGGGTGCTCGCGATGGTGTATCGGCCGCGGATGCGCTCGAGTCGGCAGCCGCGCGCAGAGTCGAGCGTGTCGGCGGTGCGCACGGCGTAGGTGTTGAAGCCCACGCCGGTGCCGACGCGGCCGCAGACCTCGCGGCCATAGCCGAGGTGCAGGATGACCGTGTTATCCGGGATGCCCGGGCAGACCCAGACAGCAATGTCCATCACGCGGTCGGGCTGGGCTTGGGTTTGCGGCACGACCAGTCTGGCCATGCGCGCCTTGGGCATCTGGTCACGCGTGTACAGCTCGTTGGGGTCGTCGCCGATCATGAGGCCCAGTGCGCGGGCGGTCTTCGGGCTGACCAGCGCGGGGTTGTCCCACGCGACGCGCGACGCGAACTCGGGCAGCTCTTGCAGCCAGCCGAGGTTGGCATACCGGCCGTCGTGCAGGTTGCCCATGCAGAACTCGAGCTCGAGCGCGTCGGCGTCGCCGGCGGGCGCGAGGCGGCGGGCTGCGACGGCCTCGGCGATTCGACTCGCGTTCACCGCGGGCTTGGCGGGCGCGCGGGCGGTGCCGGCAACAACGCCGTCGTGCAGCGCGCGCTTCCATGCCTTCTCGAGGTTGCCCACGCCGAGCAGGTCGGACCAGGTCTCGCGGACGAGGTCGTAGCCGTCGGGGCTTTCCTCGCCCGAGAGCATGGCGAGGAACTCGATGTCGCTCATCGCGGGCGCGTAGAGCGGGGCGATCATGGGCTGGACGGGGCTGATGGTGCCGTCGGTCGCGCGGGCATCGCCCCACGACTCGAGGAAGTGCTGGCCGTTGAGCGACCACGTGCTTCCCGCGGCGGTCTCGGTGGGGGCGACGGTGAGCGTGACGGTGGTGTGGTCTTCCCAGACCGACGCGAAGCCCGCGTCGGCGGGCGCGTCGTAGAGGGGGTTGGCGTTGAGGCAGACCGCCGTCTGGATCGCGCCGGACTCGGCGAGGCGGGCGAGCGTGCGGATACCGATCGACGAGGCCGAAGCCTCGTCATCGCTCATGGGCTGGTACGCGACGACACCCGCGTCGACCGCGCCGATCGCGCGGTTCACCGCGTGGGCAACCGCGTGCAGTTGCGGCCCCATCGACGGGCCCGCGAGCAAGACCGCTTGGCCGTTGTGGGCGAGCAGGTCCTCGACGACCGCGTCGACGTGTGAGTCGGTGAAGCCGCGGTTGGTCAGCGTGGGCTGGTTTGCGAGTGCCGCGGCGAGCGAGGCGTTGCCGCCGACGGCGTCCATCACACCGCGTGCGACTTCGACGAGGAACGCGGCCTGCTGCGTCGGGCTCAGTGCGAAGCGGTGGTCGGCCTGCCCGCCGGTCTCGGACACCTGCGCCTCGGCGACGTACAAGCGCGACATGGTCGACGCGTTGGAGTCAACGTTGCGGCTGATGGCGAACTGGCGTGCGTGCGCGAGCGTGTCGGCCTCGCCGGTGCCGAGGAAGTCCCGGCCGACCGAGACGATGACCCTCGCCTTGTCGAGACGGAGCTGGTCACGCATTGCCGAGCCGAACGCGATGCGTGAGCCCTCGCCCGCGTTCTGCGCATCGGCTGGTGAGTACGCGAGCCATTCGGCGCGGGGCCAGCGGGCCATCACGCGAGACTTCATCGCCTCGAATGTCGGGCTGGACTTCTTATCAACGATGATCGCGAGGCCCGCGCCGCGGGTCGCGTCAAATTGCTCGAAGTGCTCGCCGGCCCAGAGCTTGAAGTCGTCCCACGTCGCGGTCAGCTTGCCGCGGCTGGGAGGGTGATACACCGGGAATTTCAGGCGATCGGGGGCATACAGACCAAGGATCGCGGACTGGGCGTACTTGCCGCTCTTGCCCTGGCTGACGGGGTGGAGCGGGTTGCCCTCGACCTTGGTCGGGCGCCCCTCGTGGGTCTCGACGACGAGGCCCTCGGCGCCGCCGCCGGGCAGCGGGAAGGTCGTGGCGTAGAACAGCGGCTTGCCCGGAATGATGTCCTCGGGCACGTTGCGCGAGTAGGTCAGGATCTTCTGCTCGGGGCGTCGGCAACCGGGGACGGTCGCGGCGCCGGCGAGCGCGAGCGACGCGCCCATGAGCTTGACGAAGTCACGGCGAGACGACTCGAGCAGGCGCGAGGCGCCCGCCGGGAACTCGCGCTCGACGAAGTCGCGGAAGTGCGCGGTGCCCGCGACCTCCTCAACGCTGCGCCACACCTTCGTGCCCGGTCGGCCGGCAAGCTCCGGCAGGTCGCGGGCCGCGACGGGAAGCTCTTTCTTCCCTTTGGTTGACGGACATTGATCCTGACTCATGCGCTCGTTCCCATCGACACGCTTGTTTCCAGTCGAACCGGGCGGGCCAGCGGATGCCTCGCCCCAACTGCTCTAGAAATCCAACACGAAGAACACCACCGGACCGGCGACACGCGGTCGATCAGTGGTGGCAGGCGAAGCAGGTTTGCGGCGGCGCGCGGTGCAGCGACTCGATCAGCGCCCGCGCCTCGGTCACACCCGTTGTGCCGTCTTTGGCGCGCTCGGCGAGGTGCTCCTCGACCCAGGCGAGGTCGGTGACCTTGTCCGGCGGAACCAGGTGCGGCTCGGGGTTGCGGTGGCAATCGAGGCACCATGCCATCGACAGGCTGTGCGCCTGGTAGACCACGGGCATGCCCATGATCTGGCCGTGACACGAGTAGCACGACACGCCCACCTGGATGTGGACGTGGTGCGGGAAGTTGCGCACGTAGTCGGGCAGCTTGTGCACGCGACGCCACTCGATCGCTTCGTCCTTGGCGTACGCCTCACGCACGAAGCCGACGTCGTGATACTGCCAGCTCTGCAAGCGTTCCTCGGCGTGGCAGCCCATGCACGTCGCGACATTGGGCACGTTCGCCTCGGGGCTCTCGTCGATGTGCGTGTGGCAATACAGGCAGTCCATGCCGAGCTCGCCGGCGTGGAGCTGGTGGTTGAAGCCCGCCCCGGGCTGCTCGGGCATGTACCCGACTTCCCAGAACTCGGGCGTGGCGTAATACGTGAAGCCCGTGATAACCGCGACCAGACCGCCCGCGGTCGCGACCGCGCCGATCGTTGGAAGGGCATTCATCCATTTCGGAAACAACGCTGACACCGCGGCGCCTCCCGTGCCGGCCTGCCCCCGCGCTGACCGCGTGGGAAGGTCCCGACATCCGTTTACGTGCTGCTCGGGGGCCGCATCCGAGGCGGTCCCGAGGTCGATTCCGATCGAGGGTGCCTCGCACGAGCGTGACACCACTGTGATACTACGACCGGAGAGTACTGTCTGACTGCAATCTGTGCGCTCTGGGCATACTCTGTCAACTCGGGCACCCCACCAGAAACCAACTGAGACCCAGTCTCAGCGATTCCGGGCAAACCCGGATAGGGCAAGCACTTGGAGCGCGCCATGTCCACCCTCGGCCGATCGGCCCACACGCAGACCGCCACACTGAGCATCGACAAAGCGGCCGCACAAACAGATGCCGTACGCGCGACCATCGGCACGGGTGTGATCGGCGGATTCGGCACGGCTGCGGCAATGTGGCTCGCGTGGTTCATCACCCACCTGCCCGCGATCCGCCTCCCGATCGCCCCCTCGGGCGTGCTACTGCTCGCGATCCTGGTGCTCGGCACCGCGACCACCGCCCGCTTCGCACCCGCCAAGGCAGGTGGAAACACTGGCAATGGTCGCACGCCGATCTTCGCTGGTGCGCTGGCGGGCCTGATCGCCGCGACCATCAACCTGATGCTGCTCGGCTCAAAGATCGTCGAGCAGCCCCAGATCGACCCGACCCAGCTCGACCCGGCGGCGAAGCAAGCCGCGGGCGTCGGCCAACTCGTGCCCAACGCGGCGTTGGTCATCGCCGGGTTCCTGCTGCTCTCGGCGGTCGCCGGCGCGATCGCGGCCCTCATCGCCCGACGCCGAGCCGCTTCACTCGGCCCGCTCGCCACGCCCCGGCACCGCCTCGCGGCGATGGCGACGATCACCTGCTGCGCCACCGCCCCGCTGCTCTTCATCGGCGGGCTCGTCACGAGCACCGAGTCGGGCATGGCTGTGCCCGACTGGCCCGGCTCGTACGGCGCGAACATGTTCCTCTATCCCATCGGGCTCATGGCGCACCCGCGCATCTTCCTCGAGCACGCGCACCGCCTCTTCGGCGCGCTCGTCGGCGTGTGCACCGTTGCGACGTTTGTCTACGCGCTCGTCGCCGCGGGCAAGGCCCGCTCGGGGCTGATGATGAAGCTCGCGGCCCTCGGGCTGGTCGTTCTCGTCATCACGCAGGGCGTGCTCGGCGGCGTGCGCGTCACCGAGATCAATCTGTTTTATGCCTTGTTTCACGGCGTGACGGCCCAGATCTTCTTCGCGTGCCTCGTCGCGTTCGCGGCCGTTGCATCGCCGATGCACGCGAGCGCTGCGCCGAGTGATGCGACGCGCAACGCCGGACGAAGCGCTCGGCTTTGGGCGTTCGTCCTCATTGGTTGCCTGTTCCTGCAACTGATTTTGGGCGCGGCCTATCGGCATCAGGGGCATGTGCATGCGCTCTACACGCACGCCGCGTTCGCGATCGTTGCCGTGATCGTTGCGATCGTCGCGTCGTTCATGATGCAGCGGAGCGATCGCGAGTCGCGCGAGGGCGCGCTCATGCGCCGCATTGGCACATGGATCATCGGCACGGTCGCGGTGCAATTCATGCTGGGCTGGCTGGCATTCGCGCTGGTGACGACCGCGGACGACCGCGGCGGCGTGCCGCTCTATGACGAGATGGCTGCCGCCCCCGATGTGCCGGCACTGGAGGCGCTCGTTGCCACGCTCCACCAGGCCAACGGCGCGCTGCTTTTGGCATTGGCAACGCTCGCGGCAGTCTGGACCCTCCGCATGGCTCGCGGCACGCGGGGTTCGGGCCCCGGACCTTCCACAGAGGCGGGTTTGCCCGCATAATCGGCGCCGAGCGCCGGCGCCACCTGCAATCCGCACCGCCCAGCCGCGTTGGCACTCCCACCGGGAGGCAACATGCGCGACGCGCAATCCGAACAAGCAGTGATGGATGACACACGCACGGTCCGGCGTGATCCGATCCCGAACGATCTCTCGCCGCTGCCAGCCGAGCGGTTCGGCATCGGTGAGGCGCGGCACCTGCTGCTGCGCGCGGGCTTCGGCGGCACCGGCGGGCAGGTCCGCACGCTCGCGACGTGGGGACTCGACGACGCGGTCGATCATCTCGTCGAGTACGACGACATCGAGTGGCCCGACGCGCCGGCCGAGGACTTCAGCTCATCGATCATGCGCGAGCCAACCCAGGCCGAGCGCCGGACGTACCGCCAAGCGCTCCGTGCCGGCGACGAGGATGTGCTTGCGCGATTTCGCACGCGTCGCCAGTCGGCGCAGCGTGCCGACCGCACGCAAATCCGCGAGATGCAACGCTGGTGGCTTCGCCGGATGATCGAAACACCCAGGCCTCTCGAGGAGAAGCTCACGCTCTTCTGGCACGGGCACCTGCCGTCGTCCTATCGCACGATCGAGAATTCGTACCACCAGTTTGCGCAGAACCAGTTTTTACGCACTAACGCGGCCGGCTCGTTTGCCACGCTCTTGCACGGAATCGTGCGCGACCCCGCGATGCTCGCGTACCTCGACCAGAATGACTCGCGCAAGGACGAGCCCAACGAGACCCTCGCACGCGAGCTGATGGAGCTCTTCGGGCTCGGCCGGGGCAACTACTCCGAGCAGGACATCAAGCAGGGCGCGCGCGCACTCACCGGGCACACCTTCGTCGGCAACGAGTTCGTCTTCGATCGCAACAACCACGACGCGGGCACGAAAACGATCTTCGGCCGGCGCGGCGACTACGACGGCGCGGGCGTCGTCGATCTCATCCTCGGCCGGCGCGAGTGCGCCGAGCTGATCGCGCGGAAGCTCTACGGCTATTTCGTCGCGGATTTACCGCCAATCGGCGCCGAGTTGCCCCGCCATCAGCGTGGCGCGATCCGCGAGCTTGCAACACTGCTCCGGCGGAGTAGGTACGAACTTCGCCCCGCGCTGCACCGCCTGTTCCGCAGCGCACACTTTTATCATGCGGACGTCATGGGCACGCGCATCAAGGGCCCGGCGGACCTTACCGTCGGCGCGATCCGCACGTTCGAGGCGCCGCCACGTTCGCTGGCGGTGCTCATCGACGCGATGGACCTGATGGGGCAGCATCTGTTTCAGCCGCCGAGCGTGAAGGGCTGGGATGGTGGGCGCGCGTGGATCAACACATCCACGATGTATGTCCGGCAGAACCTGCTGACATTCCTGCTCACCGGCGCGAAGCCCGAGGGATACCAGGGCGACACAGACGACGCGCTCTATGACCCGACCCGGCTGCTCGCCGATCTCGCGCAGGTCGACCCCGCTGCCGCGCGGGACACGGGCAGTGTTGTCGACTATCTGCTCGCGCTCACGCTCGCGGCCCCCGCGCCGGGCGCACGGGAGCGGCTGGCCGAATTCATCGACACGCACGGCGGGCCGAGGCCCGACGTGGTGACCGGCGCGCTGCTGCTGATCACCGCGCTGCCGGAGTACCAGTTGTGCTAGCACGCGACCATTCCAAGGCACCGAACGCATCGGAGCGAACGCATGAGTGATCCGAACGCATACACACGCCGCGAGTTCCTTGGACGCGGCATGGTCTTCGCTTCGTCGTCGGCGTTTGTGCCTGCTTTTTTGCAGTCATCCGTGCTCGCGATGCCCCGCGCGTCGGCCTCGCTCGCGTCGTTTGCGGGTGTGCCCGAGGACCGCGTGCTGGTCGTAATCCAGCTTTCGGGCGGCAACGACGGGCTGAACACCGTCATCCCCTACGCCGACCCGCAGTACCACCGCGTGCGCCGCACGATCGGCGTGGGTGATCGCGACGCGATCAAGCTCAGCACCGCCGACGGCATCGGGCTGCACCCCGCGATGGCGCAGATGGCCGACCTCTACAACGACGGCATGCTCGCGATCGTGCAGGGCGTGGGCTACCCGAACCCCAACCGCTCGCACTTTAAGAGCATGGACATCTGGCACACCGCCGACACCTCGGGCACGGGCGATGGCTGGCTCGGCCGCTACTTCGACTCCGAGTGCTGCGGCTTCGGCGGCGAGGAGTCCGGACGAGCACCCGACACACCAGCGACACGCCCCGCGCCGCCCATCGCGATCGGGCGCGATGCGCCGCTCGCGCTCCGCGGCCGGCAGATCAAGCCCGTCGCCTTCGAGTCGCCCGACCTCTTCCAGTGGGAGGGCGAGAACGTGCACGAGGCGCTGCGCGATCCGTACCACGACCTCATGCACCGCACGCCGGCCGAGGACGACCACTCGCCCGCCGCGTTTCTCACGCGCACCGCGCTGAACGCGCAGGTCGCCAGCGATCAGATCCGGCGTGCGGTCAGCGCGACGCCGTTGGTCGAGTACCCGCGATCGGGCCTTGCGAACCAGCTCCGAATGATCGCGAGCATGATCCGGGCCGGGCTCAAGACGCGCGTCTATTACGCGACACTCGGCGGCTTCGACACGCACGCCCAGCAGGGCGGCGCGCGGGGTCGCCACGCACAGTTGCTGACCGAATTGTCCACGTCCGTGCGCGCGTTCTACGCCGACCTCGCAGCGCAGGAAAACTCAGAACGTGTGCTGTCGATGTGCTTCAGCGAGTTCGGCCGGCGCGTTGGGCAGAACGCCTCGGGCGGCACCGATCATGGCACCGCGGCGCCGCTCTTCCTGATGGGTCCGATGGTGCGCCCCGGCGTCTTCGGCGATCATCCGTCGCTGCACGACCTGGACCAGGGCGACCTCAAGCACCGGATCGATTTCCGCAGCGTTTACACCGAGGTGCTGGACACGTGGCTCGAGACCAACGCGCGCGATGTGCTCGGCGGCAGGTTCCGGCCGACGAAGATCATCCGGACGTAACAGAGTTCACGCGAACTCGGCGGGCGATGCGCCGATGTCGTCGCAGTGCGCCACCACGCCGCACTCCGGGCATTGGACTGCCTCACGCTCGTCGAGTGTGGGCAGCCCGGCGAGCGAGTGTTGGCAGTGCGTACAGCGCGGCGCGGCGGCCGGCATTCGGAGTGCGCGGCGGACGAGGCCGTCACGCATGATCAGCGAGATCAGGCCCGCGGCAGCACCCGCGCCGATCGCGAAGCCCGCCCAGAGCATCCAAAACCAAATGTCAGATGCCGAGGCTGATGACGCGACACGCTCGAACAGGCGCGGCGCGACGAGTTGCAGGTAGCCGGCGAGCACGAGCATCGCGACGCTCGGCGAGACGAGCGCGGGGACCCGGCCGTCGATGCGGGCCCGGCGGAGCGTGCGCGCACGCTCGCGGTCGGCGAGGCGGTCGAGCTCGGGGAAGGCTCGGTCGAGATGTCGAACGGGGATACGCATGGTCGTCTCCGGGACAGACCCGCTCTCTTCTTGCGGATGCGACGCGTCGTCGGCTCGCGGGTTCCACACCCACCGGCCGACAACCGCCCTCCAACGGGAGCGAAAGGTCAGATTCCCGGACCATCGGACCAAACGCAAGGCCAATTCAGTCATTGCTCGTCGCAGCGAGCAGGTTTCACAATCGGGGGCTGGCCCGCGGCCCTTGTCTTATCCGTCGACCGGTGTCACGGCCCCGCACTCGGGACAGCACACACCCTCGGCCGCGGCGGGCATGCCGACGAGGCTGTAGTTGCAGGCGAAGCAGCGGGACGCGTCGATCCGCTCCTGCAAACGCCTGCGGAGCCACCAGTCGCGCATCGCCATGCCGAAGACGATCGGACCAACGAAGACCGCCACAAGGCCGATCAGCTCGCCCACCTGAGTCAGCGTGTTCGGACGCTGCGACATCTCGCTGACGATAACGAACAGACCACCCAACGCGAGCAGCACGGCAACGATCACTGAGAAGATCGCCGTCCGCAGCGCCGACCACCAGTGCCGCCGCGAGACGTCGGCCACGAACGCCCGGCAGGCGGCGTCATCGAACCGATCGAGCTCGGGAAACGCGCGATACACCTTGGACATCGGCAGTCGCATGGCTGAGTCCGATCCGTGCAAAGCTCGACCGCGGTTGCATCGCCTGCGTTTGCAAGCTCAATCAGAGCCGCGTGCGTGAGCACGCGGACAGATGCCCGACTTTGCGTCCGGTTCCTGGACCACCGCGCGTGGACAGCTGCAAGGCGTGAGAACTCGTCGGACGGGTGC
>ERZ1740067.1542-NODE-1542-length-15534-cov-6.374184_pt1 | contig 15534 bp, 11 predicted proteins | sample MGYA00581736_ERZ1740067 | MGnify/ENA primary metagenome ERZ1740067 (study PRJEB43018, sample SAMN04849236) | marine metagenome | isolation source: floating plastic debris | place: Pacific Ocean | collected 2008-08-27 | study: EMG produced TPA metagenomics... | reverse complement strand
GCTTGATTTCGCCCCAAGCGACCACCACTGCATTACAATTTACCGATCTCGCCACCGCTAGAGGCGGCTTGATTTGACGTCTGTTAGTTAGCACTTTTCTGAGAGGTCGAATTTTCGGCGGCTATAACTCAGTTATCGCAACGCTTTCAGCCTATGACTGGATTTTGCAAGAGTCGGGGACCATACCCCTATATAGGTCCTGTCAAGCCATAGAAATTGACTATCACGAACGCTGACTAGTTGCGTATAAAGCAAACAGTCAAATCTAAAACACACTGAAATAAAAGGGCTTTTCGGAAGTGAAAAGCATAGACGGAGTTATATGGACTAACTTAATTTGTCAAAAAAGGCTGTCTACCTCAATGCCTTCATCATATGCCTTCTCTACCTTCTCCAGCACCTTCTCAAAAGATAATCCTTTCCGTTTTGCGCTGGCCGTTAGCCGCTGCAAATTAGTCCGCTTCTTGGAAGCCGGCTTTCGAGCGCGATCGCTCACCTTCACATCAACCCTGCTCGCTATCAGTCGCAAATAATGATCACTCGCAAGCTGAGTCGATAAAACCTCAGGAGCGTTCGCATACCATCCCCCCATCCCCTCATACTTCTCTAGTTCCTTGCGAGCCAGTTGCTCCACTAAGCTCGCCTCATTCTTGCTGCTCACGCAGATCTTGCAAAGCACAGAGAGCTTGTAAGGGTTGCCTTCTTGAAGAATCGCAAGCTTCTGAAAGGGGTCACCTGCTATCCCAAGCCGAAAAATATTTTGATCAACGTTGCCAATTATATAAACAAACATTTGTGTTCATTCAGCCTTCTAATCTAAGACGGTTGCACAGCATCTGCTTGCAGACAAGTTGCAGAATGACTCGGCGGTGAAGATGCGCTTTCAGCAAACAGCAAAAGCTCTCCACGCTCGTTGCTAGTCCATCCTGTAGCCTCCGCAAGGGAATTTTCGTTTTTACTATCTATCAAGGTGGGCGAGAGTTCCTGCCTGGAAATATTATTGTTGCTCCCAGCCAACCCCAATCCATTCACTGCCCTCACATCACCCCATAACCTCTGCGCCCCTATTCGCCTACTGGGAGCCAGCGGCAATCCACCACGCCCCGTTGCAATAAATTGACTGCTATCTTCAGCAGAGCAACCCGCAACAATGTGATTATCGGCCTCAGCAACAGTCGCGGGCAAAGTCACAATTCCAGAGCTCGGATCAACATCTGGGCTAGCAATAGAAACCTCTCCGCTCACCCCAAACTGGGAACTCGCTGTAATATCGCTCTCTGGCGTAAGCTGCTCCCGAAATTCCGTGCCAACAATACCTTGAGCATTGATTTGAATATTACCGCCAGTCCCTTGATTTGCATTGGCGATAATATCACTATTCTCAACGGCAATTAAAACTGGCGTCGTCAGCGTAATATTTCCTCCATCGCCATCATTGCCAGCTTCTGCTGAAATTTGTCCCTCTCGATTCATCAGCAAAACATCTTGCACGCTCAGGTCAATATTTCCACCCCCACCTTGCTCCGTAGACGCGGTAATGCCGCCTCTATCCAGCAGACGAATCGTATCGACATTTGCCGTCAATAGCCCAGCATCACCAGAACCATCATTGCGAACCGTCACCTCAGCCCCATCTCGCACCGTTAGCACTGGCGTATTGACAGTCACATCACCGGCCGCACCACTGGGTGACGCAGGCACAAAAATTCCCTGAGCCGCAAAAAATGCGCGCAGCTGAGGGTCAATTCTATTAGCAGTAGAACCAATTAAGCTCGCATTAATAGACCCTGGAACGGTGCCAGCCACCTCTACCGATTCTGTCGCATTTATGGTGACCGTGCCAGCCGCCCCTGTTGCAAAAGTAGACGCATCAACACGTCCGCCATCCATCAAGCGCAGCCGTTGCGTATCGATCGTTAAATTCCCAGCGTTACCGGAAAGTGTTGTAGAAACAGAAATATTGGCAGGTAAAAATGCTACGGGATTAATGCCAACAACATCAATAGTATCTGCCTCTACAAATAAATCTCCACCTGCCCCTGCACCCAAGGCTACAGAAGCAATACTAGCTCCTACGGAAACCACAATATCATCTGCAATAACGCGAACCGTACCGCCTTCACCGGAGCCAATATTTCGAGAAGCAATACCATTGTCTTCAATATCTAGCTGCCCCGTTTCTATATGAATGTCGCCAACCTTTCCAGAACCAAATGCAACCGAAAAAATTCGACCAGACTCAGGTACAACTGCATTATCCAGCTCAAAAAAAATACTATCAGTCACGTTCACCGAGAGGTTTCCCCCAGCCGCCGGCCCCAAGGTTGTTGTTATCACCTCAGCCCCTCCAGTCAAGTACAGCTGCGGAGCTTCAATATTAATGTCGCCGCCGCGCACAAAACCAAAACTGTTGGTCGCGAATCCTGAATTAATCTGTTGATCTGGTACTGCACCCATTGCGGGCGTATGTACGAAAGCACCCTCTAAAACAATCCCTTCAGCAGCACGAACACTAATATCACCAAAAGCTTGACTCCCAAAATTTTGAATCAACGCGATTGAGCCATCTCGAACAGATATTTGCTCTCCCTGAAGCTGAATACTGCCCCCGCGGGCACCACCACCGATCACAAAGGGATTAACACTCCCAAACAATAGATCGCTAGTATTAAGCAAAGACCGTGACGACAGCTCAGTATCGCCAAACTGCTGGACCTCGTCATACCCTAAAATCCATTGAGTCGGCTCTCCCATAGGCGTTTGGCTTGTCAAACTCACTTCCCCTTGCCGCACGCTTCCCAGTTCCACACGCCCGCCTGGCGCAGCCAAAGTACCACCGTCAAACACCAAGCTACTACCGACTAGAGCAATGGTGTTGCCTGGTTTAACTTGCAGACTCGATGAGCTGTCCACACCAATGGGAAAGTTCGAACTGCTCACAGGAATCGGGTTAGCTGGCGTGCCCAAGTTAATAGTGAAATTCGGCAATACCTGATAGCCAGCGTCATTCACTTGAATCTCTCCAGAGCCTAAGCCCATTTGCAAACCAACGGGCGCACTCATTGTCAGCAGCGAGACTGGTGCCACCGCAGAAAATTCAGTTCCATCCTCAAACTGCACACTCTCTGCCGTAGACCCAATAAACGACCCCCCAATATCAAGCTGAGCATTCTCCTCAAAGACAATTCCATTGGGATTGATCAAAAAGAGATGCGCTCCACCATTCGCCTTAATCAACCCATCAATTTGAGAAGACGCATTTCCCGTCACGCGACCAACAATATGCGTGATATCCACCGCGTTGTCGAAAACAGCCGAACCCATCGTCGGCACAGAAAAAACTTCAAAACTATGAAATAGATTATCGCCAACGCGATCGCCACCATCAATTGTGAAATTCAGCCCGTCCCCCGTACTGACACCCGTAGAAAGGCTCCCATCAGCTTGAATAGCTTGAGACAGAACCACCTCAGCGTTACAAAAAATTGCCAAAAACGTGAGAACAATGCCCTTCCCAAGAAAGCTCGCAACCCTTTTTGAAAAAGCAACCGGGCATTTCCCAGGAAAACGCTTGCCCTCCCGATTGGCGTTTATCATCAAACTTTTCATAAATTTTCTTTTTTAAAGTCTGGCGACACATTCAAATGCTTCATGCAAATTATTCCCACAAATACGGTTGCCAACTTTAAAGCTGCTCTAGCAGAAGGGAGAACAAACAAGCCCACAAATCAAATCTTATTGTGAGACTCAACTGAATCAATCAAAGTCTCTTTTCGGACAAAGTAGTCTTATGCGAGACCGATCTAGGGCAAACCTCATCATAAAAAATCTTATCTTGAGACTTAAAGGGCTCTTAAGTAGTCTCATGAAGAAATTATCACTCTCTCTTTGAGACTCTGAATTGATGTGGTGTTATCGATATAGCAGTCCGCAGGCGAAATAATTTCACATTAAGAATGTCTGTTTGTCTGAACTTGAAACTTTGACTAAGACTCGGTTGTATAATCTTCGGACCTAATGTAACTTTATCTAGTCTTATTTTGATACAAGCAAATGACTAAAGATAAAGAAGGCGCTGCCGTCACTGTCTCCACTGACAGCATTACCATCGACTCTGCCGAACAGCTCATCCCCATTGAGTCCGTCCAAAAGATCCTCAACCGCTCTAGGGCCTCCGTCTACCGCTACGCCAACACAGATCCAAACGATCTCAATCCCTCCTTCAATGCCAAGTGTCTCAACGCCGAAATTCGCAACGACAAAGACGCGCCACTGATGTTTCACCCAAACGAAGTCGCCCGATTTGCTCAGGACGTCCTCGGCATTAAGCAGGTCACCATCGAAGTTGCACAGCCTGCCGAGACAGAGACCCATCGCCTGCTTAACGCTATCTTGCAAGAGCTAAAAGCAGTGCGATCGCTACTAGAAGCCAAAGATCAACCCGCAGACTAAACACCCACAGACCAAACATGGTTTCGTCACCTGCAGAAAAATCATCCAAAGGACTGATATATCAATTGATCCGCAGGATTGCTGTATTTCCCAAAAGGTAAGGATGCTAGTGTCTAGCTAAGCCAACCAAAGGTATCTTTTAACACTGAAGTGCTACGGTAAATACTGATAAAAGTAACGAAAATGTGAAAAAAGTAAGCTTGCCTGTGCTGAAAATGAACCCTTTGGTTACTATTAAAGAGCAGGCCCAAAGCCTACCTGTGCAAGGTTTAGTCCACTCTGAACACTTGTAGTCACCTGAACTTTTTCAGGATGGTTACATTTGTTGAGAAGAGCTATCTTACACAGCTTCACAGTCCGTCACTCGTTGGTTGTCCCATCGAACCTTTCCTGAACTCAACTAGCAAAATACGTTTTCTTTCTTCTCAGCATGGAATCTGCGAGTCCCGAGCACCAATCAGAACAACCTCCCGGCCACATGGCTAACCTTGTAGGGGTACTCATCGCTACGATGACCCTCACCTTACCCCTGTATGCGATTTCCAACTTCAACACCGCCGGTATAGATGCGCCACAGCAGCCGTCGTCACTGTTTATGAGGGCTCAAGAGTAAGGGAAAAGAAAAAACGCCTCATCTTTACCGTTTGCTTAGAAGCGGTGAAGATGAGGCGTTTCTGTTACAAATTAATTCAAACGAGACCCATACTCCCGTAGAATGCGTTATTGAAGTCGAAAGTTTTGGCTGCTTACAAGCTGTCAGCCACTAGCTTCTTCTCGCCTTCGTAATCGCAGTTAACAGGAGACTCTTAATGGATCTGTCCCGCATTCCCGCTCAGCCAAAGTCCGGCATTGTCAATGTGCTGATCGAAATCCCCGCTGGCAGCAAAAACAAATACGAATTTGATAAGGACATCAACGCTTTTGCCCTTGATCGCGTACTGTTTTCATCCGTACAGTACCCCTACGATTACGGCTTCATCCCCAACACGCTTGCTGACGATGGTGATCCGCTCGACGGCATGGTCATCATGGACCAGCCCACATTTCCTGGCTGCGTTATTCCTGCTCGCCCCATTGGCATGATGGAAATGGTAGACGGTGGCGATCGCGACGAAAAGATTCTATGTGTTCCTGCTGACGACCCCCGCTACGTCAACGTCAAAACCATTGATGACATTGAGCAGCACCGCCTAGACGAAATTGCTGAATTTTTCAGAACCTACAAAAACCTCGAAAAGAAAGAATGCGAAGTCCTAGGATGGAAAAACCTGGACCAGGTTCAACCCCTAATCGACGAATGCATTAAGGCTGCTAGCTAACGCAGTAAATTCGTAAAGGCATGTCGTTAAAATGCCGCCACAATCACAATTTTCACAACGCTCTGGAGACCTATTTCCAGAGCGTTTCTTTTTTAACGCTAAATAAACCAATTCCTTTGCCAGTTGCCGACTTAGCCCGTCTTCATAAATCAATGGAAACACCGAGAGCTTCCCCCTTCAATCTTGGGCTCACTAAGGACCACACAAGGCTAACCGTCAGGCTTTACGTTTCATGATCAATACAGCCCGCCCACCCGTTACCAGTCGCCTCCAGCCAAAAGCGAGCGACGCTTTACCCACAGACGTTCCTACAGACGTTGCCGTAAAGTTTTGGGGCGTTCGCGGTAGCGTACCGACACCAGTTCCGACCAATCAGCAATATGGTGGCAACACTGTTTGTGTAGAGGTTGTGCTTGGAGACCAGCGCATTATCTTCGATAGCGGCACCGGCATTGTCAACCTGGGACAGCACCTTCAGCAGCAGGCAGCACCCGTCAACGCCCACATTTTCTTTACACATACCCAGTGGGACCGTATTCAAGGCTTCCCTTTTTTCCAGCCGGCATTCACCCCAAATAATCACTTCACCGTGTACGGCGGCACCGCCCCCAATGGCGCATCAATCAAGCATTGCCTCACCGATCAAATGCTTCAGCCCCACTTCACCATGCCGTTACAAAACATGCTTGCGGGCCTTACCTTTCGCACGCTGCTCAACCAGGCAACCTTCCAAGTCGGTGATGTCTCAGTAGATGTTTTCAACATTAACCCCAAAACGGAAGCACTCGGCTATCGTCTTTCCTATCAGGGATACACCCTCGTTTACGCCACCGATACGCCCAATGAAGAGATGGCTCCCGACCTGCTTACTGGCTTTTTAAAGCTTGCCGACCAAGCAGATCTGCTCATCTACGATGGGACCTACTCTGACCTAAATTATCTGTATCACCAGACTGCCGCTGACCCAGAGCCCGCTAGACCCTGGGAAGTTGGCATCAAGATCGCCCAAAAAGCCAACGTTAAAAACCTTGTGCTGGTCCACCACAGCCCGGTTCAGACCGACGCTATCCTAGACCAGCTGCAAGAAGAAGTACAGAGCCGGTTTGCGAACGCAACCATTGCCTACGAGGGCATGACTCTTTAGCTCGGCACTTTAACTTGGCACTGTTAAATCGGCACTGTTAAATCGGCACTGCCATCTTTCGTGAAGACAGTGAGGCATTGAGCAGCTCATGCTCATACTGAGACATCAGTCGGTCGCCTAGGCAAATGCCTAGTCCTCGTGCTGTCTTCACCAGTGTGCCTTCCGGCTCTACCGTGCGGTAGTCCTTAATCGCCTCTGCAATCGGCACAGACCTTACAGCCCGCTCCTGCCAGGTCACCATCCGGTCGTACTGCTCGTTGGCAATAAGCTCTACAGCACTCACCCCGAAGGCTGAGGCCAAAATGCGATCTAGCGGAGAAGAAATACCGCCACGCTGGGTGTGACCAAGCACGGTCACTCTTGTTTCCGCACCACTCATCGCCGTAATATTCTCAGCCAAATATTGGCCCACACCACCCAGGCGACAGTCGGCAAAATGGCCCTGTTCGACTAAATTACCGGCTTCTGTACACACCGCTTCAGAAACGACCACAATCGAATAGTCGTGGCCTTTGTCTTGGCGCTGCCGAATGTGTCGGCAAACATTCTCCAGGCTGTAGGTGATTTCAGGAATCAAAATCACATCTGCACCACCAGCAATGCCAGCATTGAGCGCAATATGTCCGGCATCGCGGCCCATAACCTCAACAATCATCACCCGACTGTGGCTAGCCGCCGTAAAGTGCAGCCGGTCAATGGCTTCTGTTGCAATATTGACTGCGGTGTCAAAGCCAATTGAACGTTCGGTGAGGCCGACATCATTGTCAATCGTCTTAGGAATGCCGACGAGGTTAATTCCCCCTTGCTGCGCTAGCTTCCGTAAGATAGCAAGACTGCCATCGCCACCAATGCCGATGAGTGCATCGAGCCCAAGCTGGTGATAGCCTTCGATAATCTCTTCACTGCGATCGCGCAAAGAACCATCCGCCATCGGAAACGCAAACGGATCTCCTTTATTGGTTGTCCCTAAAAAAGTGCCACCCATGGTCAAAAAAGGATCAACTTGCTTAACGCTAAGCTTTATTGACTCAGGCGGACGCTTCATCAGTCCATGGGTGGCCTTGCAAATGCCGTGTACTTCCCATCCATAGATCTCGATTGCACATCGCGTAACCGCTCGAATCACCGCATTAAGCCCTGCGCAATCCCCCCCGCTGGTCAGTATGCCAATCTTCTTTTGGCCAATTTTCTTACCAGTAGACATATTAGAGATATCCCAAAAGTGATGCCTCTATTCTTTCTGGGTGATGGCAAGCTTCTAATAAGAATTAAACAACTCTCTACAATTGGGTGTTTTTACGGATGAAATGCAGAGAATTGGTACAAAAACTATTAAGCTTCAATGCGTTGCTTGCGGTTTTTAATATCAAAATAAAGTGTTGTTAACACCGTTCTAAAGAAGGGCTTAACGATGATACCGCCCACCAACCCAAGAATACTGCTGAGCAAGTAAAAGGTGATGTAAGGCAGCATGCCCAAAGAGAGAGCAGTGCTTTCAGTAATCACAATCCCCATCTGTTCGAAGAGTAAAGGGTGACCCACCTGCGTCAAAATAGCCATCGCTAGCGAGATCGGCAGTGTGATTAGCGACGCTAAAAGAACAATCCACAGCGATCGCATCACATTGTGGCGCATCAGCTTCCAAGAGTGTCCAATCGAAATCAGCATCCCGGACTCACTTTCTATAGCAAGCGACTGCTCATTCACCAAAAGCTTCAGCGCCAGCCAAATATATAGCCAAATAAACACAATCGACGAGGCCAGCACAATCCCGCCACCCCCAAAGAAAAGCCTCAAATTCGGCTGGCTGCCGGGCAACACACCCAGGCCCACAAATATCATGACGACAGCCGCAATCAAAATGCAAGAAAAAACAAAATTGATCGCAGCCAAAATCGTGCCCTTAATCACCGCCGACCCCAGCAGTGAAAACTTACGAGAGCGGGTAAATCGCAACGCCGTAGAGAGCGTCTCCCTACCACTCCCCTCAGGCATAATCATGTCTTGATATACCGAGCGAGAAATACCTGCCAGCTCCCCTTGCGACTGCGCCCCACACCACAACAACAAAACGAACCAAGCCGGAACAATCAGCGCCGTTAGCCCAGAAAAGTCACCCAGACTCAAGCCTTGCTTGATCATGAACAACAGTCCCACAAACAATAGCCCAATCGGCACGAGCATCCAGACCGTCCCCCTTAGGGCTGGCACCAGATATCGAAAGAAATTTAAGCGATAGTGCCGCCAAGCCGTGCCAATCACCGTGCCAATGTCCATCGGCTGATCGAGCGTGTCCACAGGGGCAGGGTGTTGCAGCGTACTTTCATCAATCTCCCTCACGCGCTAAACCCTCCCCTTCAAATTCATCAGATATATCCGGCATAAAGTCTACCGCATCTGCAAAAAGCTCGCTGATTATCCCTGCCGACGAAAAGACGGCAGATATCGCTCGTAATGAGTGATAATACTGCGCAAACGCAGAAAAACCTTAGCCCCAAAAACTTTGCCTAATATGAGTCGTCGCCACCGAAATATGCCCACTGTCAAGCTATCTAGCCTGTTTGCGCTGACGCTAGCAGCGTGTATATTTTGTGGTTTGTATTCACCGAGCTACTCCCAATCGCCAGCAACTGCCCAATACAAATCCCTTGTCGAGAAGGTTCAAGAAGATGTCGCTCAACAGCTAGAAATTGACGAAGAGGTACCGACTGACGCAGAAATTGAAAAGCTGTATTGGGAAGATGCCGAAGCGGCGGGGCTCACCTATAGAGAACTCATAACGCTCTATAAGAAAGAATATGCAGAGCAGAAAGCAGCGCAAAAGCCTAGCCTTTTGGAACAGCTGATCCCAAGAATTAGTGTGTTGCTGGGGTTACCTTCTTTGGTAGGGCTCGTTTACATCACGCTGCTGAAAAAGTGGATAGAGGCACGGATTAAGAGCATTGGTGATTGGGCTTATCGGCAGGGGGCAGGGACTCGCCTGTTTCGGAATATTGCGCTGCGCAAGTATCGGGCGGCACTGGTGGCTAATAATGAAAAGCTGCCCATGCCATTCCTCAAGAACCGTGACCCACTGAAAATGGAGGACGTTTATGTGCCTCTAAAGGTCTCGGAGTCTCAGCAAGATAGCGCGTATCAGCCTGCCAATGCGTCTACCATGGCTAGCAAACAGCAAAATATTGACGCCAATCGAGCCGTAACAGACTATCGCCGTCTGATGGTGATTGGAGAGCCCGGCTCAGGGAAATCAATACTGCTCAAATATCTGGCCTGGGCCTATGGCTTGGACAAGCTAACGGCATTAGAAGATCGTCCAGTCGTTGTGCTGCTAGAGCTGTATCGACTGAGCGATCCGGCGCTCAATGAAGCTAAGCTTATCGCGGCTATCACCGAGGCGTTTGGTCGTAATGACTTTACCAATGCGCATAACTTTGGTCGCACTGGCTTAGTGAAAGGTATTTTCCTGCTGCTGCTAGATGGTCTAGATGAAGTCAATAGCGACGTTCGTAGCCATGTGGTGGGCGTGATTCGAGACTTGCTCAAGGGCAAATGGAAAAAGTGCCGAGTGGTGATCACTTGCCGCACGGCTGTGTACGAAGGTGAGTTTTCTGATATTGCTGAACGCAAGCTGGAAGTGATCGAAATTACTGACCAGCAGATGCGGCAATTTCTAAAAGCTTGGGAGCCGGAAATGGTGCAGGCAAGAAAATCTGTGAACCAGATGATGGCTGCATTGCGAGAGCGGCCGCTGATTCTGAAGCTGGCGCGCAATCCGCTGCTGCTGACCTTAATTGCCTATCTCTATACGGAACCGGCGTTTGTGCTGCCTCGCTCACGGGCAGAATTTTATGAAAAGTCTACCGGCATTTTGCTAGAGCAACGAGAGTACAAAGGGGACGATGAGTACAAGCACAATCGCTACGAAGCCAACGAAAAGCGGCGCGTACTGCAACACTTGGCACTCTATGCCCAAGATCAAAACTCAGCGCTAAGTTCTGAGATTCAAGATCGACGTAGCATCAAGGCAGAAATCATTCGAGCGCAAGTGAAGGTCGTGTTGCCTAGTTTGGATATCTCTGAAGGTGAAACCAAAGACATCTTGGACGAAATTGTGGAACGCAGCGGGCTATTTACGAAAATAGATGGAGGAGAGCGATATGTTTTCCCTCACTTGACTATTCAAGAATATTTTGCAGCGACAGCGCTTAAAGATGAAGAAACTCAGCTCGTCGATAGATTTGTTGCTGATCCGGCTGCTTGGAGAGAAGTCGTAAAGCTTTGGTGCAGTTTGGCTAATGAAAGCACTTCTCTTGTTAGTTCTATTTATCAGAGAGATGCTATCACCGGGTTTGAGTGTCTCGCCGAGGCAAGGCAAGTAGATCAGTCTTTAGCCAATCAAATTATCGAACGATTCAAGCCGGAACTAGAACAACCACAGAATGATGAAACCCTGGCCCGTGCCTTTGGCTCTGTTGCCGCTAATAGCCGCTCGCGCGGCAAATCCGTATTTGAGTTTTTAGAACAAACACTGCTAGATCCACAGACTTCAGAAACGCACCAAGCAACAGTAGCCGATGCTTTATCCAGAACAAACTTACCAAAAGCCGCAGCAGTTTTAACCCAATGGTACGGCGATAGCAAACCCATCGTACGCATGGGAGACTTGGTAGTAACAACTTTGGCTGAACTAGCGCAGCAGGGTAACCTACAAGCTATTGATGATCTGAATTCCATTGGTACACCAGATGCAGCTATGGCTTTAGTGCCTCTGCTTTGGAATCAACCAGAAGCTGTTCTGAGCCGGACTAGCGCCGCCTGGTACTTAGGCGGACTATTGACCCAGGCAGATGTTGAGGATTCGCTGCGTACTTATGAGCTGGCATCTGAGCAACGGCAATCAGAAAGACTCGATTGGGTTTGGCAACCCTTTGAAGAGACATCAAATGCATCTCTGACAGTAATCGCTGGAAGAATTGCGCACCTATTGCAGCACAACCTTTTATCAGATCATATACAACAGCTATCGCCTTATATAGATCCTAGGCTAGTTATTCCGCTCTGCACTTTTCAGCTCTCACCAGCTTTACCCATCAAAAAGCTACCACCTGAAACAGAAACTCTCTTAGAACAAACAAATAATTCTTCTCAGACAAAAACTCAATGCCTAAACATTATCCATAAAGTCTTAGGGAAACAGCGAATATCTACAACTAAAACACAATGGTTTCAGCTACTGTCAGCACTTGCACCCCAAATTCAGCTTGACTTATTGTATCGATTAGCGGAACAAGATAAGCCTACTCGTAGTCATTGGAGTGGCTGATTCCAGGTAGTGACTTACGAGGTGAGACTTAGCTGGCATTATCGATTTATCTTAGCGATAGCTTCGCTGCTCTCAGCACTCACTATTTTTCAGCTAGTTTTCATGGTTGTTGCTGAGCCCGACAATGTTCTAATTGGTACTATTGGCGGCTTAGTTACCTTTTTGTTGGTCGTGTTTTGGGCTACCCTCTTTCGGGGAATCGAATCTTCGTTAGAGCCTAGTTTGTTTTGGGAATTAGGTCCATGGGGAGTACCCAACTTTTTCCGCCAAATTACACAACTTCTGCGTCAAGGAATCATCTGGCAGGGCATAGAGCCTCTTTCCGAGTCTATTGACAATTTACGTCTCTTCGCTTTCGCTTTCGCTGTCGCTTTCGCTTTCGCTTTCGCTTTCGCTTTCGCTTTCGCTGACGCTGTCGCTTTCGCTGTCGCTTTCGTTGCCGCTGTCGCTGTCGCTGTCGTTGTCGTTGTCGCTGTCGCTGTCGCTGTCGCTGTCGCTGACGCTGTCGCTGACGCTTTCGCTGTCGCTTTCGTTGCCGCTTTCGCTGTCGCTGTCGCTGGCGCTGTCGCTGTCGCTGGCGCTGTCGCTGTCGCTGTCGCTGTCGCTGTCGCTGGCGCTTTCGCTTTCGCTGCCGCTTTCGCTGGCGCTTTCGCTGTCGCTGTCGCTGGCATTGCCGCTGGCATTGCCGCTGTCGCTGACGCTGGCGATGACGCTTTCGCTGGCGCTGTCGCTGGCGCTTTCGCTGGCGCTGCCGCTGGCGCTGCCGCTGCCGCTGTTGCTGGCGCTTTCGCTGGCGCTTTCGCTGCCGCTGCCGCTGGCCTCGGAATTTGGTACGCTCTCAAATCAAACCCAGAAAGAAAGAGACTGCGTATTTTAGCCATATTTGCATTCCCCTGGTTTTGCTGGTTGCCTATCACTGCCTCAGTAAACACATATGCGCTCTACAACCTACTAACCCAAGTTTCACCCTTCAGCCTTCCTATCTGGCTGCAGACTGCCACCATCGCATCAGCAATTACCGGACTTTGCGCCTCGCTCTGGTGGCGAGGCCAGTGGCTAGATGCCAGAGCAAAGAACCCCTTTCAGGGCGGTCCACTAGGTGCAGCTTTAGGCATCAATCGTCACAAAGCACCAGAAGAAGCCAAAAGAACATCTTCATAAATAGCGTCTACTGAAATACTGATATCTACACTCGTGATTGCAATCTCATCCCCTTCACCATAAGGAACAAAAGACCAAACACCATCCTCACCCCTGCGAAACACCTCTACCGTTTTCGCTTCAGAGCCCACAAGAACATACTCTCTCAAACTTTCCAAACGGCGATACAACGCAAACTTCCCACCGCGATCATAAGCTTCTCGCTACTTGAAGAATACTCGTACCGTAAAGACTGCCGTACTTCCTAGTCCAAGTATTCTTATGGCGTCATAAAAAGCTCACAATACATTCCGCTGTCATCACCGCCTGCTCCAAATGCGGCACATGCCCACACTCCTCAACCCACACCAACTTCCCATTCGGCAACGTCTCCTCAAATCGAGGCGCATCCTTAATCCCCAAAATCTTATCCTGCCGTCCCCACAGCACCAGCGTCTCCACATCTATCTGTGCAATTTTCTGAGCCAAACCGCCGTAGCCCCGACTCTTGGTAAACGCAATCAACGACTCCTGCCAATTCGGCATCTGCAAATGCAACGCCGCACATAGCTCCGCATCCGGCGTCACAAAAGACTTATCAAAATACGCATTCTCGCTAATCTTGCGTCGCACCCCCGGATTTCGCAAAAAGCTCGTCGCCCACTTATCCAAAGGTGAAAACATAAATCGCCCAATCACCGGCGCAGGCGCAAAACCCACCGCATCAATTAACACAAGCTTTTCCACGTGCTCAGGATGACTCACGCTCAGATCTATCGCCACCCCGCCCCCCATGGACGCCCCCACTAAAATCACTGGACTGTCAATGACCTGTTCTATAAAACTGGCCAAATGCTGACGAATGAGATCAGGATTCACAGTATCCGTCGGCTTCTTCGTTTGGAAGCAGTCGCTGGTGCGATCGCAAAAACCAAACCCAGCCAAATCCACCGCATACACCCGCCGCTGCCCACCAATCCTTTCCACCAGCTGCGGCAACAGCCGCCGAAACTCAAACAGAGAACTATCAAACCCATGAAGTAACAGCAGCGGCTCAGCATCCGAAGGGGACTCTGAACTGGGCTCACCACCCACCACATAGCTCGTCATCACCGTGCCCGTCGGCAGCGTCACCTCAGCCCACTGAATTTGCTGTGCGATCGCAATCGAAGTCTCCTCAGTCAACCCCTTCGCTTCTACAGGTAACTGCATTTACGACCACCACTCATCTGTAGATTCCAACTCCGTATTGACATAGCCCGTCATTTCACGACTGGGCAAAGCCTTATACCGCTGCCGGGCATCTGCATAAAAGCTCGCCACAATCGCCAGCAGCATCCACCACAGCGTACTTAGCTGAGGCCGATACCACACCGTATCGAACGCCCCTTGTACCAACAACCCGGCAATACCACCCAGTGCACCGATTAACCAGTATCCCTCTTTATCCAGCGTTTTTCGCAAACGGGCAATCTGCGTGCACCCCTGCTGAAAGCTCAGGATCAGCATCCACAAAAACGGCACTGCGGCGATAATGCCACCCTCTACCAGCGTTTCAAAATAAATCGAATAGGCACTCAGCGCCGTGTAATTTGGCCGTTGATACAGCGGATAAATCTGATTAAACGCCTCATTGCCTGGCCCGATGCCCACCCAAGGCCGAGCCCGAATCATCTCAAAAACGGCCTCATACACATTCAGACGGAAATTATTGCTGCTGTCAGAGCGCATCGCAAAAATACTCATCAGCCGCTCCCGCACAGTTGGTAGCACCAGCGCCGCCGCAACCACGGCCACCGCCGCACTGCCGAGCAGGAATAGCATTACCAGCAGCAGCGTCACTATTTGCCTCGGCGTAGATAGCTTTGAAATTTTCCAAAACACCATCAGCATCAGCATCAAAAAGCCCATCGCCAAAAAGCCTAGCCAGCCACCTCGGCTCAGTGTCAGCACCAAGCAGGCACTACTCGTGAGCGCCATTACCACCGCCAGCAGCTTCGGCAGCCACCGCTCCCACACCAGCGCCGCCATTGCCCCCAAGCTCGCCGCTGGCATCAAGTACCCCGCCAGCAAATTAGGATTTCGCAAATAGCTATAAACTCGCGTCGCCCCCGACAGCTCCGACTCCGGATCCACCCAAGTTGCCAGCGCATCCG
>ERZ1740067.1540-NODE-1540-length-15548-cov-5.707416_pt1 | contig 15548 bp, 10 predicted proteins | sample MGYA00581736_ERZ1740067 | MGnify/ENA primary metagenome ERZ1740067 (study PRJEB43018, sample SAMN04849236) | marine metagenome | isolation source: floating plastic debris | place: Pacific Ocean | collected 2008-08-27 | study: EMG produced TPA metagenomics... | reverse complement strand
CCCCCCTCCTCCCGCCGCCCCTAGCTTCCCCACCACCCGCTCCAGCATCTCCCGCCGATCCCGCTGCGACCGCGGTCGTACGTCCTCGCCATCGACTTCCAACACGTCATACGCGATCGCAGCCGCCGGCGCATCGCGCAGCACCGCCGCGCTGAGCACCTTGCGACCAATCCGCCGCTGCAACACCGCGAACGGCAGCACCCGCTCTCCATCCCAGCACACCAACTCCGCATCGAGCACAGTCTCATCTGGCAGTCGAGCCGCCGCATCGGGCACCTCCGGGAACCGCTCGGTCAGGTTCTCATCACCCCGCGACCACACCGTCACCTCGCCGGCCCGCTTGATCACCTGCGCACGGATCCCATCCCACTTCCACTCCATAAGCCAATCCGAAACGTCCCCGAGCTGATCCCCGATCCCCAAACCCGGATCGACCGGCGACGCCAGATAAAACGGGTACGGCCGCCCCGCCTCCGCCTCACCCGTATCCGCCGATACCAATCGCGCCCAAAACTCGGGCGTCGCGTCCCACGACCCCATCATCCGATGCGCGATCACACTCTGCTCCACCCCCGCCACCCGCGCGATCGCCCGCTCGGTCAGCGTCCGCGACACACCCACCCGCAGCGCCCCCGTCACCAGCTTGAGCACCACAAACAGCTCGGTCCCAGAGACCTCCCGCGTCCACGCGTCGATCCGCGCGACCTGCTCCGCCCGATCCATCCCACGCAAAGTCAGAATCCGATCCTCAAACCAACTCGCAAGCAACCGCTCCGCACCACTATCCGATCCAGCATGCCCCGCCGACTCGAGCAGCAGGGCCGCGGTCTCGGCGAAATCCCCCACAACCGAGCTCGACTCCTCCACCAACCACGCGCTCACCCCGGCCCGCTCGAGCAACCACTCGTGCAGCACCGCCCTCGGCACCAGCCGCTTCACCCGCTCCCCGGCAAGCACCCGCACCGCCCACGCCGCGTCCGCCGAATCCGCGGCGGCAAAGTACGCGGCCATCGCGTCGACCTTCGCATTCGTCGACGTCGTACGGTCGATCGCCTCAAACAGCTCCGCAAACGCCCTCATGCGTCGCCGCCTTCGATGTCTTCGCCATTCGCGTCAACGTCGCCCGCCTCTTCATCGTCCCCGTACGTCGTCTCGAGCGGCCGCGCGTCGAGCCCGCGCTCCGCCAGATGCCGCGCGAGCACCTCGCTATACCCATGCGTCGTGCGCACACTCGTCGCCCCCGTCTCCTCGATCGTCCGCAACAAGTCAGGCCAGTCCGCGTGATCCGAAATCACAAACCCCCGGTCATACCCTCGCCGACGCCGCACACCCCGCACACGCATCCACCCCGACGCAAACGCCACATCCACATCCTTCGCCGACCCAAGCCGACGCACCCAGGGCGAGTTCACCGCCCCCGGCGGCGCAAGCACCAGCTGCCCCCGCATCGGCGCCCGCCCCTTGCCACCCTTCACGCTCCGCGCGATCGTCCACGCCGGCAGCATCTCCACGCCCGCCTCGCGATACACCCGCGTCATCGCCTCGAGCGCACCATGGATGTACACCGGCCGGTCCGTCAGCCGCGCCAGCTCGCCAAGCACCCGCTGCGCCTTACCAAGCCCGTACGCGCACAGCACGCTCGCCTTCTCCGCCTCGCGATTCGCGTCCCACCACGCCAATATCTCCGCGGCCACCTCTGCACCGGGCTGCCACGTGTAAATCGGCAGCGCAAACGTCGCCTCGGTCACGAACCCATCGCACGGCACCACCTCAAACGGCTCGCACGTCGGGTCCGCCTGCCGCTTGTAGTCCCCCGCCGCAACCCACACCCGCCCGCCAACCTCAACCCGCACCTGCGCCGACCCAAGCACATGCCCCGCCGGGTGCAGCGACACGGTCGCATCACCGAGCTCCAACTGCTCCCCCCAGTCGAGCGCCGTGATATCGATATCGCGCCCAATCCGATGCCGCAGAATCGGCTCGCTCAGCTTCGAGCAGATGTATCGTGCATGCCCGCGCGTCGCGTGGTCCGCGTGCCCATGCGTGATGACCGCCATATCGACCGGCTTCCATGGGTCCACGTGAAACCCGCCGGCCGCGCACGCCAGCCCGCGACCGTCCGGCATGAGAAGGTCCTCATCCACCCGCCATAGTCTCCGACCCTGCCATCGAATCCACCCCGCTCATCCGACCACCCAGCACAAGCGAACCACACACCACGACATGCCCGAACTTGACCCCGCCACCACGCTCCTCGCCCTCCACGCCGCCGCGACCGGCTTCATGGTCGGCCTGATCTGGTTCGTGCAGGTCGTCCACTACCCGCTGTTTTCGTCCGTCGGCGACGAGCAGTTTCCACGCTACGCACTCGCCCATCAAACCCGCACCACATTCGTCGTCATGCCACCCATGCTCGTCGAGCTCATCACCGCCGCCCTGCTGCTCACCGTCGATGCCGTACCCCGCAACCTCGCGCTACTCGGCCTCGGCCTGCTCATCGCGACGTGGATCAGCACCTTCGCCGTCCAAGTCCCCTGCCACGCCCGCCTCGCCCGAGGATTCCACGCCCCGGCCCACCGCGCACTCGTCGCGACTAACTGGGCCCGCACGATCCTCTGGACCGCCCGCCTCCCCCTCGCCCTCTGGATGCTCATCCAAGCGGCCGCCGCCTGATCGCCATGCCAAAGACCACATCACCAACCGAGCTCAACGCCACAGTCTCCGGCAGCGTCCGCAACCTCGTCGTCATCCTCGGCGACCAGCTCGACGCCTCCTCCCTCGCCCTCGAGTCCTTCGACACCGACCAGGACGCCGTTCTGATGATGGAGGTCAAAGAGGAGTCCACCCACGTCCCATCGCACAAGCAACGCACCGTCCTCTTCCTCAGCGCGATGCGCCACTTCGCGCTCGACCTCCAGTCCCGCGACTTCCGCGTCCGCTACATCACGCTCAACGCCCCCGGCAACACACACGACTTCACGGGCGAAGCGAAGCGAGCGGTCAAGGCACTCAAGCCCGACCGCATCACCATCGTCGAGCCCGGCGAGTACCGCGTCACCGAGATGGTCGAGTCCTGGGAGTCCGACCTCGACCTCCCCGTCGACATCGTCGAAGACCGACACTTCCTCTGCTCCACCGACTCTTTCAACGAGTGGGCCGACGGCCGCAAGGAGTTCATCCTCGAACACTTCTACCGCATGATGCGCAAACGCCTCGGCATCCTCATGGACGACGACGGCAAGCCCACCGGCGGCCAATGGAACTTCGACAAAGACAACCGCAAGCCCTTCAAGACCACACCCCGCACGCCCAAGCCGTACACCCCGCGCATCGACGACACCACCCAGGACGTCATCGACCTCGTCAACACACACCTGCCCGACAACCCCGGCACCACCGAGGGCTTCGCCTGGCCGGTCACGCGCGACCAGGCACTCCGCGCCCTCGACAAGTTCATCGATGAACGTCTTCGCAAGTTCGGCGACCATCAAGACGCCATGTGGACCGGCGAGCGCACCGCCTACCACTCGCTCCTCTCGACATCGCTCAATCTCAAGCTCCTCGACCCGCGCGAGGTGCTCGACGCGGTGCTCGATGCGCACGCCAAGAACCCCATACCGCTCAACAGCCTCGAGGGCTTCATCCGCCAACTCATCGGCTGGCGCGAGTTCATCCGGGGCATCTACAACCACCAGGGCCCCGACTACGCCGACCGCAACGGCCTCAACGAGCACGGCTCGCTGCCCGACCTCTACTGGACCGGCGACACCGACATGGCATGCATGCAAGACTGCGTCGGCCAAGTCCTCGACACCGCCTACGGCCACCACATCCAGCGCCTTATGGTCACCGGCAACTTCGCCCTCATCGCCGGCGTCCACCCCCGCGAAATCTCCGACTGGTACCTCGCCATGTACGCCGACGCCGTCGACTGGGTCACCCTCCCAAACACCCTCGGCATGGTCATGCACGCCGATGGCGGTATCGTGGGCACAAAGCCCTACGCCGCCACCGGCAAGTACATCAAGAAGATGAGCAACTACTGCGACGATTGCCAGTACGATCCCGCCACGCGCCACGGCGACGACGCTTGCCCCTTCACCACGCTCTACTGGGACTTCCTCATCCGACACGAAACCCGCTTCTCAAAGAACAACCGCATGGCGATGATGCTCAAGCACGTCCGCAACATGGACCGCGAAGAGATCGTCCAGATCACAACCTCCGCCACGTCACTCAAGAAGCGCCTCGGCGTCACCGCCGACTAACCCCGCGCCAATCCGAAAGCCCCGCCTATGCGAGCCCTCGTCTGGTTCCGATCCGATCTCCGCGCCGCCGACAACACCGCCCTCGACGCCGCCTGCCACGCCGCCACCCGAGGTGTCGTCGCGGTCTTCGCCATCACGCCCGCCCAGTGGCGCGACGGGCACGACTGGGGCAAGCCGAAGACCGACTTCGTCCTCCGCGCCGCCAAAGAGCTCTCCGAGAAACTCGCAGGCCTCAACATCCCCCTGAAGATCGTCACCACCGAAACCTTCGCCGATCTGCCCGACGCCCTGCTCACACTCGCCAACGACTGCAAATGCGACGGCATCTTCTTCAACCGCGAGTACGAGCTCAACGAAACCAAGCGCGACACCGACGTCGAGCGCGTCTTCACCGAAGCCGGCAAGTCCGTCCACGCCCACCACGACCAGGTCATCCTGCCCCCCGGCTCGGTCAAGACCAACGACGACGGCTGGTACACCGTCTTCACCCCCTTCAAGAAGAAATGGCTCGACATCTTCCGCGAGGGCGACGCCCCCGAGCCGACCGGCCCGCCCACCCGCCAATCCGACACCGGCATTGAGCCCGACGCAATCGAGTGCGACCTGTCCGAGTTCGAGGCCGACACCCGCGAAGACCTCTGGCCCGCTGGCGAGGCCTACGCCCACCGCCGCCTCGACTCCTTCGCAGAAAAACGCATCAAGGGCTACCACGAATCCCGAGACATCCCCTCGATCAACGGCACCAGCACGCTCAGCCCCTACCTCGCCGCCGGCATCCTCTCGCCCCGCCAGTGCCTCGCCGCCGCGATGGCCGCCAACCGCAATCGCGTCTCAGGCGGCGCATCCGGCCCCGACACCTGGATCAGCGAGCTGATCTGGCGCGAGTTCTACAAGCACCTCGTCGCATCGCATCCTCGCCTCTGCCGATCGACCAACTTCCATCGCAAGTACGACACGCTCAAATGGGCCGACAACGACGAACACTTTCAGGCATGGTGCGATGGCAAGACCGGCTTCCCCATCGTCGATGCCGCCATGCGACAGCTCAACCGCACCGGCTGGATGCACAACCGCCTCCGCATGATCACCGCGATGTTCCTCACCAAAGACCTGCTCATCGACTGGCGCCGCGGCGAGCGATATTTCTCCACCCGCCTCGTCGACCTCGACTACCCCTCAAACAACGGCGGCTGGCAGTGGGCCGCCTCCACCGGCACCGACGCCGCCCCCTACTTCCGAATCTTCAACCCCGCCGCCCAATCCAAAAAGTTCGACCCCGACGGCACCTTCATCCGCCGCTTCGTCCCCGAGCTCGAGTCCGTCGACGACAAGCACATCCACGACGCCTCGCGCCTCACGTCCAAAGAGAACATCTTCAACGACCTCGACTACCCCGAGCCCATCGTCGACCACAAAGAAGCCCGCGAGCGCACCCTCGCCGCCTTCAAGGCAATCTAGCTCAGCACCCCCTATCGCCCCTCCTCATCGAGCCGCCGCGCCGCCCGATACGCCTCATCGCTCCACGCCGCACGCTCAATCACGCCGCGAAGCGTCGCAACCTCCGCGTCGCTCAGCCCATCACCCACATCAACCTCGTCCAACGCAGCACGCGCACCCGCAAGCTCACGCGCCCGCACGGCACGCCGAGGCTCATCCAACCAGCCGAGCACCTCAGCAAACCGCTCCGGCGTCGGCAGCGTGTGCCACATGTCCGCGTACTCGAACCAGCCGACGTCCAGCCCATCCGCCTCGAGCCCGTCGGCGTACGCACGCATCTGATCGCGGTTGAAATCGCCCGGCCCGGTCACCGCCGCGATCCGCCGTTTCCTCGCAAGCGCCCACATCTCACGCGTCGGCTTGGTCATGCTCGCGGGCCACGTCTTGCCATCAGGCGTACGCGCCCGCTCATACGAGTTCAGCCCCGCGATCGCCATCCCCCCCGCAAACACGTCCGGGCACCCAAGCACCATCATCGACGCGATCCGCCCGCCACCCGAAAGCCCCGCGACGTACACGCGCTCGGGGTCAATGTTGTACCGAGCCGAAGCCGTCGCCACGCCATCCAGCGCAAGCTGCAAACGGTCAGGCCAGTGCCGACCGTTGCCAGCCTCCGCCGCACCAATCGCGACGAAACCCATCGCATCCAAGCCCGCGTCAAACGCCCTCGGAATCTCACCACGATCCGTCGGATCCACCCACACCACCAGCCCCGTCGCAACCCGCGGGTCATATCCCGCCGGCGTCCGCACAAACAACTGCTCCGCCGAAAGCTCGTAGTGCGCCCCCTTCGTCCGCCGATTGCCGCGGACAAACCGCGACACAATCCCCTTGTCGTCAAGACGCACCGCGCTCGGTACGACCAACCCCTCGACAACCCCGCGCATCTGCTCAGCCGCTTGCCCATCATCAAACGGCCCCGCGAAGCGCACCCACCCGCCGAGCAACGCCATCGCCTCCGGCCGAAGGGTTGACAGCAGTTCCTCCTCACCATCACGCCGCTCGACCCAGAGCACACCCTGACTATCCATCGATACCGCAACGCGCGCCGACGACTTGCGACCGACCAACACCAGATCCGCAACCGCGAGCCGACCACCGGGCACCACGCCCGACGCCTTCCAGTGCTTCTCGAGCTTCGCCAGCCCCGCAGCATCCCGCGCAGTGATCTCCGCCATCACGCCCGCTAGCCGCCGCCGCATCTCGGTCTCCGGCAACGCCGCAGGCACCTCCGCCCCGGGCACAAGCACCACCGCCGACACCACCCGATCACCGCGCAGGGCAATCACCCGCACGCCCGCCCCGGCCGGCGTGACGCAACCGACAAGCAACAAAAACCACAACGCCGAAACCAACGCCTCGCAATGCCGTCTCATCCGCAGAGCCTAATGCCATTCCGCACCACCTCCCACCACAACACCCAACGCCTCCCCAGCATCCACCGATGCCCCCCCACCGAAGCACCATCCATGACCACCGCGCCCACCGCCGCCGACGCCCCTTCCAAGCCCACGACCCTCGCCGACCTCCGCGCCTCCGGCTGGACCTCGCGTTCCGTCAAAGACGAGATCCGCGCCAACCTCACCCGGGCCCTCGCCGCCGGCGGCGAGCTCTTCCCGGGCATCGTCGGCTACGACGACACCGTCATCCCCGAGGTCGTCAACGCCATCCTCTCGGGACACGACATCCTCTTCTTGGGCGAGAAGGGCCAAGCCAAGTCGCGCGTCATGCGCACGCTCGTCCGCTTTCTCGACGAGCACATCCCCTACCTCGACATCCCCGGCTGCGCCGTCCACGAGGACCCCGAGCACCCCATCACCCAGGCCGGCAAGCAGATGCTCGCCACGCTCGATCCATCCGAAATCCCCATCGCCTATTGGCACCGCGACCACCGCTACGCCGAGCGCCTCGCGCCCGGCACGAAGTTCGCCGACGTCATCGGTGAGATCGACCCCGCGAAGATCGCCGCCGGCGCGAGCCTCTCCACCGAGGACGCCCTGCACTTTGGGCTCATCCCACGCATGCACCGCGGCATCTTCGCCATGAACGAACTCCCCGACCTCGACGATCTCGTTCAGGTCGGCCTGTTCAACCTCCTCGAAGAGCGCGACGTCCAGATCCGCGGCTATCCCGTCTCCTTCGACGTCGATGTCTTCATCCTCTTCTCGGCCAATCCCACAACCTACAACCGCTCGGGGAAGGTCATCCCCCAGCTCAAGGACCGCATCGGCTCCACCATCCAAACCCACTACCCTCGCGAGCGCGACCTCGGCATCGACATCATCCAGCGCGAGGCCGGCATCGACCTCGGCGGCGACTTCCCCGTCACCGTCCCCCGCTTCATGCTCGAGATCGTCGAGCAGATGTCCATCGTCGCCCGCCAGTCCCCCTACATCGACCACGCCTCAGGTGTCTCCGCCCGCCTCTCCATCGCCAACTACCGCACAATGGTCGCAAGCGCCCGCCAACGCGCCATCCGACAGGGCGAGACGCCCGCCGTCCCGCGCATCAGCGACCTCGCCCACGCCCACTCCTCGCGCCTCGGCAAGCTCGAGCTCGACATGATGGGCTCCCACCAGATGTCCGAACGCCAGGTCATCGAAGCGATCCTCGCCGAGGCAACCAAGAACGTCTTCGACGAATACGTAGACGAGCACGGCCTCGCCGAGATCAGCGAGATCTTCGCCTCGGGCGTCCGCATCGAAGTCGGCGACACCCTCCCCTCATCCCACTACGCCGAACTCCTTCAACGCGTCCCGCCCGTCTGGGACAAGGCCTTCGAGGTCAACGCCTCCGAAGACCCCGCCGTCCGCGCCTCGTGCGTCGAGTTCGTCCTCGCCGGCCTCTACGCCTCCGACATGGTCTCCCGAGCCCAGCGCCACGGCCGAATCGAGTACGACACGTAGGCCGGTTGCACCCACGTGCAACGGAACGCACACTGGGGCGTTGACTGATCAGCCGCACTCGACAGGCAGCTCGAATGACACCGAGCGGTACGAAAGCCTCTTCAAGGCGGTGGTAGTCCACGTACACCAACGCCTGAAGCCGCATGGCTTCCGCAAACACGGATCGCTCTTCCGATACGACGGGCCCGTCACGAACGCCTTCGTCGCGTTCCAAAGGACAGCCTGGGGTACGAAAGGTGAGCCCGTACACTTCACGGTAAACGCGGGCATATTTGTGAGGGAACTCGCAACATCACCTGCTGAACGCGGCAGCAGTGCGCACTGGCACTGGGTCATCCGTCCAGGACGAGTCCTCGGACGCAATAGAGACTGGTGGGCAACTGTCGCGGATTCATCGGATGTCGCCCAGACCTGCCGAGAACTCGACCAGGCTTACGACGACGCATTTATTGACCAGCTAAAGAACGCCCAATCCTCACCGAGCGTTGCGTCTCTTCTCAAGCTGCAACCAGGACTCGTCTCGCTCCGTTTTCGGCGATGGCTGGGGAACTCGTTTGAAGGCACCTAGCGCCCGGAGGTGGGCCGCTGGGTCCGGCGGCATGTCCGTCGCGCTGAGTTCTGGTGTCGTCCCAATGTTCGCCTTACTCACGACCTCGCAGTCCAGGTGCAAGAGTCGTATGAAACGACCGCCCCGCTAGGAGTAAAGCACTTCGACGAGAGGAAGAAGCCGACCATGGTTCCAGAATCGATCTCCATCGACTGACCGTGATCCAGACTTTCCACCCACGGTGAAACGCAGCCCCCCGGCGGGACGAAGACCATCGCATGGCAACACCCCGCAAGCCCCGCCTCGGCGGCATCATCCACACCTACCAGAAGTACGACCCCGGGTCCTTCCCCTCCCCCACGGCACCGCCGCCCGATGTCGCGTCCGCCGCGATGGACCACATGCTGACGTACGGCTCCACAAGCCGGCTCACCCCCGAGCAACTCGCCAACGCGATCAAGCTCGCCCCCTCCCAGATCGCCGGCCTCGGTCCCTCGCTCGACAGCCTCATCAAGATGCTCGAAGAGCGCAAGCGCAAGATCCTCGAGACCTACGAAACCCGAGCCGCACTCGATCTGGCCGACCGCGCCTTCACCACCGAAGCGGGCAAGACCGACCCGCCTGAGCGCGACAAGATCCAGTTCGACGACGCGGTCCGCATGCGCCAGCTCCGCGACCTCGAACGCCTCTGGTACACCCAGCGCGACGACCACGCGCCTTTCTCCAAAGCCATCTTGCGCACACGCGACCGCCTGACCGACCTCGTCCAGATCGAGCAGCTCGACAGCAAGTACGACTTCATCGGCCGAACAAAGATGGACGTGCCCAAGGCCCTCGAGATCAAAGAGGAGCTCGAGACCATCGACCGCCTGCTCGAGCAGATGCGCGACGCGATGGAAAACGCCCAGGTCGCGCTGATCGACATGAACGAGCTCGCGCAGTTCGCGTCCGAGGCCGACCTCGAAGGGCTCCGCGAGCTCCAGCAGCAAGTCGAAGAGTTCATCCGCCAACAAGCCGAGATGCAGGGCCTCGAGCAAGACGGCGACGGCTTCCGCCTCACGCCCAAGGCCTATCGCCTCTTCCAGGGCGCACTGCTCCGCGAAGTCTTCGCCTCACTCGAAGCAGCACGCTCCGGCAGGCACGAGGGACCAAACACCACCGAGGGCGTCGTCGAGATCCCCAAGACCCGCCCCTATGAGTTCGGCGATGCGCCCTCGCAGATGGACATCCCCCAGACACTCATCAACGCGATGCTCCGCCACGCCTCCAGCGGCGAGCCCGGCAAGGCCCGCATCACCACCGACGACATCGAGGTCCACTACGCACGAAACAACCCAAAGTGCGCCACGTCCGTCCTCATGGACATGTCCGGCTCCATGCGCCACGGCGGCCAATACGTCAACGCCAAACGCATGGCGATCGCGCTCCACGGCCTCATCCAGTCCGAGTACCCGGGCGACCACCTCTCCATCTTCGAGCTCTTCAGCCTCGCCAAGCAACGCCACGTCTCCGAGCTCCCCGAGCTCATGCCCAAGCCCGTGACGATCCGCGACCCCATCGTCCGCCTCCGCGCAGACCTCGCCGACCCGGACATCACCGAGTCGCTGATCCCGCCCCACTTCACCAACATCCAGCACGGCCTCCGCCTCGCACGCCAAACGCTCGGCGCCCAAGACACACCCAACCGCCAAGTCTTCCTCATCACCGACGGCCTGCCCACCGCCCACTTCGAAGGCTCATCCCTCTACCTCCTCTACCCCCCCGACCCCGCCACCGAATCGGCAACCATGCGCGAGGCAATGCTCTGCCAGCGCGAGGGCATCACGATCAACATCTTCCTGATCCCCTCCTGGTCGCAGTCCGAGGAGGACATCCAGTTCGCCCACCGCCTAGCCGAGACCACCGGCGGCCGGGTCTTCTTCACCGCCGGCGACGACCTCGACCGCTTCGTCCTCTGGGACTACGTCACCCACCGCCGAAAAATCATCGGCTAGGCCGCGGGACCATCGCCCGCCGAGAGACCCGCCAAGCCGCCCGCGCAGGCACCCTCCCAGAAACCAAGTCCAAGGTGCCCCTCAAGCAGCCCGAGAGCTTGACCGATCCCGCCAAACGGCTACCGTTCACGCCCCGCCACAAGGCCGGGAACGACAATTCATTCCCCGATAGCTCAATGGTAGAGCGAGCGGCTGTTAACCGCTAGGTTGTAGGTTCGAGTCCTACTCGGGGAGCTTTGCAGGCCCGTGTCCAAAGGACGCGGGCCTGTTTGTTTACTGGGAGCGGACCGGATCGGGGCCCTTGGGGGCGTCTGGGGCGGGGTGCGGCGCTCTCGGGGTTGGGATTGGCGGGTGGGTGGCGACCGGAACCCCCGGCCGGGCGCGCCGGCGGGGGCGGGACTCTCTCGCTCTCTGACTCTCGGTTAGCAGCGGTGCGAGGAATGGGTGCTCTTGGGCGCCAGTTTCGAGAGTGGGTCGCGAACTCGGCCTCAGCCGGCAACAATATGATGAGTCTCCCGACACCCCTTGCACCGTTGGTAGTGGTCCGCGTACCCTATCGGGTAGGGATCGCGCGAGACGCGTCGGCCCCGTACACTATCTGAACGACGGAGACACAGCTTGGCTGGGCGGCAGCGACATCGACGATCACCTGCATGCCTTGATCTCTTTTGCGGGATCGGTGGTCTGTCGCTGGGCCTTGATCGAGCCGGTCTTCGAAGCCTCGGCGGCATTGATCACTGGGCGGATGCGCTGGCGACGTTCCAGCACAATCTCGGTCACCCTACCTTGGAAGCTGACCTCGCGACTGCGACCCTCAAGGAGATCAGCGAAGGGCTGGGCTTCGATCCCGCTGCCGTTGATGTGGTTGTTGGCGGTCCGCCTTGCCAAGGCTTCAGCACGGTCGGCAAGCGTGATCACACCGATCCGCGGAACCTGCTCTGGCAGCACTTCTTCGAACTTGTTCAAGAGATCCGCCCGGCATATGTCGTGATCGAGAACGTCGAAGGACTGCTTGTTGCCGATCGCGGTAGGATCAGAGCAAACATCGAGGACGCGTTCCGCTCCGTCGGTTACGGCATGAAGTCGACATTGCTACGGGCAGCGGACTTCGGAGTGCCTCAACTCAGGAAGAGGGTGCTGTTTCTCGGCTGGCTCGATGGTCTCGCCGCGCCCGCCTTCCCCGCACCCCCCGTCGCGAAGCATGTGACCGAGGCCGCGGCAGTCTTCGACCTGCCGGCGCTTCGGCCTGGAGAGACGAAGACGGCATACGGGCATCCGCCCGTGACCGCGTACCAACTTGATCGTCGCGGACTGTCCGACGTGGTACACAACCACACCGCGGCGAACCACCCCGAAAGTCTCGTAGAGATCCTGAAGCACATACCCGATGGAGGCAATCGGCTCTCGATCCCCGATCCTTTGCAGCCCAAGAGTGGGTTCCACAACAGCTACGCGCGGCTCGACAGTCAGAAGCCTGCCATCGCGGTGACTTCCAACATGCGCAAACCGTCGTCGGCACGAGCCACGCATCCTCTCCAGCATAGAGGTCTCACGGTTCGGGAGGGCCTGAGGCTCCAGTCATTCGACGACGACTTCGTGGTGCTCGGATCTCGTACGTCTCAGTATCTGCAAGTGGGCAACGCGGTGCCGCCGCTCTTGGGCGAGGCGATCGGTCGCGAGGTGTTGCGAGCGTATCGGTCGAACGATGTGGTCGATATCCAGGACGCACGTAAGCAGCGAACGCTTACTCGCTCGAATCGCTCGCCACGGATTGCTCGTCGGGTTGTTCCTGTCTGAGTGACTCGTGCGCAGGATCATGCTCTCGTAGAAAAGTGATCAGCCGGCTCGTGGCTGAGTCTTTTTGCTCGACATGCGACAGGTAGTGAAGTGTCGCTTGAGCGGCGGTGTCTTGTTTCGCCCAATCCCATGTCTCTACGATTGACGCAAGATCTCTCAGCGTGAGCAGCCGAATTCCCGCGGCTGCGAGCCCGGCACTGATCGCATCTTCGTGTCCCTCACGCACATCGGCGACGACGGCGAGAGCGAAGATCCCGGACTGCTCGACGTTGGTCATGAACTGGCCGAGACCCCGGGGGCCGCGGTAGTTCGACTCGTCGATAACGAGATCCTTCACCTCGACCGTTAGCTCAGGAACGAGACCGCGGTAGCAGTCGATATCTCCGATCCGCCTTTGTCGGCGTGAGCCACCGCCGACCTTGTCAGCCGCGATGTCAAGGTGACGCCGATCTGCCGCGATGAAGCCGTAGACGATGGCTTGCATCGCAGTCCCCGCTCTCTCCGTGGTGCCGCGAGGAGCCGTGCGGTCGTACGCCGACACGATTTTCTCAAACAGACGTACTCGCGATTCTTGACGGAAGAACCGATTCAGCGGGAACCGAGCCAAGCCGAATTCGAGCAGGTGCTGGAATGCCGCGAATCGCCCGGCTGAAGACAGCGAAAACACGCTTCGAAGCTGCTCCTCAAATCGCTGCCAGTTGTTCGTCGCTTGCTGTGGGCCGTAGGGCGCGGCGGTCCGCCCGAGAGTTGTGTAGAATAGTTTGTGAACGTCTTCGTACTTACCCCGAACGCTGGCGGTAAGGGCCCCGTCTTCGCTCTTGAACGCGAGGGTGTCCGCATCGGGATTGGTGACAAATCGACGCTTGGCATCATCTAAGGACAGATTGGGCTCGCCGGTCGACTCTTGGTCAACCGCCTCGGCTCCGAGAAGAAAAGCCATGACAAGGAACAGCGAGTACCGAGGAGGCGATCCTCTCCTCCCTTCGAAGCCGTGCAGAAACAACTGCTCGACTGATGAGACCAGAGCCTGAACCGCATCGAGTTCATTGGCTAGAGGATCGCTACGGACGCTGAAGCCAGCGTCGAGGAATGCTTCGAGCGATGCCATCATGGATTGGTCGAGGTCGTCCATCGGTGACATCGTATCGCGCCACCCATGTGGTCTGCTGCCGCCCTGTCGCCGATCTCGATTCAGCGAGCGGCTTTGATTCCGCTACCGGCATCACGCATTCGCCTGCGACACTTTGCCCCCTTCGTGCAGATATAGAGGATGCACGCCCCGTTGGTGAACAGCCGGCCGGGGCCCGGAGGCATCCACCATGGACGGACGGACCGCACGGAAGGCGGGGCGGCGATCGCGCGCGCCGCGGGCAGCGACAACCCCGGAAGCCCGGCGGCGCGAGTTGGTCGCGCTGCTGGGGGGCGGGCTCGCCCGGGTGATCGAGCGATCGCCGCGAGCTGGCGACGAACTCTCAGAATCTGCCGCGACACGAGTTGAACTTCCGAGCGATGCGGGCCTCAGTGTGCCCGCGGGCGACGGTTACCCGCGGGACGGAGGCTCGTGATGGCGGAGTCGGTTTCGCACATCAAGAAGGAACTCGCCGCGCTCGAGGACATGACCACGCGCGAACTCCGCGAGCGGTACGAGGAGGTCTTCGGCGAGGCGGCGAGGTCGAGCAACCGGCGGTGGCTGCAGCGGCGGGTCGCCTGGCGGATCCAGATGCTGGCCGAGGGCGAGCTGGCCGCAAGGTCGGTTGACCGTGTGCGAGACAAGGCACTGGCCCTCGCCCGTGACGCCGACCTGCGGGTCCGCCCGCCGGCTGGGCCGATCGAAACCCACGGCCCGGAGCGCACGGTTACCGCCGCGATACCGGCTGGGCGTGACGAGCGGGTACCGCCACCGGGCGCGGTGATTATCCGCGAGTTCAAAGGTCGCGCGCACCGGGTCACCGTCCGCGCAAATGGCTTCCAGTACCGCGGCGACACCTTCCGCTCGCTGAGTGCGGTTGCTCACGCGATCAGCGGGTCGCACTGGAACGGGTTCCACTTCTTCGGGCTTGGGAAGCGGATGCGGAAGGGAGCCCGTTCATGAAGGAGGTGCCGGAGCCCGCCAAGACGGTTCGATGCGCGATCTACACCCGCAAGAGCACCGAGGAAGGCCTCAAGCAGGAGTTCAACTCGCTCGACGCGCAGCGCGAAGCGGGCGAGGCGTTCATTGCGAGCCAGAAGGCGGCGGGCTGGGTGTGCAGTGACACGCGATACGACGATGGCGGGTTCAGCGGCGGCAACGCGGATCGGCCGGCGCTGCAGCGGCTGATCGCCGACATCGAGGGCGGCCTGGTCGATTGCGTCGTGGTCTACAAGGTGGACCGGCTCAGCCGCTCGCTGCTCGACTTCGCGCGGATGATGGAGACCTTCGAGCGGCACGGCGTGTCATTTGTCAGCGTGACGCAGCAGTTCAACACGGCCCACTCGATGGGCCGGCTCACGCTGAACATCCTGCTCTCGTTCGCGCAGTTCGAGCGGGAGATCATCAGCG
>ERZ1740067.1538-NODE-1538-length-15583-cov-6.404817_pt1 | contig 15583 bp, 11 predicted proteins | sample MGYA00581736_ERZ1740067 | MGnify/ENA primary metagenome ERZ1740067 (study PRJEB43018, sample SAMN04849236) | marine metagenome | isolation source: floating plastic debris | place: Pacific Ocean | collected 2008-08-27 | study: EMG produced TPA metagenomics... | reverse complement strand
ATGACTATGGCAAATAAATGACTATGGCAGATAGATGACTATGGCAGATAGATGACCATGGTAGATAACAGCGCTAAATCAGAAACGTTTCTGTATGGGTATCACTGGACAAGACCAGCTCTATCTCGAAAGTTTCTCTGGCATCTCCACGAAAGAACGGGAGCTGAATAAACGTATCATCCGCTTCAGCCGTTACCGTCGCGAGCACAGTGTGCTGAGCATCTAGCAGTCGTAAGTCTAGCTGCTCAGGCAGGCTACTTTCTCCCTTGGCGGGCTGAGCCTGCACACACACTTTGTAAGCTTCATCTGCATCTTGATGAACCGCTACCAAGAGAACAGCGCTGGGTTCACCTGCTGAATTGTCAAACGCAATTGGCTTACATCGCTTCAAGAAGGTTTCATCGCGCAGGTGATAGGCACTACGCAACCGCATGGCAGGCTGACTGACGGATTCAAACAGCCAGTCGAGAGAACGCCAGTCTTCTTCAAACTGCCCCTGGAACCACCGGCTAAGCTGCACAGGCTTAGAGCGAACCGGACTGAGGTTAATCACTGGCGTTGCCGGGGCATAGGCAGACATTGGTCTCTCCTGAGACGCCATGCGACTTGCATTGCTAAATTGCCCCATAAACTGATGTACCGCGTAGGCCTTAACCAGTGGCGGCAAGTAAAAGGTTGGAGGGTCTCCTTGCAATCGCACCACTAGCAACAATCGCTGCTTTAAAGAATCAAGCGCAGAAATAAGCTCAGCGGGCCCTAGAGAAAGCGGCAGCGTCTCCTGAAGCTCAGCCAAGGAAAGTGGTGATTCATAGCTCGCGAGCCAGTAGAGAATATTAATCTCACTTAAGGAGAGCCGATCAAAAGAAGGCGACAGTAACCGAAAGATCCCGTTAAACAGCACAGAAGACTGCGCTAGGAAAGTATCTACCCGGCCATTAAATATTTCACGAATTACCCTAGCCGCAGACTTTAGTGCCAGCGGCTGCCCCTGATAGCGCTCAATTAACTCAGCCCACTTTTCAGGTACATCGAGTTGTTCCGCGCTCAGCAACTCACTGGCAGATGCGGCAGTCAGGCCAGTCAGCGCTAGCGATCGCACACTCTTATCGCCGTCATATCCCCCTTGGCGTACCCAGTCACTCGGGCCTTCTACCCCCGTGAGCAAAATACAGCTCCGAGAAGTCACCACCGACTGAAAGAACTCACCGTAGCTCTGATATCCCCCGGCATAATCTCCCGCCAAGCTCCCCGTTTTCAAAAGGGCTTCAGCCCCTTCGAGCACGAGCAACAGCGGGCGACTCGCCAAAACAGAAAGTAGCTGAGTAATCGCCTGCCCGGTGGGTGCACTCACCCCTACGCTGGCCAAAATGCTGGCGCACAGATCATTGAGCGTAGGCTTATCTTGCAGCGATCGCCACACAATCGCCTCAAAGCGATCACCCACCTCAGAAACAGCCGTTTCCACCAGCAGCGTCTTACCGACACCGCGTAAGCCCCAAACCCCTATCAGCCGACTGTAACCGTCTACACCAGAGGCCTCGTTCAACCACTGTTTGAGCTGGGACAAGCTATCCCCATATCCATGCATCACCCCCGGAATAATTGCCGAAGCCGACAGCAAAGAGGCCCTAGCGGCACTCCACACGCCCTCGCCTTCTAGCAGCCAACCACGTTCCGCCGCTTGCCGAGCCACGGCCGCATCCATATCCAAAGGAATCGGCTCCAGAGGCTGAGCGCCCCCTAGCGGGACCAAGCGCCGATCATCGGCAACTACTGAAGCAAGCAGCTCGGACTCCATAGAAGCATTGGCCGCCGCGTAAGCCTCTAGCGCAACTCTAAAGTTTGTCTTACCCACAGAGCGAGAAAACACACTCGAGAGCTGTTTCCACAGCTTAGGTGCTACATCCCGCATTAAATAGTTAGTACTATATTCTGAATCATTGGCCATCTGCTCATACGTCAGACCGCGCCATGTACCTTTTAAAATAACAATCTCTGGCTCTCGCAACGAATGGCCCGAATGGTTAGCCGTAGCAGCGTTCACCCACCGTAGCGCAGCATCTAAATCCACATTTTCACCTCATCTGCTATCGAAGCAGCACCCTCTCCTCATCTGAACCTGAGCTGCTTAAAACAACTTCAAGCAACTGCAGACAAAACAGCAAAAACAAAACAGTCAGCACAAAACCCACCAGCTCAAACTTAGTCAGCCTAAATTAGGAACCGTCATTCAGCTACCGCTGTGTGACGTAATTGTACGCACGCTGAGACGTATATCAGGAACAAGAACAACCTTTTCCCCGTAAAACCTCGCAACACTTTGCGCACAAAGCCAACCTAAACATACACGAAAACATAACAAATAATGGAACTTAAATAAATATATTATTTTCCTACGGTAAATTTGCGCTTTACCCCCCAACTAACCAGAAAAGAGGACAACGAGTTCCAGTTTCTACTCCACTTTCAGCCTACGTTCGGTTCTCCCACGGAATGTTCTCAGATCAGAACAAACCAGATGGAGTTCAAGACTTTGAGCAATCGTCTCCATAGTTAATCCCTCCCGTAAAGCTCAGATTTTGCCAACACTCAAGCAGCGCTCAATACTCATAGTTACGTACATAACTAAGTTATGAAATTGCGTTTGGTCGCCTCGCCCCTCTAGCTATCTGGTATCTACTAGCCATATCTAAGGCCAATCGCTTTTCTTGCTCACTACTGTCATTAGCTCATTAGCTAAATCAACTTCCATTTACTATAGTCAATCAAAATACTAAAAATAATAGAAATCATAGCAAAAAGTATTTATACTCATTGACTTTTTGAATGAACACCTATCCTTTTTGGCACTAGACTATTTATAGACAGTTTGACGGTAACGGCAGCGCAACGAGTCACGGGTCACCTTTGGCCGATCTCTTGCAGGCCGTCACTATCTGCTAATTAAGCTGTACCAATGTAAGGAGTTTTATCTGTGGCTATTGTTCTTGCACTCGTAATTACCGGCTGGCTAATCGCCTTTGCGCTTGGCTCACAGGCCAGTTTCGATAGCGAGCCTGTCGCTGCTCAGCAAAGTAGTAAAGTGAAGTCTGCTAACGCTCAAAAGACGGCTGCCCAAAAGCAGACATCCGCTGCGTAGGTACCTAGAAAAAACAACAACATCAACTCGCCTCTGCAGTGCCTGCTGCTGTCGTCCCGTGATGAGTTGCTGTAAAGAATCTTCCGCAGACTGACAGGAAGCTAATACGTGCAGTAAAGACTTATTGAATTTCATAGTCTCTGCGGGAGGTCGTTGCTATTCAGGTACTGCACAAAGAGTAAGGCTATTTTGGGTTAGAGTGGCGCGGTTGCATAAGTAGGGTTACGGGTGGGGCGAGTCAATGATAAGTTCTGAAGTACCACCGAAAATCGGTGTCTTCTCAAGGGCTAGAGGAAGAATCTCGCAATAAATGAATCCTGGCGGGGGCTATGCTGTTTGTTTCAACATAGGATGCGCTTAAGTAGGGCTGATAGGTTTCATCCTCTAGCAGGCTGTTTTTGCTATGAGCAATGATAAGCGTTACTACCAAGTTAAATAGCCATTGCTCGCTAGCACGAAAGCGATCTGAGACATCGCTTCTTGGATGAACCAGCTCCAACACTGTACGAGTCAGCTCAGTAGTATGAGACAGATTATCTCCTAAGTAAAAATGCTTTTGAGATGTTTCAAGTGATTGAAACATAGTGAGCTGTTCTTGAACAACAGGCGTTGCGATGTCATAGGAACCACCTAGAATCACAACTGGGGCCTGAATATGATCAACGCCCTCTGCACCAAACAGGTTACTCATGGGAGACATGGCAAAGACAAATCCCACACGTTCATCGGCAAGTGTGCCTTCGGTTAGCTGCGGTATGAGTCCAGGCGAGGACTCTAGCTCTAACAACCTACACTGAATCAGCAAGGCAAGATTAACAGTCTCTGGGGTAAAGTCAGCATCTACTGGACATTGTTCTTTCAAGAGATCAACATCGACAGTAGCGCCTGCCAGGGCCAAGGCAGTATACCCACCAAAAGAATGACCTATTAGGCCAACGCTATCTAGCTTTAGTCGCCCTTGAAATTCGTTGTTGTTCTTTTTCTCTAGCGTATCGAGGAGAAATCGAATATCCTGGGGCCGATTGATAAATTCCATCACCTCAAAAGATTCACGGTTCAGTCCTTTCTCTAAATCTGATTGATAGGCTTTGTTGCTGCCAATATGTTCTGGCACAGCTACCACAAAGCCATTAGAAGCCATGCTACGAGCAGCGGCAACGGTTTCAGGATGGCTACGGGTATCAGCATAGCCGTGGGAAAAAATTAGCACAGGAACCGGGCCTGATAAGGCGCTGAGATCCTTAGGTAGATAAAGATTTGCTGGATAAGCACGATCACGACTTGAATCATTGAGTGTAAGCGATCGCACCTCCACCTCAAACTGAGGCATCTCTGCCAACATTGGCAAAGCGGCATAGTCTAAAAACGGCTCACCGGCAGCGGTGTTTGCTGACTGTTGGCTAGTAGCAGCCACTAGTTGATTAGTGGTTTCAATATTGGATTCAATCGCGGCATAAAATGCCAGAATTTGGGGCAAATTAAATCTCACACTCTCGGTTGGATAAAATCGGATCATGTTGATTAAAGAAAGCCCCTCTGAATCGATAGCCGCTAAAATCAGCGCAGCTCTTAAGGCTTGCAAACTGGGCTGACGACTTTCTGTTTGAATTAACTGTCCTGCTGAACCCAACAAAATTTCACCGATGGGTGAATACAGCCATTGAGAAAGGGTGAACGGATTGCTAAAGCTTGATTCAACTTCTGGGCTTAGAGAAGCAAGCGGTGTGCTTAGGAGCTGTTGGAAGGAGTGTTGTTGAGCAGAAGAGATATCGCTGATGTAGGGCTCTAGCGCATTGTCTATAGTGCCATCTTCAGCAAAGTTTTCGAGAGAGGCAACAGGCACCGACCGCCCTAGAAAGCCATAGTCCAAATAAATCTTTTCTGCTGAGCGAGCAGGTAATACAGCCAAGAGCACTGAGATTAGGCTTAGCGCCCCAGCTGGGAAAACCTTCTGGGCAAATTTCAAAGCAGTATGTTTGCAGGACATCATCTTTAGAGGTATTGAATAACAACAACTGTTTAGGCTATTTCGCAAAGACCCATCGCAACATGGGGGGAGCAATAAACGTTGTCACGATAACCATCAATACAATCGCAACATTAAGGGCACCTGTCACCGCGCCAGCAGCAGCACCTAAACCAGCAAAAACTAGCCCCACTTCTCCTCTGGGAACCATACCAGTGCCAATGGCCAAGCGGTTAACATCATCCTCAGTAAAGAGAACATATCCAGCAGCGAGCTTGCCTGCAATCGCCACCACAATCAAAAATGCTGCAACCACTAATCCCTCTCGACTCTCAGGATTTGCCAAATTCAGTACCGTCAAGTCAGTTTTGGCACCAATTGTGACAAAAAAGGCCGTTGCGAATAGAGCTACCAGCGGATCGCAGGCTTTTTCTAAAGCGTGGGTCTCTTTTGTGTCTCCCAGAATAATACCTGCTGCAAAACAACCGAGAATTTCTTCTAATCCGATAGCGTGAGAAATCATCGCCATCGCGGATAAGAAGACAATGGCCCCAATCAGCACACTGTAGGGATTTTTGAGCTTGCTCAGGAAGTTGATATACCAAGGGCCAAATGTCTTATTGAGAACAATTGCGGCTACTACAAAAACAGTTGCGCTGACTATGGTACTCAATACGCTAGAGATCTCCAAGGTGCCGTGTTCGGCAATGCCTATCGCCACGGCTAAAATGGCAATTCCCAAAATATCATCCAGCACGGCCGCGCCCAGAATGATTTGCCCCTCTTTAGTATTTAGCACTCCCATATCTTGCATGATGCGAGAGGTAATGCCAATACTGGTGGCAGTGAGGGCCGCTGCTGCAAATAGTGCCGGAACAGTTGTTAAATGGAATAGAGCAGTGAGCCCGACAAACCCGGCAACCATCGGTAAGATGACCCCAGCGATCGCAACGGTTGCAGCCTGTGGCCCTACCTTAATCAGCTCCTTTAAGTCAGCCTCTAGGCCAATTTTAAACAACAACACCCCGACCCCCGTTGCTGCGTAGTCATTGACTAAAATCTTTATTGGCCCATCGAAAACTTCTCGAATAGTGGAAACCTCACTACCTGAAAATATCTGCACAAGCGTTATAGCCCAAGGTGCGACTTGATCACCATTACCCAAAATCAGTAACTTTACACCGGAAATGCCGATCACAAGCCCTGCAATCAGCTCACCTAAAACTGCTGGCAAACCAATACGAACTGAAATTTCACCAAAAAACTGAGCTACCAAGAAAACAAAGACAGTCATCAGTGCGATCGTGACAGCCAACGTCTTTACTTCCTGTCCTCCTTCAGCGCCACCAGCCATGGCCAAAAGGTGAGCGAAGGAAGGTAGTAGAGACTGGCTAAAATCATGGAGAAAGGGCGGATCGAGCAAAGCCGTAGATAAAAACATGTTCTTTACGCTCAGTATTGAAAGGCTAATATCAGTATTGAAAGGCTAATATTTGGGTAACGCTGAAGACAGTCGGATTCAAACGAGTATTATCAACAAGCCAGTGAAACAGTCTCATTTCCAAAAACAATTCAGTTCAGAGCGGGCTTTAAAGAGCTTGAGACATCAACCAGTATTGCTGCCTGCTGCCCGCTGGGGTTTCAGTGTGAACTTGTTGAAAGCCTAGATGCTCGTAGAGCCCCACATTTTTGGACGTCTCGGTGCGTAGCCAGCAGGTGGAATAGCCCTGTTGACGCATTTCGTCTAAGGCGGCTCTAATCATAGTTGAACCCAGCCCTTTTCCTGCTTGATCTGGACGTACGCCGACGGCCCAGATGTAGGCGAAGTCCTGGTCAGGATCTTGAAGCTGCGCATGCCGTAGAAAGGCCTCTTCACACACCTCATCATGAACCGTGAAACGATTGAAAACAGACGGACCCAGAAAAACGGGCACCCAGAGCATCCCGCTTCGGAACAAGTCGAGAAACTTTTCTCTGCGAGAAAATACTTTCCCTGGGACCCAAGCTAGAACGCCACCACCATCAGGGGTAATCGTCACGCTGCCGTGGCGGAAACTGCTACGGATAAGCGGAAAAAACAACTTGGTTAGCTGTTGTACACGTGTTTTGGCATCAGGCAGCACATAAGCCATGAAAGGGTATCCATCAAATGCCTGCCCCAAAACAGCAGCAGCCTCTTTTTGCTGCTGTTTTGTTAGGGATGTTTTTGCTTTTCGTTTTACTCGTTGCGTTGCGTTCTGTATTTCAGCGTATGAACTATTCGAGCGATCTAATTGAGCAACCATTATTTTCTCCAAGATTGTGATAATGACTAAGTTCTAAAAGGCAGTGTGAGTAGGGCTTTTAGGAAGCATCGCCTTAAACATGAACCAAACTCATGTTTACAGAATATGAGTTTAGTTCATGTTTGTCAACAGGAAACACAGATTTTTTTGTTGCGATGCTGAAAATCCTTTGCAAGCAGCGGTTTGAGCTAATTTAATGCCTCTGCGCCTAGGTCGCTTTTTCAGGCTCAGGTGCTTGGCGGTTGGGTGTTAGCTGTAAATACAGCCCTGGCACTACGAGCAGTGCAATCAGCGTGGCTGAGATTAGGCCACAGATGATAGCCATGCATAGGGGAAACCATTTGGCCTCGCTAAAAGCTAAGGGCATAAGGCCAATAATAGTAGTCAGTGAGGTGGTAATAATTGGGCGCAGGCGATCGCTCGCGCCCAACGCCGCCGCATGACGCACATCTAAACCTGCCTTGCGCCGCTCGTTCATGGTATCTACCATGACAATGGCATTGTTGACCACAATGCCGGTAAGAGAAATAATGCCAATCGCTGAGGGAAATGAGAATGGAATATTCAGCAGTACATATCCAAAAACCGTACCGATGAGCGCAAAAGGAATGGTCAAGATAATGATTACGGGCTGCGTATAGGAGCCAAACTGCAACACCAGTACAGCAAATACAAGAAAGATAGCGATGATCAGCATCAGCCCTGCAGAACCAAAGGTTTCGCTGCTAGTGTCGGCATCGCCGCCAAAGCGGTAGCTATAGCCCCGCCCCCATCGATTGGGGTTATCTGCATCAGCCGGGTCAAACTGCATAGCGGCAAGCTTAGGCGTCAGCTCAGCCAGAATATTGGCATCAAAGTAGCCCTGACCTGGAATCACTTTGGCCAATACGGTGACGCTACGCTCTGTGTTGCGATGGGTAATCGACAGTGGGACTGCGCCTTCAACAGGCTCGGTGAGTGCATCGGCGGGCAGGGCTTCTCCTTCGGGAGTGATAAAGCGCATGGTGGCAAATTCATCAAGTCGGGAGGGGCCACCAACTTCACCCTGTCTTGAGGGCCACTGAGTGCTGAGGCGAATTTCTAGGTCTTCTTCACCGCTGCCGATAGGAAAGTCTCCTACTTCATTATCAATCATCAGGTAACGGCCTTGCCCACCCAGGTCTTCCTGGCTCATGCCGTAGAAATCGAGTGCTTCTCGTTTAGGCACCAGCTTATAATCTTCGCGCAGGTTGCCCAGGTCATCTCTTACATCCATCGTGCCTGGAATTGCTCTGAGTGCCTGCTGCACTTGGGCCGAAATCTCTCTTAGGGTTTGTAAATCGTCTCCGTAGAGTTCGACTTGAATTGGGTCTTCGCCGCCGCCTGTGCGCTCAAATTGGATAGCGAGTACTGCGCCAGGATAATCTCGAATAATCTCTTCTTCAATCGTTTGTCTGAGATCCTGAACATATTCAAAAGAATCTTTTTGTCGGTGCGATCGCTCCACCATAATGGCTGAGAGTCCCACAAAGTAATCTGCGTTGACAGGCTTTATTTCGCTGGAGGCCACCGTATTGCTGCGCTGTCCCACGAGCTTAACGATATTGTCAAAAATTCTATTGTCAAAAACTCTCTGATTACTGGTTTCGCCGTTCTGCTCAGTATTGCTATCGCTATAGGTTCGTAAGAATTCGCCAATGCGATCGCCCACTTCTTGAGACCGTCCCAACGTCGCTGATGGCGGTAGCTCCACATTAATGCTGAGCTTACGACCTTCCGAGTCAGGAAACAGGGAAGACGACATCTGAGCAAAAAACACCATAGCGCAGACAAAAAGGGCAACGGTCCCTAACGTCCACATGCGAGCAACACGGCGATTGGGCACGGTGACCCTCAGGCTCCACTGGGTAAAGCGGGCAGACATCGTTTCGGTGAGCCGATCTCCTAATGTCTGAGAAACCTTTTTGGCTGATCCTTGCTTGAGACCGATACTGGAACCACTGTCTAACAGGAACTTGGAAAGGGGAACAACGACCAACAGTGCAATGACGTAGCTCAGCACCAGACAGGTAATTGCACTGATGGGAATAAGGCGAACAAATTTTCCCATGGTGCCTGCGATCGCCATCAAAGGCACCATCGCTAAAATCGTTGTTAGCTGGCCAGCAAACGAGGGCGCTGCATAGGTTTTCACCGTTTTGATCGCAGCCTCAGAGAAGGTAAGCCCTTGAAGATATAAGCCGTCATGCATCCCCTCTAGCATAAGAATAAACACATCTACTAGCAGCCCTAATGCCAGAATCATCCCAATCATCACCATGCTGTTGAGGGTGTAACCCATTGTCCACAGCACAAAAATGGCCCCAGCAAACGTGAGCGGAATGGCCAGCCCTGCAATTAGCGCCTCGCGCCAAGTCAGCGCTACCAGCAAAATCACAAATACGCACAGCGACGCTTGAAACACGTTGCTACCTAGATCATTTAACTCCGTGCGAATTTTATCGGCATCGCTATTAAGCACGCGGTAGTCCATCCCATAAGGCCAGATCTGCGGATCTTCTCGGGCTGCTTCCATAGCAGTCAAAGCGCCATTAACTACCTGAGTGGTATCACTGCCAGGGACTTTTACAATATTGAGCGTTACCGTTTGTGAAAACGGCTCTCCCTGCCAGCTGACAGCGGCTCGATTCGTTTCTCTTTCTAGCCCCTGATAAACATCTGCGACTTCTCCTAGGCGCACAATGCGGTTGTCATTGGGCCTGGCAACGGGCAAATTATTTAAATCTTCTAAGGTGCGAAATCGGCCATATAAGCGCACCTGTGCGCCGATTTCATCATCGCGCACCAAGTCCAATGAAGTATCGATATTACTCGCCTCAATCGCCCAGGCAACTTGAGTAGAGGCAATTCCCAGCGACGTCAGACGGCTGGGAATCATCTGCACATGAATCACCTCTTCGCGCCGACCGGCCAGATTCACTTCTCGCACATTTTGAACGGACTCTAGCTCATCACGCAAATCTTCAGCGGCCTGACTTAGAATATTGGTATCTAAGCCTTCTCCTGTGAGCGCGAGCGATAAAATAGGCGCATCCTGTTGTGAAAGCTGTTCAAATTCTGCTTGTTCGCGTCCAGTGGCTTCTGACGGCAGCTCAGGTTCAGCATCATCGAGCTTTCCCCTCAGCTTCTGAATTGATTCAGCCACTGGAGACTCAGCTTTAAAGGAAACGTCAATAATCGAGAAAGAATTAAAGGTTGCACTGGTAAAGTCATCTAATCCCTGTAGACTTTTGATTTCTTTCTCGATTTTATCTGTGACCTGATTTTCAATGGTTTCTGCATCTGTTCCCGGCCAGACGGTTGTGATCATCGCCCGCGCAATTTGGATATCCGGATCACCCTCTTTCACCATAGAGAAATAACCCATGATGCCACCCATGAACAGCATTACACATAGCAATATGCCGAAAATCTGTCGGGTAAAAAAGAAAGTCATCCAGCCGGGAGGCTGCGTCTGCTCAGGATGCTTGCTATTTTCATCCCGGGAGGAGGGAAATTTTTCTCCTCTCTGTGAGACTTCTTGAATATTCACTAATTCTGTCCCCGATTCACAATTTCAACCAGCGTGCCGTCGACTAAGCGGTTCTGACCTTCCATGACCACCCACTCACTCGATGCGACCCCTGAGAGAACTTCAACCCCTGATAAACCTTCTACGCCCAGCGTCACTTCTCGCTTCTGCGCAGTACCCTCTGATTCGTTCACAACAAAGACATAATCCGATTGATCTCTTGAAAACACCGCTCCGAGAGGAACAACAATCGCATCTTGATTCGCAACGGTTTCAATCCAGGCGTAAATGCGCGCACCTACTTTGAGATTTCGAACTTGCTGAAAATCTCGAATAGTGACTTTAGTTCCTCTGCCTTCTGGTGTTTGAGAGGGGCTGATGGCAAACACGCGGCCCTGGCTACCCCGCTCTTTTGCCAGCTCTAAAAGGTCGGATTGACTAGCACCTCCAGCTTGCGCGGTACTCACGGCTTCTTCCAATACGACAAAGGCCTTTTGCCCAGCGCGTATGGCATTCGCTTGATCAGATTGAATTTCTAGCTCAACTTCATAAGTGGACGGATCGACAACGACAATCGGGGCAGTTTCTATGACCGATTGAGGGCTGCTGACGTCCTGATACTGCGTATTCCAGTATTCTCCCTCCCGGATATTGACATAAGCAACAACACCATCAATTGGAGAAACAAGCTGAGTATCTTCCAGATCGACAGCGGATTGAGTTCGTCTTGCCTGAGCAGCGGTAATCGAAGATTGTGCAACTTGAATATTGTTTTCGGCTGAACTCACGTCCTGCTGAGCGATGTTGAAAGCCGCTTGAGCCTGATCCACTCGGTTGAGATACAGATCGCGATCGCTCTCGGCCACAGCCCCTGCATCAAATAGCCTCTGGTAGCGCCGTAATTCTGTCACTGCCAGATCCAAGTCGGACTTTGCTTTAACCAAATTTGCATTAGACTGCGACAAGGCTGCTTCTGACTGTTCTCGTCGATTGATAGCAACATTGATGTCTGCTTGAGTTGTATCGATGCTGGATGTTTGTCGCCTGTCATCTATGGCGGCAAGCAGCTGTCCTCGGCTAACCCAATCGCCCTCCCTTAGCTCTATGCCGTTGCTTCTTGCCACGTAGTTAATGTTGCCATTGGCAAAAAAATTCAGCACGCGCAGCTGGACAGGTAAAGCTGTGCCTGCTTCAAAGACCCATGCTTGAGCCAAGCCTTCTTGTATCCGAACAGCGCGAACCGGTAAAAGAGCTTGGGTACTTTTGTTGGTTGCTTCAGGAAGGGCTGGCGATATGATGCGCCGGGTAGCCCGCCAGCCCACTAAGCCGGATAAAAGAACTGCAATCAGTGCGAGCGCCGGCCATCTTTTTCTCATCTTGTTTGAGATGGTTTTCGCAGTTCCTCGCGTTGCTATAATCTGCAATTTTTGAGGTGCTGAGGAATCCTGATGGGAGATATCTTGATGATTGGCTCTCGAAATATTCAGTGGCTCGGTATCTTGTGCTTGTAGGTTCGATGAATCAGTGCTCATGGCATTCAATCTTTAGTGGCATGACTTCTGTGGGCAAAAACAGCTCTGTAAGTAAACATTGCGATGTAGAAATGCAACGCAAGACCCAAAAGGCGCAAGCTCGACATCGGATAAAGGGCATCTCTGAACTGAAAATGAGCAAAACGTTCGCTAATTTTCGATCTTTTATTTAAGACTTATTTAATTTTTTAGCTTAAGAGAAAGGCGTCTCCAAAACGTCTCCAACACATCCCTAAGACGTCTCTTAATCGTCCTAACCGCCACTCTACTGTTGGGTCAATTTGTTGTTGGATCGGCTTATCGGCGTAGCCGTGTTTCCACATGAACTGAATGAGGCAAAAATTCTTTGACGTTCTCATTTACGTAATTCATGACATACGCTGTGATGAACGGATGCTGAGTATAGGTATTGCCTTGCTGTTTTATCAGTGATCGCCCACAAAGTGACGCAAGTGCATCAATCAAAGCCGCTTTTCCATATACTGGCTGAATGTCGGCCTTAAGGCTCGACAAATCTTCTTGCTCTTGTGCGATCGCGAGCCAAGTCATAACGGCTTTCTCCAAAGGCGTAAGTCGCTCAAACTGACCATCGAGAAATCGTCTCACCTCTTTAAGTAAAAAGATATCTTCCCTTAGAAAGAGGGCAATCTGCCCAGAAAAAACATCATGAATTGCGCTGCTGATTTTTTGTAGTAACAATGGGCTACAGGCATAGCGATCACAAAGCTGCTCTTTTTCAACTTGAGTACCCTCCAACTGTTTAGTTTCCAACAGCGCCAGTGCAGCTTCAGAAGATCCTTCTAACAGTAGCTTTTGAACTGGGAGATTTTTACCAGCTAGCGTGTCAATTTCCTCGGGAGTCTCCCGACTGGTCAGTAGATAACAGCTTTTATGGTTGGCCTGACCAACCACAGACAGCAGTTCACTGTAGGATTCATAGCCTGCTCGATAGCACCCGGTGTTTTCTCCACTTTTGAACAGCGCTTCCATACCGTCTAAAATGATCAAGCAGCGAGATTGACGCAGCCAATGTATCAGTCGTGGAATAGAGTATGTTGTTTCTTGCTGAACAGAAATTAAGGAAATCTGCTCAGCTAGCAGCGTGTCTAGTCGGGGAGCATTGCGCAGCGATCTCCAAAACACAAAATCGAATTCTGACTGAAGTTCCTGTACCACTTTAGCTGCCAGGTAAGTTTTACCCACGCCGCCTATCCCCAGTAGCGCAACTAAACGGCAGCGTTGCTGCAAAACCCAACGACGCAAAATAGACGTTTCTGTTTTGCGTCCGTAAAAGAAACGGACATCTGGTGCTTCCCCGAAATCAGCCCCCATGCTGACCTGTAATCGGCTTTGACTAATTTCAGAGGATGTTAATAACAATTCATCGGAAGTCTCCTCTGAAGAGGAGGAGCCAATGTCACTAGATTCAATACCAGCGATAGTGATGTTTTTTGGAACGGTTGATGAATCAGCAGTTGATGCATCGTCTAAAAGTAGTTTTTCGTAAAACTGGCGAGTTCTCGCACTCGGGGCGATGCCTAGTTCATTACGCAGCATAGTCATGCACTGGTGGTAAACCTGCAGCGCGCTTGCCCGTTCGCCCTGTTGGACGTACATCTGCATCAAGTTTAAGTAGGCAAGCTCGATTTATGGATCAAGTTGTAATAGCTGTTGCATACAGCTAATCGCCCCACGATAGACAGCCGCCTCAATCAGCAAATGGCTTAAATCGTTCAAGGCGCTCGCCATTAGCTTTTGCAGCTGATTGCGAAAAGGCTCAATCCAGTCATCATAGCAAGTCAGCAGTAATCCACCTTTATACAGATTGATGGCTTGCTGTAATTTTTGAATACGTATACTCGGGGCATTTTGTTTGCTACCGGCTTGCTCAAGTAGCCGTTCAAACACTGTGACATCTAGCCAAAAGGGACGCTGTGGCTGCCAGGCAATAGTTTTTGCCGTCACCTTCAAGAACTGGTCGGCCTCGGGCAAAATCTTTTTAAGTCTGTGCAGCTCTCGTCTAAGACTAGCCTTAGCCTTTGTCTCTGGAGTGTTTGGCCAAAATAAAGTTGCTATTTGTGCCCGAGGTTGAGGCGATTGTGCTCGCAGCACAAAATAAGCGAGCAGCGATTGGTGACGGTCGCCTTGAAAGCCAGTGATGGAGCGATTTCCAAAGGTGACTCGCAGATGACCAAACAACTGGATACGAAGCTCATCGGAGAGTGTCATGCTAAATGCCTCATGGTTGGAATCATCAGTCCAGTCAGCAATGAGCTGAGCAATCAGAACTTTAAACGGCTGTGTTCAACTAGAATATGAACTAAGCTCACTTTTTTATAATATGAGCTTAGTTCATATTTTGTCAAGGAGACGCTTAAAGTGGCAGAGAACATGGTAGAAGAAATGGCAGCAAGTTCGCCAAAAAACGTAACAAGAAGATGGCGAAAGCCAAGGCAGGCTCGCAGTTTAGCCCGAGTGAATCGGATATTGGATGTCGCTGAGACGATGTTTATTGAAGAAGGATATGGGTCGACAACAACTAAGGCAATCGCGGCTCAAGCCAAAGTTCCCATTGGCTCGCTCTACCAGTTTTTCCCAGACAAAGCAGCGATTTTGCAGGCCCTGGCAGAGCGTTACAGCGAGTTACTCCAGCAGCGTTTCCAGGCATTTGATACAGACGAAATGGCACGGTGTCCACTAGTAGAGTATGTAAGCATCATAACTGAAGGCGTAGATCAGTTTTTTTCCGATTATCCAGGCTACTACGCTATTTTTATGGAAGTGCAAAGTGTGTTGCCTGAGGTGGAAGATGCAACAGATTCTGAACTCATTCAAAACATGGCAAAGCTGTTTATGAAGCGAGACAGTTCGCTGAAATCAGAAGACTATGAGGCGATCGCCTTTGTCACCGTTAAGGCAATGGGCAACTTGCAGTGGCTTTCTTTGGGACAGCCCCCTCGGTTTAGGCAACGGCTAGTGGAGGAAGTTAAACGACTGACCTTTCACTATTTTCAAAGCTACTTTCCTGAAACACCTGATTAAATTGAATGTGCAGTAGGGCTTTGTTGCACCAATATAGAAAAGGCAAATTGATTCTTCAAGAGCCTTCAG
>ERZ1740067.1537-NODE-1537-length-15584-cov-8.234658_pt1 | contig 15584 bp, 16 predicted proteins | sample MGYA00581736_ERZ1740067 | MGnify/ENA primary metagenome ERZ1740067 (study PRJEB43018, sample SAMN04849236) | marine metagenome | isolation source: floating plastic debris | place: Pacific Ocean | collected 2008-08-27 | study: EMG produced TPA metagenomics... | reverse complement strand
CTAGTAGAAGGCCGCGAAATTCGAGGTCACAATATTGTTGTTCAAGGTGTCGTAAAGGCTCATGTCTACGCAGAAGGACGGCTTACGCTGGGGGCGACTGCTCGCATAGAAGGTAATGTAACGGCCGGGGTAATCGATGTTGATCCTGGCGCTTATTACACAGGCTTCTTGGCGACTTGTGATTCACGAACGCCTTTTTATAGAAGTGAGCAGACTGCTGATAGCAAAACCGCTAAGACTGCCTAGTTGAGTGGCTTGGCTGAATCGCTTATTTGAATTTCTTGTCGCTGAATTGCTTAGTTTCTGCTCAGTTACCTTCTGGTTTGTAGCTGAGCTTGAACGCTGAGACAAAGTCGAGTGAGTTTTTGCATCAATGCATGGGCGCCTTGGATGTTGCCGCTGCGAGCGATTTGTTCTAACTGGCTAGCGGTGGCTGCGATCGCTCTAGCACCGACGTTGGCGCTGGCTCCTTTTAGGGCGTGGGCAGCTTCTTCGAGAGCTGGTATGTTTTTGGCTGCGATCGCGCTCCTGATCTCATGCAGACTGTTTTCTGCGTCCTGCAAAAAGATTGTCAGCAGCTCAGATTCAAAATCGGCATCTTCACCGGCGAGCTGATTTAGCTGGTGCCAATCGAAATCACAGGCAGCGGTGTGGCTTTTTAACATCTTAGGAGAAGTCCTCATAGCAATCAGTGCAATGAAAGGGGCGCACCCTATATGTCCAATCAAAACCTGTATGTTCAGTCAAAACCTGTATATCCAATCAAAAAATTGAGTCTAAATTAAATAGACGCTGTGAACCCTTTACCCAGTCTTTGCTGGAGGGCCATACGAATCGCTCGGTGGAGATAAAACCCGGTAGCAGACTATCAAATTACTTTGATTCCCACCGCTATCAACACATTACCCAGTCCTCTCGACACAGAGATGAGGGGCGTTAATCTTTATCAGAGCTTTATTGATGATTAAATTGCCTGTAGAGTTTTGTATGCAATTGTGAATCAGAAAAGCTTTGCCGACGTGTCTGTCTTTAAGGACTGGACCTGTACACTTTAGTTCCATTGCGTTTGGCCAGTATACGGATTACGCAGTTTCAACTATCTAAAATGTAATTTTTGTGACGTTGTCTTGTCCGTATAGCTTTATGAAACGGCATAAAGTAGCGACCTGTAAGGCATTGTCTTGCGGATGTCTGCAAAGACACTGGCTAAAGGCACTGGTTGAGTAGGTCCTGGTTGAGTCGGCACTGGTTAAGTAAGTGCGTTTTGGTGATCGCTTAGCTAGCGTTTTGGTCATCTATGCACCAGGCGAAAAGTATCAGCAGTGAAATCCATAGTAGCCATTGGGGCCAGTGAATCCATCCCCACAGCAGGCCGGGAAACGCGTCCATAAAATGGGAGAGGATCAACGCTGCAAGGACGGTGAACAGGAGGGCGAGCAGGCTCATAGAAATCAATAACTAGTGTGTGGTTCTGTAAATTGTTCTGTCATTTGGGTGGCGATTTTATCGCGGTGGCTAAAAATGCATATGAGGTAGCTGCTTGTGGGCACTGGTGTGCTGCGTGCAATATATCCGCTTGGCGTAATTCGCTCGCTGTATTAGCTTTCAGGTAGAGCATTCAGTAGGCAACTGGTGAGCAACGTATCACGTTTGTGCCGTTGGCTGCTGAGGACACACTGGGGGTTGCCTAGCTGTTGATACAGCTGCTTTTCATTTATTTAGGTCCCAAGTCAATGCCGCTTTATAAACAGAAGACTATTTCTCGTGAGAAAGAAACTCAGGAGCGTATTTTGAAGGCGGCCCAAAAGCTATTTGCGAAGCGAGGGTATGGTGCTACAACAACGCGTGACCTAGCGCAGGCCGCTGGTGTGGCCGAGGGAACACTGTTTCGACATTTTGAAAATAAAAAAGCGATCCTTGTGGAGGTGGCGACGCGAGGATGGACAGAAATCCTGACTGATTTGCTCACTGAGCTGAGTGAAATGGCGAGCTATAAGGCTGTGGCGCAGGTGATGCGTAAGCGGATGCTGAGCCTGAATGCGAATACGGATATGCTACGGGTGTGCTTTATGGAAGCGCAGTTTCATCCGGAGTTGCGCGATCGCATCCAATCTGAAGTGATTGACACCATGACGGATGTCACCGAAGCCTTTTTCCAGACGGCTATGGACAGAGGCGTCTATCGGCAGATGAATCCCAAGGTCGTGGCCCGAATTTTTCTTGGCATGTTTACGGTTTCGGGGTTTAGTCAAACTACGATGTCTGCGAGTGGTGACTCGCCCAGCGATATGAAGGAAATGGCTGAAACGCTAGCCGATATCTTTTTGAATGGTGTGTTAGAGCCTCAGGGCTAAGCATGTGGCCCGCTCGGGCTTCAGTTGATCGGGTGTAAATTTACACCGCTTATTTTCTGTGTGATGGCCTCCTGGTTTTATAGATACACCCTACCGATACAATAGGGGCTGGCAAAATACACAGTTCCTTTTGTAATGGCTAAGAATAAGTCTCCTAACACACCTGAACCCAACGACAGCAGTGATTCCGGCCTCGAAGGCATTCGCGCGGCTCGTCTACAGAAGGTAGAGGACTTAAAACAAGCTGGCCAGATTCCCTATGCTTACAGCTGGGATGTGACTCATCCCATTGCTGACTTGCAAGCTAAGTTTGCCGACCTTGAAGCAGGTACGGAGGAAAACTTTGCCGTGTCTATCGCTGGGCGTATTATGGCGCGGCGCGTTTTCGGTAAGCTGGCTTTCTTTACCGTGCAGGACGAAACCGGCACGATGCAGCTGTATCTGGAGAAGAAGACTATCCAGGCAGAAATGGGGGAAGCAGACGAACAGGCGTTTAATCACCTGAAGCAGCTTACCGACGCAGGCGACATCATTGGTGCAAAAGGGACTATCAAGCGTACGGATAAGGGCGAGCTATCAGTGAAGGTAAAGCAGTACGCCATGCTGACGAAGTCTTTGCTGCCGCTGCCTGATAAGTTTCACGGCCTAACGGATGTTGCCAAGCGTTACCGGCAGCGATACGTTGATCTGATTGTGAACCCTGATGTGCGCGATACCTTTCGTAAGCGCGCAAAGATTACGGCTGCAATTCGTCGCCATCTAGATGAGCTGGGCTACATCGAAGTGGAGACGCCTGTGCTGCAATCCGAGCCCGGTGGGGCGGAGGCTCGGCCTTTTGTGACCTATCACAATACGATGGATATGGAGCTGTATCTGCGGATTGCGACGGAGCTGCACCTGAAGCGGATGGTGGTGGGTGGCTTTGAGAAGGTGTTTGAGCTGGGCCGAGTGTTTCGCAATGAAGGCATTTCGACACGGCACAATCCTGAATTTACGACGATTGAAATGTATCAGGCCTATGGCGATTATCAAGACATGATGGTGCTAACTGAGAACATGATTGAACAGATTGCTGAGGAGGTGTCTGGCAGTAGCACGGTGACTTATCAGGGGGAAGAGATTAGCTTTGCGAAGCCCTGGAAGCGCATTACGATGCATGAGGCTGTACAGGAGAAAACGGGCATCGACTTTGCCCAGTTTGATAATTTGGCAGCTGCTAAATCTGCGGCTAAGGACGCAGGCATTGGCGAGGTAGATGAGTGTGAAAGCATTGGTCATGTGCTGAATGAAGCCTTTGAACAAAAAGTAGAAGAGACTTTAATCCAGCCGACGTTTGTGACGGATTATCCGGTCGAGATTTCACCGCTTTCAAAACCGCTTCGGAGCAAGCCAGGACTGGTGGAGCGCTTTGAGCTATTTATCGTGGGGCGAGAGACGGCGAACGCGTTTTCGGAGCTAACTGACCCCATCGATCAACGGGCGCGGCTAGAAATTCAGGCGGCGAAGAAGGCGGCTGGTGATTTGGAAGCCTCTAGTTTGGATGAGGACTTTATCACTGCGCTGGAATATGGGATGCCGCCTACGGTAGGTATGGGTATTGGGATCGATCGCTTGGTGATGGTGCTGACCGATTCGCCGAGTATTCGTGATGTGATTGCCTTTCCGCTGCTGAAGCCAGAAGGGTAAGGGCTGAGCAGTAAAGCACTGCTAAGTCTTTTTAAGACTAAGTCAAAAACCGGCGATTCGATCTAAGCAGATGAGAAATAGATGCGCATTTGGTACAAGTGAGTAGGAAAAAGAGAAGCTGCCGCTACCTGACCACCATTGAGCATCTTTGTGCTTGAAGGTGATGAACCCGTCTTGCAAACTAGCCTGCTTGAAGTCGCGGATTTCAACTATTTGCGAATCGCCTTTTTTGGGAAAGAATTCTAAACTTCCTTTTCTCATGCGAATGGTTTGAACTTTGTTCTGCCATGGCTTTTCACACATTGGAAAATCGACATATTCTTTCTCCTCAAATTCTTCATCTACTATTTTTAGTAGATGGTTAGTCCAGGCAGATTCTGCGGCTTCAGCATAGTAATATTTGTCTCTTTCTCCTCTCTTTCTCTTCTCGCCAAAATACATTCCCGAGACAACAAATTTAGCCTTGTCTTGCTGAATCCATACAAATTTGTACGACGTGCCAGCGTAGATGCCATTAGTGTATTGATGACGTTTGGTAACGAATAGGGCAGCTGCTTTGTCAAATTGTAGTGTCTTTGTTTTTGGTTTACCTGGCATATATAGCTTCGCAGAAGACTCACAGACACCCACCTCACCAATAAAATAGCAGTAGATTTTTTCAGTCAAGACTATTGCTGCAACCAATAGCGCGCACAATCCACTGCCGATAACAAGCACGTAAACACTTGGCACCAAAGAAAAGAAGAATAGCGAAACTGCGACTAACAGCCCAGATACGAGCATTACGTAAACGAGGAGTTGTCTGCCCGGTTCTCGTTTTGACAGTGTGCCATCTGCGCATGCAAGTTCGCCGATCTCTCGCGGAGGACCTACAAAAAAGCCCACTGTCGATAGATCTTTCTCGGGCGTACAGCTTTTTATTTTATAGGACGGTGTCCATGCCTCTTTTAGATGGCTACTCATAAAAATTTTAGGTTAGGGTCAGTCTATTTAAGATGAGTTTTCCCTGAAGGGGTGACACAACGCTTGAGAGCCATCTGTAGTGCAGGCTCAGTAGGATGAATGGAGGAAAAGATAGGCTTGTTTTACGAACTCAACCTATCACTCTCATGAGACCTCAACGCTATCAATTTGTACTTAAGCGTCAGCTCAACGCTCGTAAGTATCTACTGCTGAGGCTATTAGTGACCGTCGTCTATCGCTACCGTGATGTTCGTCTAGCAAATGTGGCTGAAGCACTGCCGCTACCGATTTTGTTCGAGGCTCGGTGAAAAAAGTCCAATGCTTTCTTACGCTGGGTGCCTTTAAGCTAAAGCACTTGTGGCTCAACGTGATTCAAGTATTTATCTGTGAGTCACTCTCTGAGTAGCATCAGGTCTACGTTGCCATTGACCGTACGACCTAGCGCGATATCAATCTGTTGGTGGCCAGCATCGTGTGGAAAGAGCGGGCTATTTCCTTTTATTGGCAGTGCTTAGCATGTCTTGGCAATAGTTATCACACCACACAAATATCATTCCTGGCAGCTGCCCTGCCAGTTTTGGCAGACTATACCGTAGTCATCCTGGGCGACCGCGAGTTTTGTTCTGTCGAACTAGCTCGATGGCTAGGCAATCACGGGCATTACTACTGCCTAAGTCAGAAGAAATAGTTGTGAATCAGCGAAACGTGGGATTTAGATTTATCAGAGCTTTCAGCTATTCGGCAACTATACCTGAATGTGTTTCTTAAAGAAGGTGTCAGAGAATGTTACAAATCTCTCCACGTTTCTTTGAGGTACAACCGAAGCGAAACCGTCTTAGAAATCAATATCCTGAGCAAGATTCAGTCAATTTACGGAGATTTTACTCCCTTTGGCAATAGTTAACAGGTCGATCCACGAAAAACTACGGATGGCGCTTAGCAGAGAATCAGGAAAAACTAGATAATCTCCCTCGTTGGCACGCCCTAATGATTTCTGCAGCACCTGCGCCCTCACAAGAATTTTCTAGAAAACAACACAACTCGATTTGGACACCACGTCCGTATCGACAAGTAGTAGTAACCCTCGGCAGCATTTTGCTGTGGCCTGCATTTGCAGCAGGATACTTGCTCTTTAGCCTTACAGAGAAGCCGGAGCCCAAAACGGCCCCTTTCAGGAGCAAAATCACACCCGTAAATCCAAGCGCCTAGGCCAAAACCTCTACGACTACAATCCCGCCTCTACAACAGTCCTCGGTAGCGAATAAATATCAAAATAGCTGCCCAAGAACCGAGCGTTACTTTCAGCGCGACTAAAACATTAAGGAATGGAATCCAACCACCGCTTACCAAGTCACCGATTTCTCGGGCCGGTAGCGACAGTCCCAATAAACTCAGCAGCGCGATTACAATGAAAATCAGAACGGAAACTTTCTCCCAGGTCGCAGCTCGCCAACGCCGGTAAACAGCCTCCATCCATGGCGAAGGCGACGTGATTGCCACTAGACCAATTGCCGTGCCACCGGCCACGCCAGCCGCAAATCCTCCTCCTGGACTAAGGTGTCCGCGAATAGCCAGCTCTACACACACCAGCGCAGCAATCGTGGCGCCTAGTCTTGCCAGCACAATAGAAGGCTGGTCAGAAAATTGATAAACCGTATGAGATGGTTGCTCATCTGAGAGCAAGAAACGGGCTCCCATAATCGCAATCGTAAAGACTACCACCTCAAAAATTGTGTCGTAGAGTCGATTTCTAAAGATAATGCCTGACACTGCATTGGGCACGCCGCTTTCTTCTACCACCGTTTCTACGATCGATAGCTCAGCTGGCACCTCTGCCGATAAATCTGGGAAAAACAGCATCTTCACAAATAGAATTGCGCCCGCTGCTACATAAACCCATCTCATAGCGACCTCCACTCCATAGCGATTCCTACCCCGACTTGTACTCCACAGCAACTGCTATCCCACACTGATCTCAAAATCAATTTCCAAATCAGATTATCTTCAAATCAATCAGCACCGATATAAGACAGCTTCACTGATGGCGACACACCAGAGCGAAGAATGTTGTACAAGCGATCTACTCTGGTTTCAACAATGCTTGAAAACTCGTCCGAAGTAGGGGCTGAATCTAGATATGTGATATGAATCTCTTTCGTCTCCAGTGCATCTGCCAGCGCTTGGGTATCTGGATACGGCACCAGCTCAATCCGGACGTGCTGCCGATGAAAGATTTTCTCTAGTGTCAGCAAAGCAGAATCGCATGGATAGGCTTTTTCCGCTTCGGCTGCGTCAAGTTCAAGCACGCCGACACGAACCGTCATGGATGAGCGCACTGCGATCGCGTATAGCGTAATCGACAGCATCGTCCCCACTAACGCCTCGGTCAGGGCTACATCAGCTGCGCCGTACAGAGCATAAACAAGGGCTGCGATCGCGCCCAAAATCCCTCGAATCACCAGCGCCTGATACGGATTGCGCTGGAGAACCAACATCACAGCCACCAACGGTAGTAGCGCTGTAATTGCAATCGTGTAACCATCGTCAGTCATAACGTCCTCTCCCACTCGAACAATAGGCCAGCACGTAGCCCAGCACCGTATTCCAAATCGCCAACGAAATAATCGCTAGCAGCAGCAGCGGCCACTCATAGGGCAGCTTTAGCAACAATCCAACGACAATTGCCATCGACCCCAGCGTGTCTGAAACCGATAAGCTGTGTAACTTGAATAGAACAGAGCGATCTCCCAGTAGGGGCAGCGTCCCCCAAAACCAAAAAACAATTCCTACACCAAAACAAACAGCGCTTAATAAGTCGATCATTCCAGTAACCCCTCATCCAGGTTCATCCGCCTCAAAATGTGCGCCAGCAGCATCAAAGAAGCATTCCCCAAGCTCAATATCAACACGCCTACGACCCCAATCATCCAGTCGTCACGCAGCACAGAAATCACTAAAATCATCAGAGACGTTTTTGTCGCAATACTGGCAAACGCCAACATTTTTTGCCAAATATCCTCGTCTTGACAAGCCTCATAGATGGGAATCAACAATGCCACAATCATGGCAATTAACAATATATTCATCGCCTTTTTCTCCTTCTGACCCAGTGAACTTCGTGACGACCTTCCTCATAGTGCTTAACCACAATGGATTTTGGCGTAAAGGTAATCAAAAAGATGTCCAAAAACAAAAGCCCTGGCGTTCTTCTGGGCCGGCTAGGCACCACCGTGAGTTCCTCTTCGGTGTGCGGAGAAAGCATCATCTCAAAAGCTTCGATGTAGGCGCGAGGAATCGCGACCACCGTCTCCCACAAAATCTGTAACCAATCTTTTAGGACTGCCGGGGCTATATACGAGCGGGGCCCAAACTTTGGCAGCAACAGTGAAATGACAATCCCCACCAAGATATTTGCCCAGCTCAAATCAGCGGTCAACAGAAACCAAATAGTCAGCCGTAACAGTAAGTCTCTATAACCAATCATGCCAACACCATCCAAAACAAAAAGGTCAACGTCAGGCTCATTGCACCAATCAAATGGTCAAACCGCTCGGCAACACGAGGAATCTTGACGGATACCCTTTGGAACAGCAGAAGATACATCAGCCACCCCAGCGCAATCGTGACCAAAGGCTTAACGGTATTGCTGAGCGTGTAGGCCTCGTAATAAAAAATATTGGCAAAGACCAATCCACCGAGTAGCACTGCCATAGCTAACCAAAATCCAGTGCCAGGAACCTTTTTGGCCTGGTCTTGGCTGCTGAGCGTATGGGGCAGAAAAATGAACTTAGCAAAAGAAATCGCCGTTCCTAGCGCTGCAATGTTCATCCCAATCACCTGCCAGGGCAATAGATTCTTAGTCGTGAGTACTTTCGCCCCAAACCCAGAGAGCAAAGGAAAGCCCGAGATCGAAAAGCTGGCGATCGCCAGCGCAATCCACAGTGACGTTGGAATCGGATTCTTCTTCAGAGACTTAATGTCCCGGCTAGGTAGTTTGCCGACCGTCAAAAACAGTGCCGACTTGACCAAACCGTGCGTCAGCGCATAAAAGCCGCCAACAGCAGGTGCGGCCAACACAAACCCCAGCTGAGAAACCGTATGAAAAGCCAGAACCCGCTTGGTATCTTTCGCAAACACCGCGAAGCCGACCCCAAATAAGGCCGTTGCCACCCCAAAGAACCTGACCAGCGGGTCGAACTCAGGCAACAACAAGGCAAAGCGCACCATAGGGAAAACCCCTGTTTTGACCACAACACCTGAGAGCAGTGCGGACACTGGTGACTCCGATTCTCCATGAGTAGGCGGTAGCCACAACCCAGAAACAAAGATGCCGCCCTTACTCAGCAGGCCTAAAAAGATCAGCGCGATCGCCTCCGCAGGTGCTCCCGTCAGCGCATCAAACGCAAAAGAACGATTTGCCTGATAAACCAACGCCGCACCCAGCAAGTAAAACAGCATTGCCGTATTGCTCACAAACAAATATCGCAGTCCTACCCACACCGCGCGATCTGTTCGCGGATAGGCAATCAGCAAAAAAGCGGCAATCCCGATGACCTCTAGCGCCACATAAACGCTAATCAAATCCGCACAGATAAAAACAGAATTTACACTGCCGTGCAGAATAATCGCCTGTGTGTAGAAAAAGGCACTCTTCCCAGAAGACCAGCAATACAAAACAACCGCAGCCGTTACCACGGCATTGGTCAACACAAAGAAACCGCTGAGCTGATCGACAAGCAGGCTAACGCCAAAGCTATCAATCAAGGTCACCGCCATCGGCTCGGCATAAACGACATGCCACAGTCCGTACGCCAGCGAAATCAACGAAACCGCAACCGCCAGAACCCTCGCCAGCTTAGGCAACAGATAAATGCCAAAGCCAACAAACAGCGGTAGCGTAATCCAAATGAGAGTAAAAGTCGTCATCATGTGTTGCTGCGCTCTATCTCACTGCACTCCAGCGTAGGATTGTCGCGGGAAAGCTTCATCACGCCCACGAGCATAAGCGCTTGAATAGAAAAGCCAATCACAATCGCTGTTAAAATTACCGCTTGCGGTACCGGATCCGCATAGTCTGTTATTGCAGAATCCACTATTGCAGAATCCACAGATACACCGCGCTCAGGGAGCGCAATCGGCGTCATAAATCCTGTACTTGTGGCCACCAGCACATAGAACGTAATTACTCCCGTGCTCATCACATCCATAGAGATGATTTTCATCATCAGATTTTTCTTGAGGATGATACCGAAAAAGCCACAGAACACTGTGACTAGAATAAGGGCTTCTAGAGTAAACATGAGTCTTTTGCCGTAAGTCGCTTGCAGAGCTTATGGAAGAAAGGGAATGCTAGGCGGATTCAATACTGACCCTAGCACCCCTTTAGATAGTCAAATAGAACCGTTAAAGCAGCTTGGCAAAGAGGTAGGTGTTCAATCTAACCATCTTTACGCTGCCACCTCTACTCCGCTGCGCTAAGAACAGGGGAATCTGAAGCTGAGGCTTCTTCTGACTCTTCTAAAACCGACTGCAATAGGGGCGGCGCTAGGAAGGTAGTCAAAATCACCATCATAATAATGGCTGCTTCTAGAGGCTTATCTAGGACGCCGCTAGCGGAACCAATCCCAGCGAATACAAGCCCTACTTCGCCCCGTGGAATCATACCCACACCAATCGCCAGTCGATTAATGCCAGGCTGTCCGAACACAGCCCAGCCAGTCATCACCTTGCCGATAATGGCAACCAAAATTAGAAACGCAGCAATCACCAGGCCTGCTCTATTTTCGGCAACCGCTGGGTTCAGCACACCTAAGTCAGCTTTAGCACCGACGGTAACGAAGAAAATCGGCACCAGCAAATCAGCAATCGGTAGCACCTGCTGGTCAAGCTCCTTTCGCTTGTCGGTTTCATCTAGCACCAAGCCAGCGGCAAAGGCACCCAGAATAGCCTCTAGGTGAATGACATTGGCAAGAAATGCCATGACAAAAGCAAAGGTGATAGCCGGAATCAGAAGCGCACCTCTAGTTTGAAGCTTATCTGCGATCGCAACAAAGCTTTTGTTAAAGAAATTCCCCAAAAAGATCGAACCCAGCAAGAAGACAGTCGCACTCACAATCAGATAAGCCACATTGAGCAAATCAACTTCACCCGTCTTTGCCAAACCAGCCACTACCGCAAGCACAATAATGCCAAGCACATCGTCAATGACCGCCGCACCTACGATAATCTGGCCCTCAGTCGATTTTAGGTGGCCGAGTTCTGAGAGAACCTTAGACGTAATGCCAATACTGGTTGCTGTCAACGCTGCCCCTGCGAAAACTGCAGGCACCACTGGAGCGTGGAATAAAGTGACCAGACCCACCGTTCCCAGCAAAAAGGGAGCAGCGACTCCAACCACAGCCACAATCGCTGCCTGAGAGCCCACCTTAGAGAGTTCTCTTAAATCAGATTCTAGGCCAATTTCAAACAGAAGAACAATTACACCCAGCTCAGCAAGGACAGAAATAACCTCGCTCTGGCTCTGGAAGATACGGGTCACCGCTTCCGCGTCTAGGCCACCCAGCACTTGCAGTAAATTCATAATGGCAGAGCTGTCAGCTGTCGCCCCCGTCTCTGGGAACATCAGCAAGTGAAGCGCCGAAACGCCTACTACAACACCGCCGACGAGCTCTCCGAGCACAGGGGGAAGGTTAATTCGCTTAGAAAGCTCACCACCCAGCTTACTGGCTGCATAAACAACAACCAATGTCAGCAGCACACCCGCAAGCACCCAAGAACCATATTCAGCCTCTGGCGTACTTGCCAATACAGGCGACAACAGCCCAGAAGATACCGTTCCTAAAGGAGGTGGAGATGAAAAGAAAGAATTAATAATAGAGAGCATCACAAATCGAATCTAAAGAGCGAAACAACAAGAGACGAATTAGCTAAACTAACGAGCTGTAGTTCAGCAGTGATTCCAGCAACAGACTAGCGAAAAAGGAAACCAAGCGCTGTGCCCGCAACGGGAATTCAGCGCAGTGGTTATTAGTTAGCCCATTACTGGGGAAGTTCCGTAATCAAGCGGAACACTTTGATCAACAGCAGCATTTCCATAGGACACAGCATGTGCCGCGTATTTCAACGCATCCTCGCGCTGCTCGAAGATATGATTTTGTGAGATAAGCGCCAAGACACCCAGATCCTTGAGTCGCTTCAGCGTCTGCCGCCCTGTCCCAACTAGGAACACATGGCGACCTTTCTCCAAGGCTTCCTTAATCGCGTTCTCAATAGTTAGAGAAGCCGTCACACCAATGTGGGGAACTTCAGAGAGGTCAAAGACAACAGCATCGCAGTCTTTAATCGCATTGTGCTCACGCGTAATCGCCTTAGCCACCCCAAAAATCATCGGACCACTCAGCTTGAACAACAGAACGCGATCATTCGCTTCCGCCAGCCAGCGTTTTTCATTCGGGTTCAACAAAATGGTGTCATCAGCGTCGCTGATTGTCTTCACAGACTTAGCTTGCAGCAAGCTCATTTTCTCAATCGTCAGGATATTGGCCACAAATACACCAATACCAACGGCTACAATCAAATCGACCAACACCGTCAATAGAATTACCGCGTACATAATCAGTGCGGCCTTCCATGACACTTTGTGCGCTCGCTTCAAAAAGTCCCAATCAATAATATCGATACCGACTTTGAGCGCAATGCCAGCGAGCACAGCCAAGGGAATCGACTCCGCAAGATTCGCAGCACCCAAAATCACCACTAGAAGCACACCCGCGCGGGTCAAGCCAGACAGCGCCGTCCTGCCCCCGGATTGAATATTCACGACCGTGCCCATGGTTGCCCCTGCCCCTGCAAGGCCGCCAAACAAACCAGATGCGATGTTCCCCAAACCCTGACCAATCAACTCTTTGTTCGAGTTGTGCTCGGTGCGAGTAAGACTATCTGCCACCATAGATGTGAGCAGCGCGTCGATACAGCCCAACATGCCAAGCACCGCCGCATCCACAAACATCAACTGGAGTTGATCGCCAGAGAACGTGGGCCTAATCATGGACGGAAAGCCCATCGGAATTTCACCAATCCGACGAATGTCTACGCCCTGAAACAGAATTAAAGAGACGACAGTACCAACAATTAGCGCAATCAGCTGAGGCGGAATCACCTTCTTGAAGCGAGCAGGCATAAACCAGATGATACCGACAGTACCAGCTGCCAGAATCAGCTCAGGAACCTGCACATTCGCCAACAGCTCCGGAATCTTCTGTAATGTCCCGACCACACCGCCTGTAGGACTCTGTTGACCTAAAAAGGGTGCAAGCTGCAAGATCACAAGGATGATGCCAATACCAGACATAAAGCCTGAAATCACGGTATAGGGCATCATTGTCACATATTTACCTAGCCGCAGTAGCCCAAAGATAATTTGAAAGACACCGGCCATCATAACGACGGTAAACGCCATCGCTAGGCCGTTCTGTGGGTTTGACGGGTCTGAGGCGATCAAGTTGGCAATGACTGCGGTCATCACAACCGTCATTGGCCCCGTCGGCTCAGAAATCAGCGTCGGTGTCCCACCAAAAAGAGCAGCAAACAGTCCGACTAAAACGGCGCCCCAAAGACCAGCCACCGGGCCTGAAAACCCGACTGACTCTGGAACAGAGCCAAAAGCAGCGACCCCGAAAGCGAGCGCCATAGGCAGAGCAATAACAGCGGCTGTTACGCCACCAAATAAGTCTCCTTTTAAATTTCTAAAGTTGATTCTATTGGTTAACTGCATGTCAAACCTCCAAATAAATGGGTATTAAAGGCTTCTCACTCAATACGAAGAGCTAGCTGTGAAAGAAGCACCTTAGCAACAGGCGCGATGGCAAAACTCTTTCTGAGGAGGAGCGTATGAGTCGTCCTGCCAAGAAGTGTCAAATAGACTTGAGTCAATTACATTTAATTTCTCATTGAATTAAGTCTATATCAGTTTGTGCTCAAATCCACGCGCTTCGCTCATAGAATCTGCAATAAGGGAGAGAAGAAAAACTTATTCGGCTGTCTGGATGGCCTCAATCAAACAAAATAATCCAGCCAAAATTTAATCATGAACCCAAGGCCAGCTAGAGTTTTCATGGGTATTCACCAAAGCAAAAGCCTTTTGCTTTGGGAGGCATCCTGTTTACAAAAGGTAAAAAAATATTCTTACCTTTGATGGTTGACAAAAGATTGTTTATCCTGTGACCGAGAGTCCATCAACCGCAACAGAAGGCGTGTAAGTAGAGCCACTCCACTCGGCGTCTTTACCTAGTGCGATCGCACCGGCAAGTGCCTCATAGGCATTCCCAGACACCATGGTGTCCTTCACGCGGCCCACAATTTCACCTTGACTCACCCGATAACCCAACTCCAAGTTAATCGCAATATCGCCAGTAATATCGCCGCCTTCGCCCATCACCTGGTCGACAACAATGGCCTCTGGATAGCTTGCTAACAGGTCATTCCAGCTGAGTTCACCCGGTGTTATCAACAGATTAATCAGCCCAGGCGTCGGGTAGCCACCCAGACCAGAACGTATACCGTTTCCCGTAGAACCCTCACCGAGTCCCGCAATTCTCTGATCAGAAGCGCCAACGGTAAGATCGCTGTACCATCGTTTCACGACACCACCTTCTATTAGAGTCAACGACTGAGTCAGCATACCTTCATCATCAAACGGGCAGCTATAAGGGCCCACCGTCGGATCTTGCCGGAGTGTCAGCGCAGATGAAATAACGCGATCGCCCCACTTCTCTCGCCAAGGCGACGTCCCCTCCAATACTCTTTTCCCATTTAGCGCCGCACACAGGGTATCCCACAGCAGCCCTGCCGCCCCAGCCGTAAAAATTATCGGCACCCTCCCTATCACAGGCTTAGCCGTCTTTTGTGCCCAGCTCATGCGCTGAATAATATTGTCAGCAACCCTCACCATATCCAGCTGATTTCGATTGACTGCGCCATCGTCCACACACAAAAAATCGTTGTGCTCAACCAGTTCAGCGCTGATATATCCGCTTAGCGTCGTATCTTGCGAGCGGTAGTCGAGCCCAGTAGAAGTCACCAGCCGCACCTGTTCCACATCACAGGAAAGACTGGCCTCACACACCACTTCAGGAAAGTGATCGCGAATCAATAAAATCGCCTCTCGCCCCTTCTCCACCAGCACCTCCACTGGCATAGCCTCACCTACCGCACCAAAATCCCTTTGGCCACCTTCTGTGAGTCTCGGCGTTTCCGGCTCATTCAGCGCACTAATCGCCAGAGCCTTCTCGACTAAAACACTCGGCTCAATCGGCCCATAGCCTACTGCTACACCCGGCTTACCATCTCGCCACAGCCGCAGCGCCACCCCTTCCGCCTGACTCGTCTCCGCCTGCTTCAGTCGATTCCCCTCAAAGATAATCGGCTTCTCTAGCGAGCTAGACTGATACACTTCTGCGGCCTGTGCACCCGCTGAGATCGCCTTCTCCAGCAGCATCTCCGGCAAATTTGCACTGTAATCTTTATCGTTCATCCAACAACGCCAAAAATGCTAAAACAACGCCATTCGTCCAGCCAAAGCCT
>ERZ1740067.1536-NODE-1536-length-15603-cov-6.040520_pt1 | contig 15603 bp, 14 predicted proteins | sample MGYA00581736_ERZ1740067 | MGnify/ENA primary metagenome ERZ1740067 (study PRJEB43018, sample SAMN04849236) | marine metagenome | isolation source: floating plastic debris | place: Pacific Ocean | collected 2008-08-27 | study: EMG produced TPA metagenomics... | reverse complement strand
AGAACATCGGCCTGTCAAAAATTAGTCACACCCTTGCAAGGACTTGGCGCTAAATTATGTTCATCGTAGTCGCGAGTACCGCAGGATCATGATCGGTATTAAAGTAACTTTCAGCAGCCTTTTTGGTGCTGCCATAGCATTTTGGATGCTTAGCGCGCCTTCTGCCGCCTTCGCTGATGCGGGCGCTGACGACTTTTTGATCTTTAAAGACGCAGTCCCCACAGCGGTCGATCAAGCAGCCCTGATGCGCCTTGAAGCGATTGCTGACCGGCGCTTAGCACCCTTGGACAGCACAGCGTCAATCACCTCACCCACATCCTTTGGTTTGTTCACGCCGCGCAACATTGGGTCCCAACTCAGCCTTTATGAGCGTGATGCCGGACCAGACAGAACCAATTTTGGTGTTTCCTTGATCAGCAAACCTGTTGCCGTGTCCGGGGTATCGCCGTCGTCCGCCTTCGTTTTGGGGTCTGATGATGATCAGGCCTATAATCTGGGCCTTAGTGTCGACTTCGCTCGGTTTCAGGTGGATGCCGCGCTTAGCCGCATGACTGACATCGACTATGATTTCGGTCTAACCGGACTTGGTCTCGACATGCGGTATTTAGGGGACAGCTGGCAAACCACTTTGGCTCTCAGTGGAACCCAGGCGACGAATTTAGGCCTTGGCAGTCTTGGCCGCGGCTTGGGCCTGGTTCATGACGAATCCTATGCGGTGGAATGGGGCGCAAGCTATCTTCTCACGCCGCGCCTCTCGCTTGGTGGAAGCTTGCGTTTGTCCACCTTCCGCGACGATGTAATGTTCGGCGATCGCACAACGACGGATTCGTCCATCTTCTTAGGGACAAACCTGAAGTTCTAGCTGCCTAGAAAGGCGCTAATCGCGCCATGGCCTACAAACCAACCACACGGCTTCACCAGCTTTAAGGTTTCGGCATTGATCCCGCCTAAGGCCAAACACGGTCTTTTGCTAAGCCGCGCGAGCTGCCGCGCGGGATAAAGACCCAAACCGCTGCGGCCGGGATGGCTTTGTGTTGTAAAGAGTGGCGATACGAAACAGATATCCACCTTGGCACGGCGCGCTCGCACAGCTTCGGCAGCGCTATGGACGCTGCAGGATGTCAGGCCGCTGCGGCGCTGCGGGATGCGTTTCCACTTCGGATAGTGCCGGCGAAACCCATGCTGGCCTGAGATATGGAGGCGGCGTTGCTGTGCACACAGTGTCGCCATAGCCGCCGTTTGCTCTGGCTTCTCTTGCCGATAGTCTCGCACGATCACGCCTATGTCTCTGCTTAACGCACTGATTTCTTCAAGGATTTCGGGTCGACGTAGCTCTGCGGGGCCAACGAACAGGATCTGAAGCCAAAGCCCGTCATGCCGTCTTCGCGGCCCTTTGCGACGAGAAAGGCTTGCGGCGGCGAAAGAGCTGCCATAGGGGACTTGCAATGGACTTGCCTGCTACATCGGATGAACGTCTAGACGCTGTCTTGGCGGATATTGCGCGCTATGCCAAGCGCAACGATCGCGATCCGGCTGACATTGCGCTAATGGCAGTCTCAAAGACCAAATCAGCTGAAGACATCCGTCCCGTCTTAGCCGCTGGCCATCGCCTCTTCGGTGAAAACAAGGTGCAGGAAGCCGCCGAGAAATGGCCAGATCTCAGGGCAGCCTATCCCGACGTTACACTTGCACTCATCGGCCCTTTACAGAGCAATAAGGCACGTCAAGCGATCCAAGTCTTCGACCGGATTGATAGTGTTGACCGGGAAAAAATCGCACGGGCCTTAGCCCGCGTTATGCAAGAGGAAGACTGCCAGATCCCGATTTTGGTGCAGGTTAATACCGGAGAAGAAGCGCAAAAGGCCGGGGTCGCCCCAATGGAGGCTGATGCCTTCATGGCCTTTTGCCGGGAGGAGTGCGGTTTGGATGTCCAGGGTTTGCAGTGCATTCCCCCTGCTGACGATCATCCCGCGCCCCATTTCGCGCTGTTAGGGAAAATTGCTGCGCGCAATGACCTTAGCATCTTATCCATGGGCATGAGCGCGGACTATGACGCGGCCATCGCCATGGGCAGCACAATCGTGCGTGTTGGAACGGCCATTTTTGGTGCGCGCACTCTCGCACCTAAACAATAGAAATCTCCATATGGGGTGTCAGTAGCGCGAGCATCGCTAAAAAGTCTGATCGGCGCAGCGCAAGACAGCCTTGCGTAGGTGTCAATTCGCCCTTGTCATGCTTGGCTATGTGCAGAAAAATAGCACTTCCGTAACCGGGAACCGCGGGCCACCGGTTGTGTGAGAGAACGATAAGGCCGTCATAGAGCTGGTCTTGCCGTACGAGATCCTCATGAGAAGCAGAAAAAGGCTTGTGAACCAGCTGATTATAGGCCTTGGCGCTTGGGTCATCACACCAGCCTAACCGCGCCGAAATGGCATGATGCGCTAGCGGCACATTGGGCAATACGAGCCGATCTGGCCGGTAGTACAGACACTCCAGGCGGTACCGCCCGAGCGGGGTTTTCCCGTCACCCTCTCGCTTCTTGCTGGCTGCGATGGCGCCCGCCTTGCCAATCGCCATTGGCCACGTCATGGGGCCGAGGCGCATGCATCTGGTGTTGGTATCAGCGGTTAGAAGCATGACACCGAAAAGATAGCCATGCCTATGGCCTTAGGGCATCATATTTATCGAGATTTGAGAGCATCTGGGTCAGAAACGGACTTCCTGGTGCAGGGAGTGGCGTGCTCTCAACCTGTGGAACAGGCGCGGCCAATTGCGCATCATCGTCCTCAGACGCTTGCGGCACATCCAAATCTCCAAGTGATGCTTTCAGGGCAGCCAGCGACCCCGGCGTCCAATATTGGGCGGCAATGTCCTGATATCCATCTGTTGGGAGCAGCGATGCCTGGCCTTGCTCGGATTGCGCAGGCGCGATTTCCATCTCACGACTTGGGGCCGGGGCGTCGGAAGTCTTATCGGATCGTAGAGCAATAGTGCCGGCAGCAATCCCCACGCCGATCGGACCGGCAAACAGGCCTCCGCCCGCCAGTCGGGCCCGGTCGCTGATGGTGTCACCTGTGACGGCGCGGTAAATCTGTCCTACCAGCGGAATATGATGCAGGGGATTGATCATATCGAGAAACTCACCAAAGCCACCACCGCTATCCTTGGCTTTGGGGCTCTGGGCCGCGCCGTTTTGGACGATTGTGACGCTTTGCGGCGCAAAGACGCCGGAAACTGGGCTTGTCATAACAGGCATATTCCTTTTCCTATGGCCTTCCAAAGCAGGAACCATGCCAGGCTAGAACCTTTGATTTTATTAGCTTTTTTCTGAATGCCTTAAGCGCTTAGGCAAAAGCTGCCGGCGCACCATGTCCCATCTAGTCATGGCCCCCCCTATAGGATAAAACCTAGGCGAATAAGACTATTTTGTCTTTGGCGGCTATTCTTTGGGTGTGAGGTGGTGCCATGAGCCGAACGATTCTGCTGGTCGATGACGATGATGATCTGCGCGAGGGTTTAGCGGATCAGTTTGTCTTGCAGGAGGAGTTTACTGTCGATCAAGCATCGAACGGCACCGATGGTTTAGCGCTCGCCAAGTCCGGAAAGCATGATTTGATCATTCTAGATGTGAATATGCCGGATATGGATGGGCGAGATCTCACCAAGCTCATGCGCAAACATGACGTGCGCGCCCCTATCATTCTGCTCACAGCGCTCGAAGGCGACGCCGATGCCATTCTTGGCCTTGATAGTGGGGCCAATGATTATGTCACCAAGCCCGTCCGCTTCGGTGTCCTTCATGCCCGAGTGCGGGCCCATCTGCGCCAGCATGAGAATACCGATGACGCGACATTTTCCGTTGGGCCTTATGAGTTTAAGCCAAGCGCGCGCCTGATGACCCGTGAGGATGGCACCAAGGTGCGTCTCACGGATAAAGAGACCGCTATCATCAAATATCTTATCAAGGCAGACGGTCGGCCGATTGCACGCGATCAATTGCTTGGCGAAGTGTGGGGCTATAACGCCAGCGTCACCACCCACACCTTGGAAACTCATGTCTACCGACTCCGTCAGAAAATCGAGGCGGATCCGTCAAACGCCCAGATTTTAGTCACCCAAACCGGTGGATATCGTTTGATGCTGTAGCCCTTCGCGTTTTTACCGGACTACTTAGAAATCGAAATCCGCAATAACAGGGGCGTTGTCAGACGGCTTTTCCCAGCCGCGGGCTTCTTCAACCACTTCCATATGGCTGACGGCATCAGCCAGCTCAGGACTGACCCAGATATGGTCAAGCCGGCGCCCCCGATCAGACGCGCGCCAGTCCTTCGCGCGATAGCTCCACCAGCTATAGAGCCGCTCCGGCTCGGGCTTGATACGCCGCATGATGTCCACCCATCCATGCGCTTCCTGCATGGTTTTCATCCGCTCGGTTTCTTGCGGGGTGTGGCTGACCACCTTCAATAACTGCTTGTGGGACCACACGTCACTTTCCAGCGGCGCCACGTTTAGATCGCCGACGATGATGGATGGGGTCTTCAGATCTTTCGACCAGTCGATCATTTCATCTAGGAACGCGAGCTTGTGGGCAAATTTGGGGTTTTCATCAGGGTTTGGCACGTCGCCGCCTGCTGGGACGTAAAAGTTATGGAGGTCTATGGCGCCGCGCGCGGTTTGCAGCGGTGTGAGGACGTGACGCGCATCGCCTTCGCTGCACCAATCGCGCTTATGCATTTCTGGAAGCGCACTTTTGGCGACCGTTGCAACCCCGTGATGATTCTTCTGCCCGTGAATGGCAATCCCGTGCATCCCCATCTTTTTGAACGCCGCCTTGGGAAAGGCGCTGTCCATCACCTTGGTCTCTTGCAGACATAGAATATCGGGCCGGTATGTTTTGACGAATTGTTCGACAATACCAATGCGCGCCCTCACGGAGTTGATATTCCAGGTGGCAAGACGCAATTTCAAAGTCCGGTCCTTTAAAATAAGAAAAAGCTGTTGCCAGACATGGCAACGGGCCAGCGGCCGAGCTCAAAGAGTTTGAAGTGATAGGCGAAGGCGTGATGGTCTGCCTCGCTGTCGGCAATTAAGAGCAGCGCCGCCAAATGCGCGGCCTTTACCGCAGCGCCTACCGCCGAGTTGGCCAGGTCTTCAGGCATTGGCCCCAAGCGCGGCAACACCTCGCCAAGTGCTTCGCCAGCGCCTTCCGCTGCCGCTGAGTTCACAAATTGGAGAATACCTTGAAGGTCTTCCTCGTCCACCATCATGGAGGCATCTTGGGTTAAGGCTGCGCGCAGCTGCTCTTCAGATTCCCAAGCCGGGGCATTCATATCGAGTGACTGGGCCACATCTTCCGCCGTCTCAAAGTCTTCGACCAGAACAATATCCATCTCTGGAAAGCCCAGATAATCAAGATAGGCCCGTGCATAGTCTTCATCCGCGGCTTCCAGCGGCAGGCCGAGGCGGCTAAACCAAGGCATACGGCCAATCAGCTGAATAAGACGGCGGATTGCAGCAACCTCCAGCGCCAAATCATCTTCGGCCTGGCTGTCCTCATCAGTGATATCATCCATGTGCGATAGCTGCGCTAGCCAGACGTGTAAGTCAAGCCGGTGTCTCGCAGCAGCAAAGGGGTAACAAAGGGAAGGTGCGCCCGGCCGAGGGGGCTGGTTCGACCGGGCGCTGTGTAACGCTCGTCACGCAGTTCGGCGCATCAGCGCCGGTGTGGCTAGCGCCATGTGGGAAACAGGGGGCAAACCCACATGGTCGAGCGAATGCCAACCACGTCCTTAAAGTAGTGCGCAAGGGTTAATCCTTCAAGAAAGGACACGGTAAACAAACACTGGCGTGCGATCACACGCGCGTGATCTGGATTAATCGAGCCAGCCCAAGCCTTCAAAGATGATGATGGCGAAGGTCATGAGACCAAGGACAATGGCCAGTATCTTGCCAACGGAGACTGTGTTCTGCCGCTGTACGGCAAGGGTTGCGGGGTCATTCGCCCGCCATATGGCTTTGACCGGGACTATTAGCAGGAGCGTCAGCACTCCGAGCTCGACAAAGCTGATGGCAAAGTCAATCCATAGGGAGATCTCTATCTCGGCTATTTCTAGTGCAACATCATAGATCCGAAATAGGAGAAATATGCCCAGATAGCCAAGTCCGATGGATGTTGCCCTTTTCTGCAATGTCTCATCTGGCAGCGTCTCTGCCACCTGCCGGGTCAATGGCCCCGCGAAGAAAACCAGAAACACTGTGCGCCAGAAGGGCGAGATATCTGCGTCCTTTTGGCGATCTAAATAAAGCCAAGTCCGAAACGCCCAATAATAGTGGAACAGTGTTAACGTGGCGATCGACAGAAGGATGAACCAGGTGGGATGGATCGGATAAAACTGAGCCTCACTGCCCCATTTGCGTATTTTTCTCTGAGCGTGGAAAAATCCAGTGAGAATGCCTGCAATGGCCAAGCAGAAATAGCAAATAGCGAAGATAGCAAGCGCGGTTTCCTGGATATCCGCATCCGGGCCGAATAAGTCTGCAGCCTCTGAAACATCGATATTTCGATACAGCATGAAGCCAAGCTGATCTGATGCGATCTCTAGGCCATCACGTACCTCCGGCAGCGCGTCCAGCGCAACGGCATTGGCTTTGGTCTCATATTCATAGACTTCGGTGATGATGCCGTCTTTGAAGCTCCGGTCGATAAGATAGCGCAGAGATGTAAAATCGCCTTCAAAGCGCTCGTCTTTCACATCCCAATCGGGCTCCACTGTGTAGGTGAGGATGTCTTTTGAGCGCACAGGATGCGTAATGAACCGGGGCGTTTTGCGGTCTTTGGCAATGGAAAGCAGCGCATATCTGGAAAAATACCTCGGCGCTGTTTCAAAGGTCTGCGTCGAACCCGGCGTGGCTGGGTCGCTGATCTCCCACGCGTCATCGATTGTATAGTTGAACGACAGGCTGATGTGGGCAGCTTCTCTGTCTATCTGAAGCTGCATTGGCTCTGTTGACGACAGGCCTGCGTAATAGCCTTGGAATTCCTTTAAGTAGGATTCTTCAAGTTCTTTAGCGCCGCGCATTTGTAAATATGCATTCAGGCTGTCGGCGGCGGCACCAAAGAATTCAAGCGCCACGGTCATGCTGACCTTCGGGTCATTGGGCGCTGTGACGAAAGCGGTGCTTGATATCTGCTGCCAGCGGTGTGGGGACTGCGGAAGGCTCACAAGACCGGGCGATTGCTGCTCGACCACCAAGCCCTTGCCAAATTGTGCTGGCGCCAAGGTTTCTAGCGTGCCCAGTTGTTCGCCAGCAGTTGGGTCAACAAAAATATCCCGCTCACCGCTGCGGATACGGACGATAATGTGATCAAACAGACCGATAGATGGCTGAAAGCGGGCGATAGCGCCGCGCAAGGTTGAGGACACAAGAACGGGGACTGCATCAATGTCGAGCTGCGAAAGGATGGTCAACAAAAGCAGGGTCATGTCTTTACAGTCGCCAAAGCGGGTGGCGACAATCTCGCTCAAAGACCGCGGAACATAACCACCTTCCCCGCCGATATAGACGCTGAGGTAGCGAAATTGTTGTTGGACCCATCCCAGCGCTGCGCGGGCTTGTGCACTTGGCGACGATTGTTCTTCAGCAATCTGGCGTGCGACCTCTATCAATTCAGCGGGGATGGTGTCTGGCACGTCGTAGGTCGAGGCAAAGAACGCCCCAGCTGTTCGCCAATCAGGCACATTGGAGACCGTGATCACGGGAAATTGGGCATACCAATAGGCGGTATTCTCTTCTGCTGTGCGGTCCGCAACGGGGCCCAATGCCCAGCTATAATATGCCTGACCGTCGCGGCGATCGCGCTCTGGCGCTTGCGCACCAGCATATGTCTTGAAGTTGAGATCTATGGTCTCTGGGGTTACGAGCTGGCGGTAAAGACGCTGAACTGGAATTGGATATTGGAAGAGAAAGGACTGGTAGAGCGCCCCCTTCAAAGCCGGATTTTTGCCAACAATTGAAAAAGAATAGTCAATCACATCGCCAGCGCGCACATCCGGCATGGCGTAGGAGACGGTCATGAGCCGAGAATAGGCCCTAGTTTCTTGTGCTTGTTCTATTTCAACGGTGTCAAACTTGGCAGTTGGAAGCCGGTCTTGTGTTTTGCCTCCGCGTTCTACCGATAGACTATGGAATACCACGGTTTGATAGGTCGCGTCAAAGTTGATGGTAATGCGGCCGAACTCTTCAACAGCAGCGATAGTCGTAAACTCGACCCGGTAGCGCGAATAGTGCGCATCTTGATCCAAGCTGAGATAAGACTGTTCGCTGATCAAACGATGTCGTGTGCTGCGTTGCCCAGCGTCAGCAAAATCTGCTGTCGGCGTTGGCTGAACATTCACCCAAACCGGCGCCGGTCCAATGGTGACCAAATCATCAGTCGCGGCCACCGGTCGGCACAGCAAGAAAGCTGTCAATTCGATGACAGCGAGAAGAAAGAACCGCACGCTTAAATTGCCCTGCCGCCTTATGACAGTGCTAGTTTAATCAACTTTCGACTTGCTTCATAGAGGGAGTGAATGTCTCAGCGGGGCGCGCGCCGACGGGGGTCTTTGAACTTAAAAGTTGCGCTGGCAACGTCGACATTCTCGCGGACGTTTTCCAACGTGATTTGCGTGAGATTGCCTTGACCGTCCAGCACGCTCCAGGCGTTCAGGGCCACGCTCTTGGGGCCGGTTCGCGTGAAGACCATCGTCAGGGTGCCGTATTCGCGGTGCTCAGGGTCTTCGGATGTGACATAAAGCGTGCCCTTACCAACACCATCGGTGATTTCCACCGCGCGGAACGGCACCTCATCCAAGCTTTGCGGCCGCAACAACGGCGCTAACGGGGTCTCTTTGATGGGATAGCGGCTGACTTGCTTTACCTCATAATCAATGAAGTAAATGGAGCCTTCGCGGGCGACGATCAACAGCTCGACCGATGGCTCATATTCAAAGCGCACTTGGCCGGGCTGCTTTAAGGTCAACTCACCGCGCACCGCCTGCCCGTCCGCGCCTTGTTGCAGAAAGTCGGCTTTCAAGCTTTTGGTGTCACGTAGCCAATCCCGGACGGCCTGCGCCGCAATATCATCATTAGGCAGGTCTGCTGGCTGCTGCGTCGCTGCCCGGACCATTTGAGACACCCCGGCGCCAAGAAACAACCCCGTCGCAATCACAATCACGATGATAGCGGCAGCCCGGAAAACCGGGACAATTCGCTGCTGGAGAAAGGATGTCTTCATGCTTGCCGCCCTTATTGGTCCTTCATCCATCTAGACATCCGCCGCTTGTTGGCGGCGCTTCACCTTGGATGGATTAGGCGGCAGCATGGAAAATCTCAACTGAACGGCGCCTGAATGCCGTTTTTTGGCGATTAGATGCTGTCATCAACCAGGATTTCCCGTTTTCCGGCGTGGTTGGCAGGGGAGACCACCCCTTCTTGCTCCATGCGTTCAATCAGGTTGGCAGCTCGATTATAGCCAATCTGCAATTTGCGCTGGATATAGCTGGTGGACGCTTTTCGGTCAGTCAATACAATATGGACGGCGCGGTCATAGAGGTCATTGCCGCCATTACCATCGCCGCTGGCCATCAGGATGCCGCCTCCGTCGTCATCGGTTTCGGTGGTTACGGCGGTGTCATAGTCAGGCCGGCCCTGCTTTTTCAGGTGCGCAACCACTTTCTCAACCTCATCGTCGGAGACGAATGGACCGTGGACGCGGGTGATTTTCTTGCCTTTTTCCATGAACAAGAGGTCGCCTTTGCCAAGCAATTGCTCGGCGCCCATTTGTTCAAGGATCGTGCGGCTGTCGACCTTGGAGGTGACCTGATAAGAGATGCGGGTCGGCAAATTGGCTTTAATCACGCCAGTGATAACGTCGACACTCGGGCGCTGTGTGGCCATGATCAAGTGGATGCCGGCCGCCCGGGCCATTTGCGCGAGGCGTTGTACGCCCCCTTCAATATCTTTGCCGGCGACCACCATCAGGTCCGCCAGCTCGTCGACGATCACAACAATCAGCGGCAACTCTTCAAAGTCGAGCTCTTCCACCTCCGTCGTGACTTCGCCGGTTTCCTTGTCATAAACTTGGCTTTCGCGGGTCAGCGCTGTCCCAGCAGTCCTGGCTTGCAGGACCTTCTGGTTATAAGCCTCTAAATTGCGCACGGCGATTTTGGACATTTTCGCATAGCGCTCTTCCATCTCTCGTACGACCCACTTCAGCGCGACAACAGCCTTACGTGGGTCGGTTACGACAGGGGCCAAAAGATGCGGAATATCGTCATAAACCGACAATTCCAGCATTTTTGGGTCAATCATGATGAGGCGGCATTGTGCTGGCGAGAGTTTGTAGAGCAAAGACAAAATCATGGCATTGAGGCCAACCGATTTACCCGCTCCGGTCGTGCCAGCGATCAGCAGATGAGGCATGGGTGCCAAGTCGGTTACGACCGCGCCGCCGCCAATATTTTTGCCCAAAATCATGGGCAGCTTGGCGCGGCTGGTTGCAAAAGCGTCGCTTGTCACCAATTCGCGGAATGAGACCATCTCCCGCAACTCGTTAGGCAGTTCGATGCCGATCACCGTCCGGCCCGGCACCACGGCAATCCGGGCCGAAACCGCGCTCATGGACCGGGCAATATCATCAGCCAGGCCGATAACGCGGCTGGCCTTAATGCCTGCGGCCGGCTCAAGCTCGTAAAGCGTCACAACGGGGCCAGGCTTGACCCCGACGATGTCCCCGCGAATGCCAAAATCGCCTAGTACTGTTTCCAAAAGCCGCGCATTTTGCTCAAGCGCCTCTCGGCTCAGCGAGGCATCGCGCGGCTGGGCTTTTGATTTGCTCAGCATATCGATATCTGGAAACTGGTAGCCGTCGCCAAAATCCATTGCCACTTGGCGTGGTGCTTCGGCGCGGGGTTTGTCTTTTGGGATATCCACCATGATTGGGCCGCGCCGCTTGGGTTCAGGCTTTTTGCGCAGTTTTGCCGGTGCTTTCGGTTTTGCAGGAGCAACTTCGGCAGAGAAGGCATCCCGGCGGCTAAAATAGGCCGCTGCGCTCCGCACCGCATTGCCGACGCCCATGACCGCTTGGCTCATGCGGATCAAAGCTCGTTTTGCAACCGCACCGGAGAAGAACAGGCTTCTTAGGCCGATGCCAAGACCAAGGAGCCAAATAAACACCCCGGTGGCCATGGCAAGCCAGGCAAAGGGCGCTGCTGGGATTGCAACACCCGTCCATTGCGTGATGAGGCGCGACAGCATCGCGAACAGGCCGCCGCTTGCGTCTCCGACCATGCCGCCCAGGCCCACGGCGAACGTCCAGCCAACCGGAGGTGCGAGCCCGGACAATCCAAGTGCCAACACGCCGCACCCCACCGCAATCACCGTTACTGTGCGCTGTGGATAGACCCAGTTGAGGCCCCATGCGAAGCGCAGTCCATGGCTGCACAAAGGAAATAGGATAAAGGCCGCAGCAAGCCCAAGGCTTTGAAAGGCAAGATCAGCGAAATGCGCGCCCGATTGGCCAAGCAAATTTGCAACCGGCGCTCCAGACGCTTTGTTTAAAGTTGGATCGCTTGCACTGAATGTCACCAAGGCAGCTAAGCTCGCGGCGCCGAGACACACCATGCCCAGGCCCATGATCCGCAACAATAGGCCCTTAAAGCCGCGTTTAAAGGCATCCGGCAAGAGCGGCGGCGGTGTTTTTGCTGGCAGCGCAGCGCGTGAGGCCATGACGTCAACTCCTTGCTCTCAGGGTTTGCCGGTGCTTGCTACCGCGCGAGCAGGGCGGCAATCCGCTCTAGAGCCACTTTGGTTCGCTCTATCGTGTCAACCAAAGCAATGCGAATATAGTTTCGCCCTGGATTCTGGCCTTTTTCCGAGTCGCTGGCAAGATATTGTCCCGGTAAAATCCGCACGCCGTGCTCTGTCCACAGCTTTACAGCTGTTTTTTCGTCGTCTTCGACCGGAAACCATAGGAAAAAGCCGCCGTCTGGCCGTGTAATGCCAAGCATATCTTCCGCCAGCGAGAATTTCGCATCATAGAGACGCCGGTTCTCTTCCACATGCGCTATGTCCTCCCAACATGCAGCGGATGCGGCTTGCACCGGCAAAGGCATGGTCGGTCCGCCAAAACTGCGCAGCTTCTCAAAACCTTTGATGATCGACGGATCTCCGGCAATGAAACCACTGCGCAGCCCGGGCACATTCGATCGCTTGGACAGTGAATGCACCACCACGACATTAGACTGGTTCGTTGCCGCCACTTGCAAAGCGCCAAGCGGCGCCTGCTGTGTCCAGATGTCTGCATAGCATTCATCCACCACCAGCAGGAAATCATACTGCCTAGCCAGCGCTATTGCCTGCTCAAAATAGGCCCGATCGGCTGCCGCTCCGTGCGGATTCGAGGGACTGCATAGGTAAAACAGAGCGGTCCGTTCGTAGATTGACCCTGGTACGGCGTTCAAGTCCGGTAGGAACCCTGTGGCCTCCGTACAGTCCAGCAACACAGCATACGCGTTCGACTACAGCGCGGCTGCGTGATAGGCGGGATAGAATGGGTTCGGCAGCAGTACATGATCTCGGCCAGGCCGGGCGCAAAGCTGCGCCAGCATGAAAAGGCCTTCGCGTGTTCCCACCAAAGGTAAAATCTGCGCCGGTGCGAGGGTGCATTGATAGCGCCGTTCCACCCAGGCTTGGATTGCCTGTTTTAGCGCAGTCGACCCTGCGATCGGGGGATATTTGCCAAAGCTGTCAAACTCTTTGGCTAGAATGCGCCCTATAAACTCTGGTGGCGGGTGGCGCGGTGCGCCAAGGGTCAAGTCAATGATGTCTGCATGCCCGGGCGGATGATCCGCCAACAGGGCGCGGAGCCGCGGGAACGGATAGTCCGGCAATTGAGAAAGGGTCGGATTTGTCTCCATACCGCTCACATAGCGCGCTCAAAGCCGGAAAACGATCTGTAAAAAAAGGCCGGTCCCCAGAATGTCTGAAGGACCGGCAAGATTTGGGATCCGAAAAGGACCCTGAGGGAGATGTTTGGCCCGGCGTATCCGCTCAAAAAGAGCGGTCCTGGGGAGGATAGAAACGCCAGGCCTATCTCGTGTTAGCTCGCGAGCTTCTGTGTCCCGCGGCCAAATTCTGGATAGGCTTCCATGCCCAATTCTGCGACATCCGACCCGCTCTCCTCCTCTTCTCCGGAGAGCCGGATGCCCAGTGAAACTTTCAAAATCATCCACACCACGTAGCTGGTAACAAAGACGAAGGCCCCAATGGAAACAACGCCGATAAGCTGGGTTAAAAAGCTCGTTCCGCTGTTGGTGAACGGCACAGCCATGGTGCCCCAGATGCCCGCAACCAAATGGACACTGAGGGCGCCGACCACGTCGTCAATTTTCAATTTGTCGAACAGTGGCACAGCAAACACGACCAAGACGCCGCCTACAGCACCGATCAGAACGGCCGCGCCAATGGACGGTGTTAGCGGTTCCGCCGTGATCGAAACCAGACCGGCCAGCGCGCCATTCAGGGCCATGGTCAAATCAACTTTCTGATACATCACCTTTGTCATACCGATTGTAGCAATACAGCCTGCCGCCGCAGCCATATTGGTGTTGGCAAAGATGTTGGCGACAGCAATGGCATTGACATCAGACCCCAGCGCCAACTGTGAGGCGCCATTAAAGCCGAACCAACCGACCCACAAAATGAAGGTGCCAAGTGTAGCGAGTGGCAAGGAGGACCCAGGCATGGGCCGCACCCGGCCTTGACCATCATATTTGCCGATACGCGGGCCGATAAGCATAGCCCCTGCCAGGGCCGCCCAGCCCCCGGTTGAATGCACCAATGTGGAGCCGGCGAAATCTGCAAAGCCCATAGCGTCGAGCCAGCCTGCACCCCATTCCCAGCTGCCTTGGATGGGATAGATGAGCCCAGTCAAAACCACGACAAAGATGAAGAATGGAAACAGCTTGACCCGTTCCGCAACCGTTCCAGACACGATGGAGGCGGCGGTTGCCACGAAAACCATTTGGAAAAACCAATCAGAGCTGGATGCATACCCATCTGCTGCCGGTTCCAGGCGAACTTCATTTCCAGCCTCGTCTAAAACAAAGGCTTGAACGACCTCTTCCCCGTCTACCATAACGGTTTTCAGCATTTCACTGGCTGACCAGAAGACATCAAATGGGCCGATATAGCCACCCTCTGACACGCCATACATGAGATTGTAGCCAAGGATGAAATACATCAGGCCGGCAATGGAATAGAGGCCGATGTTCTTGAGGCAGATTTCCGCGACATTCTTGGTACGGACCAGCCCGGCTTCCAGCATAGCAAAGCCAGCAGCCATCCACATGACCAAGAAACCGCCTATGAGGAATAGGAGCGTGTTGAAGACGTACACTGTTTCAGCATCGCTGGCTGCTTGTGCCGGAACAACGGCAATCGCCAATAAAACAGCGCCAATTGAAACCCACTGGACTGTGCGAAGACCGCCTACAGTGGGGGTCAGACGTGTCATTTTAGTCTTAAAGCGCATCGGCACCCGCCTCGTTTGTCCGAATGCGGACGGCTTTGCCGATATCCAGGCAAAAAATCTTGCCATCACCAATTTGGCCCGTCCTCGCCGCCGTTGCGATTGCCTCAATAACTTGATCCGCCATGTCTGACGCCACGGCGATTTCAATTTTCACTTTAGGGAGGAAGCTGACTTCATATTCCGCCCCGCGGTAGATTTCTGTCTGGCCTTTTTGCCGCCCATAGCCTTGGACTTCTGTGACTGTCATCCCGGCAATACCAAGGCCGGTCAGTGCTTCGCGCACGGCTTCCAATTTAAAGGGCTTAATGACCGCAATAATGAGGTTCATTGACTATGGCTCCCTGTGCGGCCTTTCATTTTTATGCATGCGTTGTTCGCAGCCGCACCGGAGTATCAGCAAAGTTTGTGCCAAATTGCGAAACCCGAGGAATTCTGTGCAGTCGGTGCGCATTTGTTCAGCAATCCATCACGCGGCATGCTCTAAATTTAATCAATTCTTAAGATTTGCCTAAAATTTAGACAAACCAAGCGGCATTCTGTGACCTGGACTTTTCCGCTGCAAAAGGCCATTGCTCAGGCCATGACAAGCATCCATTACGACATCGTTATCATCGGCGGCGGTCTAGCGGGTCAAAGCCTTGCCGCGGCCCTGAGCTACCACGATTTTTCCGTTGCTCTCATTGAGGCAGCGGCTTTGGGCAAAAAAGACGACAGAGTGACAGCGCTCAATGCGTCCAGTGCCACCTTTTATGACAGCATCGGCCTGTGGAAACATCTAGAGGCGCACGCCCAGCCCATGCATGATGTGGTTGTTGTGGATGGGCCCAACGGACGTCCCTTGTCATTTGAAGGTGACGGTACTGAAAGCACGCGGGCAAGCGATGCAGCCCATGGGCATGTGGTCCATAATCAGGTTATCTTAGAGGGCCTTACGAAGGCGTGCAAAGTGGCGCGTTCTCTTGATATTTACACGGGTAGCACAGCCGCTGTTGAGGCGGACGAGGCCGGTGGCTTGACGCTGGTATTGT
>ERZ1740067.1532-NODE-1532-length-15614-cov-5.546950_pt1 | contig 15614 bp, 13 predicted proteins | sample MGYA00581736_ERZ1740067 | MGnify/ENA primary metagenome ERZ1740067 (study PRJEB43018, sample SAMN04849236) | marine metagenome | isolation source: floating plastic debris | place: Pacific Ocean | collected 2008-08-27 | study: EMG produced TPA metagenomics... | reverse complement strand
ACACAGTCTATGCGCTAGGCCGCCGGTTCGGTGTCGCCCCCTCGGCGATTATCACCGCAAACGGTCTGCTGGCGCCTTACACCCTAAAAATCGGTCAGCAGGTTACGATCCCCGGCGTTCCGGCGCCTGCCGCGGCTCAGGCTGCACCCGCGCCGGTTCAACCGGTCGCCTATACGGCACCTGAACGACTTGATGGGATCTACACGGTAAAGCCGGGCGACACGCTTTACAGTCTGTCGCAGAAGTTTGACATTGAACTGACGACATTGGCATCGACCAATGGGTTGGCGGCGCCTTACGCGCTATCAATTAATCAGCGGCTCATTATTCCGGGGTCTGTGGAAAGCTATCAGGCGCCCGCTCAGCTGACGCAACCTGTGGTCCGAACGGCCCCTGCGGCGCCGACAACGCCAGCCGTGCCTGTTGGTGTGCCCACGCCGCTCATGGATGCGGAGCCCATTTTGGTCAGTAAGACCCCTGAATCGCGCTTTGCTTGGCCTCTGCGCGGTGCCATCGTCATGGGATATGGCATGACCGAGAATGGCGTGAAGAACGATGGTATCAACATCGCTGCGCCTGTGGGCGCACCGATCCGCTCGGCCGCTGACGGTGAGGTGGTCTATACCGGCTCTGAATTAGAGGGGTATGGAAATCTTCTTCTCATCCGTCATGATGATGGTTGGGTCTCTGCCTATGCGCATACGGACACAATCTTGGTGCCCAAAGGCTCCCGCGTAAAGCAGGGCCAGGTGGTCGCGAAAGTCGGTGATACTGGCAATGTCGACCAGCCGCAGCTGCACTTTGAGCTGCGCCATGAGCTAACGCCGCAGGACCCAATTTCTGCCCTCAATGGCACCCTTGTGAATGCGGCGGCGAAGGTGCGGTAAGCCCTTCGTCAGTAAACAGTTTTCGAGAAAACCCGGTAGTGATCGCTACCGGGTTTTTTGTGTTATGGCGATTTCATCTTGGAAACGCCCGAGGCGTTGTCCGGGCCCCAAAGCTGATGATGTGGGGTCCTTAACGTTGCCAAAAGCTGTCTAAGCTTACGGTTCCCGGTCTTGCTCATCGGACAGCCGGGACGGCGGCCTGGGTGATGATCAGCCTACCGTCTTTTTAGGCCCAAATTCACTGACCGACCGTCGGGGGCCGTAATGGTGGGGTTCTTTCCCTCAAGCCGTGCAGAAAGAATGCCGCGCTTGGCGATGATCATGACGGGGACGTAGGAAAGAGTATCGCTTTTAAACCCATTCGGAACCTCTGAGAGATACACCCACAAGTCGCCGTCAATATCGCCTTTGTCCTTTTCGCGGTAACCAGCGACCTTTGCCTGCTCCAGCTTACACTTATAGGCCATGCCCGAAAAACGACCCTTGCCGCCTTTGCGTACCCGCTCGGTCCCATTGTCTTTCATGATGAGGTCGAAGCGGCGACGGCCGTCAAAAACCTTTATGGTCCGGTCGCAGGGGGACTGCCCTTCCTCGACCGCGGGAAAGCCAAGGCTCATGAGGGCGCCCATGGGGTCCACAGCGCCAACGGCAAGATCTTCGGATACGGGTTCAAAGAAGTCGTATTGAGGTTCCGTCCACAGATGAATACGGGCGCCACCGGAGGGGCGATACAGCTCCACATATTGTTGGTCGTCATCCCGCTCATAGTCGTGGTTGAAATAGTAATGGCTGTCGACATCGATACCTTTGAAGGTGCCCCGTGCGTTGGCTTGCGCCTCTGCGTCAGAGAACCAGCGCGCGATTCCCTTTTGCTCCATCTTATAGCCGACCTCATAGCCGCCCTCAGAGACGGCGACGTTGAGGAAAACCCGGCCCACATGGATGCCGGCGATCTCGCCCTTATAGGTGACGGAGTAGGTGGTTGCCCCCTCGGGGGAGGGGATCGGGTTCACCGCATACTTTACCGGCGCGACGTCCACGGCGAACATACTTTTCCAGGCATCGGTGCCCGTCTCTGGGTAGTCGTTTGCGACAAGTGCGACGGCAGCGGTTGCCATGCCGCCAAAGACTGCCGTGAGTGCCAAAATCCGTTTCATTTACCTGCCCTTTTAAACGCCCCAGCCAACGCTCTGCTGATCGGTAGGGAGAGGCAGTCTAGACCAAAGGGTCTTTCGTGCACCTTACGATCTGGCGAGCCTGTCACCGGGGCCTTTCCCGCCGAAAAGCTTCTTCCAGGCTTTCGGTGCAAGATCCAGCGCCAATTGGCGTGCGGGGACCGGCCTTTTCGCTGGTTGAACCCTGCTTTGTTCTTGACGCAGGGGGGCTTGGTCTTTAGGGGCTTCGCTTTACGGAATTATGTGCCCATCGGGGCCCTAACGGCGTGTCTTAGCGCCCTTTTATGAGGTTTCACCATGTCTCGTGTCTGCGAGTTCACTGGCAAGCGTCCAATGTCTGGGCACAATGTGTCCCACGCGAATAACAAAACAAAGCGCCGATTCTTGCCGAATCTGTGCAATGTGACCTTGGAAAGCGACAAGCTGGCCCGGCGGTTCAAGTTTCGGATTTCCGCAGCGGCGCTTCGGTCCGTGGACCATGTTGGTGGGTTGGACGCATTCTTGCTAAAATCCAAAGACGACGTGCTCTCTGACCGCGCACGTAAGTTGAAAAAAGAAATCGCTGCGGCGTAACCTTGTTTAAAAGGGGCGCCCAATGAGGCTGCCCTATGGAAGCTATTCCTCCCCATCCGGCTCAAAATGGTGCTGTTAAGCGCGATCCTATTGTGGTTGAGCGCTTTCGCGGGGAGGAAGTAACGGCCCGGTACCGCTTTAAGCAGTTTATCGGCCGGTTTGCCGACAGCGTTGTGGCAACGGGGGGGATTACCCTCATCCTTGTCCCATTCCTGATCATTGCAACCCTCACCCTTGACCTGCCGATGACCCATTTTGACGGATGGGCGACGGCCGAAGCGATGCGTCCAAGCCAATGGATGGCCCGGGGCGATCTGGTGATGGCGATTTGCGTCCTTTCCATGGTGCTGATGACGCGGCGGTTCGGCGCCTCCTTCGTGTCCCGCGCCTGGGGGTTTAGCTGGTTGGTGCTGGTGCTTTTGTCGGGCCTTATGCTTCTTTATCTATCGCCGCAGCTGACGGCCGGGGACATGCCCCGCGGTCTTTACGCGGTGGGGTTTGTCACTGGGTGGTATATTGGCGGGGAGGTGATGATCCGGTTTTACGACGCGCTGCGGGGCAGCCGTTGGTGGCGGGCGCCGCTTTTGGCAGGTTTGTTTGGATTTACCGCCCAGGCGATTCTCTTTTTTCCGTTAGCCTATCACGGCACAACAGCGCCCTGGGGGCTTTGGCTGGTGGCCGATATCGGGGTCAAAGTCTTCTTGTGTGTGTTGTTCCTGGGCGTTTACCGCATGATGCGCCCAAAACTCATCCCCCGTGTGGGTCTTGGGGGACGGTAGCTATTGGCCAAGGCACTCGGGCGTCTCGTCAATCGAAAAGCCCATTAGGACTGTTCTCTGTACATCGTTATAATTGTCGTCTGAAACGAGGTGCGCCATCAGCGTGCCATCCGGCCCCCGTTCCACCTCCATCCCCTCCATATTGTCGATCCCATGGAGGAAGGAGAAGCGCGCCAGTTCCGTACCCGTCCAAAGGGGTTGAGAGATTTCCTCGACCGGTACTCTCACCAGCCGCGCTCGAGGGCCCTTTAGCCGTGAGTAGGCGCGTTCCAAAATAATGAGATCACCGGTGAGGGGGTCCTGATCAACCTCTGTTGCCGAAAAATCCTTTGCCGGACGATATTGATGGAGGATCCATTTCTTTTCATTGCCGGGGGGCGTACGAACCTGCACTCGTGCGCTGCCGTTGCGGTCAATTCCTTCGGAGATCGCGACCAACCGCCCGTCCTTCAGTCGGGTCAGCGCTTCATACCCTTTGTTGCGTTTCAACGTCTGATGTTTCTCGCTGAGGAGGATGTCCCCTTGTCGCCAAATATGCCCCTCATCGATAAAGGCAGCGATGCGGTGATTTCCCTCCAAACTGACGACCCCGCCGCTGGGGGTGAGGGTTAACCCCTCTGCATCGGGACGAATATCCTCAAAATAACTGCCATCGGATTTTGCTAAGACACCCCGTGCTACATTGGTGAGGCCGGTGATAAAGCCCCTATCATTGTGCTGAATATCAGCGGTGAAGATAAGGCCGCTGTCGGAAAGAAGAGTAGCCTTACTATTCTTTATACGAAATGCGGATAAGCCGCCAAATCCATCTTGACCTGCTATCGTGATGCCGGTGTGCAGGGTGAGGCACCTAATGCGTGTCCCATCCTCACCTATCCCGGGAAAGGGGGTGACCTGAACAATGATGGGAACGGGTTCGATGCGGGGGGCTTCGGCCGCCGCGCTGATACCGAATGTGAAGATGGAAGTAAGGACACTCACAATGCCGATCATGCGAGTTCCTTTCATCCGTCCAGGATTTTGCAGTTCTGCGTTCACCACGGCTTGTCCGTAGTGTCCACTATGTTGGGATAATCTTCAGGCAGTGCGTGGATCCCACGGACCCTACGGGCCGTGGGAGACAATAAGGTCGGGCACCGCTTCTCCATTGCTAACTCGCCCGCCGCTGACGGCTATCTGCCACATCATCGTCGAACAGGGCCGCCAGCTGCTCCACCATGGCGCCGGCGAGCTGATCAACATCACCAATCGTCAGGGCACGGCGGTAGAAACGAGTGACGTCGTGGCCAATCCCAATCGCAAGGAGTTCGATGGGGGAGGATTTTTCGATAAAGGCAATCACATCCCTTAGGTGTCGTTCGAGATAGCCGCCGCCATTGGTGGAGGAGGTCGTGTCATCCACCGGTGCCCCATCGGAAATGACCATCAAGATACGGCGGGCCTCCGGTCGACACATCAGCCGTTCGTGGGCCCAAAGAAGAGCCTCGCCGTCAATATTTTCCTTCAGTAGCCCTTCTTTGAGCATCAGGCCGAGATTGTCTTTCGCCCGGCGCCAGGGAACGGTGGCGGGTTTGTAGATGATATGCCGTAGGTCATTAAGGCGGCCCGGATCCTTTGGTCGTCCGTCCTCGACCCATTTCTCGCGGGACTGGCCCCCTTTCCATGCCTTCGTCGTAAAGCCTAAAATCTCAACCTTAACGCCGCACCGCTCCAGGGTGCGGGCGAGAATATCCGCGCAGATCGCAGCCACTGTGATGGGCCGCCCCCGCATGGATCCCGAATTGTCGAGAAGGAGGGTCACCGTTGTGTCGCGGAAGGCTTGATCCTTCTCTTGCTTATATGACAGCTGCTGCATCGGATCGACCACAACCCGTGCCAGGCGGGCGGCATCCAAAATGCCTTCATCGAGGTCGAACATCCACGCCCTGTTCTGTTGAGCAAGGAGGCGCCGGTGCAGTCGGTTGGCGAGGCGTGCCACCACCGCATGGAGGGATTCGAGCTGGCTATCCAAGGACTGGCGCAGACGTTCTAGTTCTTCTAGGTCACAAAGATCTGTAGGCGTTGCGATTTCATCATACTCAGTCGTGTAGGCATGGTAGTTCTCGCCTGAATCCATCATCGCCTCAGGCCGTGCGCGACCGGCGTGCATTTCATCATCGTCCGGCTGATCGGGTTGGGGTTCTAATTCTTGCGGAACGTCAGACAGATCGGCTTCCCCTTCAGGCGCTTCACCGAAGTCGGGAACGTTATCGTCATCAGGCGCTTCTTCTTCTTGGGGCTGGTCGTCTTTGTTCTCGTCCCCATCGTCATCATTGCTTCCATCATCGTTGGGGCTGTCGTCATCGGCCTCGTCACTATCGCTATCGTCACCGGTATCATCGCCAAGATCGAGATCATCGATAAGTTGGCGTGCCAGAGCAGAGAACCGTTCTTGGTCGTTACAGGCATCCGCGTCCGCGAGGGCCTTAAGCGCGTCACCCGCTTTCTCAGATATCTCCTCACGCCACTGATCGATAAGGGCGGCTGCGGCCTGGGGCACCGGGCGGCCGGTGACCGCCTCCCGCGCGAGGAGTGAAATAATGTCCGGTAGCGGTACATCCTGCCGGTCTTCCATCCGGCGGTAGCCTTTTTCGTCAAGATGGCGCTCAAGGGCGGCGGTAAGATTATCCCCGACACCGGGCAGGGCGTTGGTCCCGATGGCCTCAATCCGCACATCCTCAAGGGCGGCGAACACCGCGCGGCCATCGCCATTTTGGGGGGCGAGTTGCAAATGCAGCGCCTCATCATGATGGGCGAGCTTCAACGCGGCCGCATCGGCGTGGCCGCGGCTCACCGCGACTTTGCGGCGGTCAAGCTTTCGCGGGGGCATGGGCAGTTTGGCCTGGGTGCCCGCGACGCTGGGATTATCCCCGCCAAAGCTCACCTCTGCATCGGGCTCTGCCGCGATGGCGCGGGTGGTTTGGCTTAAAAGCCGTTTAAACCGTTCGGTGGGGGATTCAGTATTTCCAGACATGGGTGACGCTGTAGCGGATTATCGAGGTAGGGCCAGCGCTAAAGCGCTTCTAGGCAAAGTGTGGGCGGTTCGCCATCTGGAAGCGCATCAAAATAAAGTGCTAAAGCGTGGCAAGCCAGTGGGTGAGCGCCTTTGTCACCGCCTCTGGCCGTTCCTGTTGGGTCCAATGGCCGCAGCCTTCGAGAAGGATGGCATCTTCGAGCTCGGGCACCACTGCGCGCATTTGGCTGATAAGGTCTGCGCCGGGAATCATGCGCAACACAAGGTCGGATGTGCCGCCGATGTAAAGCGCGGGCTGTAGAATGCGATCATCATCTCGGCCGCCGAGATAGGCGAAATCTTCCCGCGTGGTGCGATACCGATTAAGGGGGCCCCGAAACCCTGAGGCGGTAAACTCCGCCGTGTAGTAATCAATGTCAGCTCTGCTAAGCCAGGCTGGAAAGCGCTCCGGGTCTTCCATCCCCTCCAGCAGCTTTGCGCCGTGGGGTTTATCATTGGGCCAACTGCCAAGGGGGGCGTCCCCTGAGAGGGCGTAGTAAAACGTCCTGAGGCTCTTGCGGACATCCGCTTCCAATTCCGCCTCGGCGATGCCTTCGTCTTGGAAATACACTTGATAAAAGAACTTATTCTTCGCGGTGTAGACCTGTCGGACAATATCGATATAGGGCGCGGGCAGGGCGCCCGTATAAGGCACCGATAGACCGCATACGGCAGTAATTTTGTCAGAGTACAGAAGGGCCGTATGCCAAACGAGGAGGGCGCCCCAATCGTGCCCTGCCAGGATGGCTTGCCCGCCGCCTATGGCATCGGCCACCCCCGCAATGTCTGCACAGATCGCTTCATAGGTGTAAGCACCGATGGGATGGGGTTTGTCGGACCCGCCATAACCGCGCACATCAATGGCGGCGACCTTAAAACCGGCATCGGCTAAGGGCCCGATCTGATGGCGCCAAGAATACCAACTTTCGGGAAAGCCGTGGACAAGAATCACTAGGGGGCCATCGCCCATGACCACCGCGCGCAGGGTAACGCCATTGGTTTCAATCATCTGAAACGGGGGCATCTCAATGGCGGTTGGCGTCACGTTCGGCATGGAGGACGGTCTTTCTTCTCAGGCAAACTGGGGTAAGCATGGAGGGGGAAGCGGACCTCTGTCCACCACCGTCACTGCTTTTGTTCGAAAAATGTTCTTTTTGCTTGCGCATGAGAACAAAGTGTGTACAAAATGAATCATTGGCGAAATAGTGGACGTAATCGGACAGACGAGGGACGCATGGCATCGAACTTAAAGGTCATCGACGGCGGTATGGATAAGTCAAAGGCGCTCGAGGCAGCGCTCTCACAAATCGACAAGGCTTTCGGCAAGGGCTCAGTGATGAAACTGGGGTCTCAGGAAAATGTGGTCCAAATTGAGGGGATCAGCACTGGTTCTTTGGGGCTTGATATTGCCCTTGGGATTGGCGGCTTGCCCAAGGGGCGGATTGTTGAAATCTATGGGCCTGAAAGCTCAGGCAAAACGACCCTTACTCTTCATGTGGTGGCGGAGACGCAGAAATTGGGCGGTACTGCGGCCTTTATTGATGCCGAACACGCGCTTGACCCGATATATGCCAGCAAGCTGGGCGTGGATTTGGATGAACTTCTGATTTCTCAGCCCGATACCGGCGAGCAAGCACTTGAGATCGCGGACACGCTGGTGCGGTCCGGTGCAATTGATGTCCTTGTGATTGATTCGGTGGCAGCACTGACCCCGCGGGCAGAATTAGAAGGCGATATGGGGGACAGCCTGCCGGGCCTTCAGGCGCGGCTGATGAGCCAGGCACTGCGCAAACTGACCGCTTCGATTTCTCGATCCAACACATTGGTGATCTTCATCAACCAGATTCGGATGAAAATCGGTGTGATGTTCGGCTCGCCGGAAACCACCACCGGCGGGAACGCGCTCAAATTCTACTCCTCCGTCCGCCTCGACATTCGCCGTATTGGTGCGATTAAGGCTCGTGATGAGGTCATCGGGAATCAAACCCGGGTGAAGGTGGTGAAAAATAAAGTGGCGCCGCCGTTCAAGCAGGTGGAATTCGACATCATGTATGGCGAAGGCATCTCTAAGATGGGGGAATTGCTGGACCTTGGGGTTTTAGGAAACATCGTTGAGAAGTCTGGCAGCTGGTACAGTTATGATTCGGAGCGAATCGGTCAGGGTCGGGATAACGCCAAGAAGTTTCTGAAGGAACATCCAGAGATCGCTGAAGAAATTGAACTCAAAGTGCGAAAAAATGCTGGGCTGATTGCTGACGATATGCTGGCAGGTCCAGAGGTAGAGGATGATGAAGCCGCAGAGGGATAGGACCCCGATTGTCCCATAGCGATTATTATTCAGTACATAATAGCCATCGCCCTCTACGGCGGTGGCTTTTGCCTATTGGGGGTACGTTCAATTCCCTCTTTTAAGAATGCGTATTATTCGCTATTTATTGATGCGTCGAACGATCATATTGGCTCAGAGAAAGTCGGCTCACGCGCTAAGAACCAAAAAGCGACAGCATCTGTCTGATTCAATCAGACAGATGCTGCTGTAGCAGCAGAACATGCACCTCTAGGGCCTTTCCCCCAAGAACCAATTCGGCTAACCCGCGCCGAACTTCCACCCGGGGGCGGCATTTGTTGTTTCGCGTTGCCCTCCAACCATAAGCGTTTTCCTCCATGGGACTTGCCGATTACGCCTTTCAGGTGTTCGCGGTGGCGACGGTGGCTTGGGGCCTTGGGGTCATCTTGGCCCGGAACCCTGTGCACTCCGTGCTCTGCCTCATCATGGCTTTCATCTCGACTGCCGGCCTGTTCGTTCTGATCGGCGCGGAATACCTCGCCTTCCTGTTAATCGTTGTTTATGTGGGAGCCGTTGCGGTCCTATTCCTCTTTGTGGTGATGATGCTTGACGTCGACTTTGCTGAACTCAAAGCCGACTATGCGAAATATCTCCCCATTGGCCTTTTTGTCGGCGTCGTTCTCATCTTCCAAATAGGGTTCATGGCACTGGCTTGGCAAAGCGGTAACGGTGTGATGGATGAGGAGATGAAGTTGGGTACCGCGCCTGGTGAGCCGAACAATGCCGAGCAACTCGGTATGGTGCTGTACACCGAATATGTTCATTACTTCCAAATCGCAGGCCTTATTCTTTTGGTGGCGATGATTGGGGCCATTTTACTCACCTTCCGGGAACGGCGGGGGGTGAAAACCCAAGACGTTACGGCCCAAGTTGCACGAAAGCGTGAGGATGCGGTTGAAGTCATATCCGTCCCAACCGGGAAGGGGTTATAACGATGATTAGTCTTGCCAACTATCTGCTTGTGGGTGGCCTATTGTTTGCCATCGGTGTGGGCGGCATCTTCCTTAACCGGAAGAATGTGATCATCATCTTGATGTCCATTGAGCTTATGCTCCTCGCGGTGAACATCAATTTCGTCGCCTTCTCCATGTTCTTGGGCGACGTGAAGGGCCAAGTCTTTGCCTTTATGATTTTGACGGTTGCCGCTGCGGAGGCCGCTATTGGTCTTGCGATCCTGGTGACCTTCTTCCGCAACCGCGGCGACATTTCTGTCCAGGCCGCCAACACGATGAAGAACTAAGCCCATGGAAGCGCTCATCGTCCTTCTTCCCCTCATGGGGGCTATTTTCGCGATGCCAATCAGCAAGGTGGGTGGGCCGCGGGCGGCGGAGCTGATGACCACGATCCTGCTCGCCATCGCTGCTCTTTTATCCTGGATCACTTTCTTCCAAATTGGATTTGGCGATGGGCCGAAGGAGACAATCACCCTTCTGACCTGGATTTCGTCAGGGGCTTTTGAAACCGCTTGGTCTGTCCGCCTTGATACGCTGACGGCGGTCATGCTGATTGTGGTGACGACCGTATCAGCCCTCGTGCACACTTACTCTATCGGATACATGCACGAAGATCCGTCGCGGCCCCGCTTTTTCGCCTATTTGTCGCTTTTCACCTTTGCCATGCTCATGCTGGTGACAGCGGATGATTTGGTGCAGCTCTTCTTCGGCTGGGAAGGGGTGGGCCTTGCCTCCTATCTTCTCATCGGGTTCTGGCACCACAAAAAGTCAGCAAACGATGCGGCGATTAAAGCGTTCGTGATGAACCGGGTCGGGGATGTGGGGCTCGCTCTTGGGTTGATGGCAGTCTTTGCCGTTTTCGGAACGGTGAAGTTTGACGGCATTTTTGATGCCTTAGACGCTGGCGTCGTGAATCCAGTTTGGACCGACGCGACGGTGGCCATTGACGCCATCCGGTTCCAGTTCCTCGATCGATCTTACCCCGTCCTCGAACTCATCGGCGTGCTGTTGTTCATCGGCGCGATGGGTAAGTCAGCGCAGTTCATCCTTCATACTTGGTTGCCTGATGCGATGGAGGGGCCAACGCCGGTCTCCGCCCTGATTCACGCTGCGACGATGGTGACAGCCGGGGTGTTCCTCGTTTGTCGGATGTCGGATCTTTATCACTTGGCACCGGTGGCGTCGGGTCTGATCACCTTTATTGGTGCGACCACGGCGATATTCGCCGCCACCATTGGTCTCGTCCAAACCGATATTAAGCGCGTTATTGCCTACTCAACGGCGTCCCAGCTGGGATACATGTTCTTTGCCGCTGGGGTGGGGGGCTACGCCCAGGCCATGTTCCACCTGACCACCCATGCTTTCTTTAAAGCGCTGTTGTTCCTTGGCGCGGGGGCGGTCATCCATTTCTGCCACCATGAGCAAGACATGCGAAAAATGGGCGGGCTTAAGGAGCAAATGCCAGTCACCTTTGTGATGATGTTGGCCGGGACGTTGGCCATCACTGGGGTGGGGATCCCCATGCTTTATGTTCTTGGTGCCCCGTTTGGGTTCGCTGGCTTTGTGTCTAAGGACTATATCCTCACCGCGGCCTATGCAGGATCTGCGCAAGGGCTGCCTTTTGCGACCTATGCATTCGTTCTGGGCCTGATTGCGGCAGTCATGACGGCCTTTTACTCCTGGCGCCTCATGTTTTTGACCTTTGACCATGAATGGCGCGCGCCAGCGGATGTGCGCAAGCATCCACACGACGTCCCAAATACCATGCTTGGCCCCCTTATCCCGCTTGCAATCGGAGCGGTGATCGCGGGCATGGAGTTCTACAAGCCCTTTGTTGGGGGGGGGAAGAAGGATTTCTGGGAGGGCTCGTTATATATTGAAAAAGCGGCCTACGGAGAAACTCACGCAAAAGCTGATGCAAAAGCTGGCGCGAAGGGTGATGGAATAACCCATAGCGATACCGGTGAAGCCGACCACGCTGCTGCAAAACCAGCTGGCGAAAAGGCGAAGAAAAAAGACCACGGCGCCCATAAGTATCCGGCGTGGGTTTACTGGTCACCTTTCTTTGCCATGGCGATTGGCTTCCTCGGGGCGTTCTTTCACTATCGGCGCACTGATGACCCGCTGCGCCCTGGGCTCATCCGTCCCGGCGGATTGCTCTACGACTTCCTCCAGAACCGTTGGTACATTGATGATTTGTACCGCGTGATGTTCCTAAAGCCTGCCCAAATTCTCGCTCGTTTCTTGTGGAAGGGCGGGGACGAAAGAACGATTGATGGTCTTGGGCCCAACGGTCTCTTCGGCCTAATGGGTGACGGAGCGAAACGTCTGGTGAAAATCCAGTCGGGCTACACGTACCATTATGCCTTTGTGATGCTTATCGGCCTCACCATTCTTCTCTTTATCATTCTGCGGAGTGCGTCGTGATCGAGCAGAGCTTTGCGGACCTGCCGCTCCTCACCATTTTAACGTTCCTGCCGCTCTCGGGCGTTGCCTTCATCCTATTGCGACAGCTGAGCGCTCGCGATGACGAAAAGGAGGGGGCGGAACGGGCCGCCCGCTGGGTGGCGTTGCTTGCGACCCTCTTCGCCTTCATCGTGTCTGGTTTCATTTATCTGCAATATGATCAGACCGCGTCAGGCTTCCAGTTTGTTGAGGAGCATTCGTGGATCGGCGGGTGTTCGGCCAGCGAGCTAGCCGAAGTCACCCCCGATGGCGGTGCGGCCCCATGCGAGAGTGAGGGTATCAAGTACAAAATGGGGGTGGACGGCCTATCGATCCTCTTCATTTTGCTCACCACCTTCATTATGCCGATTTGTATCCTTGCAAGCTGGGAGTCGATAAAGACCCGGGTTGCGGAATATATGATCGCCTTTCTAGTGCTTGAGACACTGATTATCGGTGTCTTTAGCGCGCTCGACCTGGTCTTGTTCTACGTGTTCTTTGAGGGATCGCTTATCCCGATGTTCCTTATTATCGGGATATGGGGGTCGAAGGGCGAGCGGGTATTGTTCGGCTACACCCTCTCCAATCGGGTGTATGCGGCGTTTAAGTTCTTCCTCTATACCTTGTTTGGTTCGTTGCTTCTGCTGATCGCCCTCATTTATATGTACCTGACGGTGGGCACGACGGATATTGTGGTGCTGTTGCAGCATGACTTTGCTTCTGACGTGCAGACATGGTTGTGGCTGGCCTTCTTTGCGAGTTTTGCGGTGAAAATGCCCATGTGGCCGGTGCATACCTGGTTGCCGGATGCCCACGTCCAGGCGCCGACAGCAGGCTCGGTGGTATTGGCGGCAATTCTGTTGAAAATGGGCGGGTACGGATTGGCGCGCTTCTCCTTGCCGATGTTCCCCGAAGCGTCGGCGGATTTTGCGCCCTTCGTTTTTACCCTGTCGGTGATCGCCATCATCTACACCTCCCTTGTCGCGTTCGCCCAGGAGGATATGAAAAAGCTCATCGCTTACTCGTCCGTCGCCCATATGGGGTTTGTGACGATGGGGCTTTTCACTGGGACGCAACAGGGCCTTGAGGGCGCGATGTTCCAGATGTTGAGCCATGGGTTTATCTCTGGCGCGCTCTTCCTGTGCGTTGGCGTTGTTTATGATCGGATGCACACGCGTGAGATTGCGGCCTATGGCGGGCTCGTTCAGCGGATGAAATGGTTCGCGTTTTTCTTCCTATTTTTCACGATGGGGAATGTCGGCCTGCCGGGCATCTCTGGGTTTGTGGGCGAGATCCTCACCATGGTGGGCGCCTTCCAGGTGAACACATGGGTGGCGGCCTTGGCGGCGTTGGGGATGATCCTTGCGGCGGGGTACGGCCTCCGGCTTTATCGTGAAGTGATGTTCGGAACGATTGTGCACGAGAATCTCAAAACCATCACAGACATTAACCGCCGCGAGATGGGTCTACTGACAGTCTTAGCGGTGATGGCACTGTATCTTGGGGTGAACCCATCCCCCACATTGGCCGTGTTCCGCCCCGCTACGAATTTTGTTCAGGCGAAGCTGGATCCTCATATGGGTCCCGTAGGGCAGGTGGTCAAAACCGCAGAGCATAGCGATGAGGGAGGTCATTAAGTCATGACACAAACAGATATTGCTGCCCTCGCGCCGGAACTCTTCCTTGCTATTGTCGCCATGCTTTTGCTTGTGATCGGTGTCTCTTTCAAACGGGACCGGATGCGCGAGATCAGTTTGGTGGCTGCGGTCGCCCTTTTCGTCGCATTGGTGATTGGTGTCGTTGGCGCCCCGGCGGAGGCGGGCTTTGCCTTTGGGAAGTCTTTTGCGATTGATGCGTTTGGCTCTCTTGGTCGTTCGCTTATTCTCATCGGGGGTATTATTGCCCTTCTGATGTCAGGCCGCTTTTTTGAGCGTGAGGGGTTGGGGCGGTTCGAGTACCCCATATTGGTCATGCTGGCCTGTATCGGTATGGGCCTGATGGTGACCGCCCATGACCTTGTGACCCTCTATATGGGGATCGAGCTGCAGTCGCTGTCGCTTTACATCATGGCTGCGTTTAATCGGAATTCCCGTCGGTCGACCGAGGCGGGCCTTAAGTACTTTGTCTTAGGGGCGCTGTCGTCCGGCCTCCTTCTTTACGGTTCGTCGCTCATCTATGGGTTTACAGGATCGACCAGCTTTGATGAAATCGCGGCCGTCGCCGCGGCCTCTCAGAACCCGATCGGTCTCACCTTTGGCCTCGTCTTCCTGGTTGCAGGCCTCGCCTTTAAGGTCTCCGCAGCGCCATTCCATATGTGGACGCCGGACGTTTATGAGGGCTCGCCCACACCGGTCACCGCCTTTTTTGCGGCGGCGCCGAAGGTGGCGGCGATGTTCTTATTCGTTCGGGTAATGATTGAAGGCTTCCCCACCGTGCTTGATCAGTGGCAGCCGGTATTGTGGCTTATCGCCGCCCTGTCGATGATTGTTGGGGCTGTTTCTGCCCTTGTACAGACCAATATCAAACGTCTTATGGCCTATTCGTCGATTGGCCATGTGGGATACGCCCTTATCGGGCTCACCGCCGGAACCGAAGCGGGGGTGAGCGGGGTGGTATCGTATCTCGCTATCTATCTGCTGATGACGCTTGGGGTGTTTGCTTGCATCCTTTCCATGCGTCGCCCTGAAGGGATGGCGGAAAATATTGAAGATTTGGCGGGCCTTTCGCAGACGCAGCCGGGCTTGGCATGGGCCTTTACGATCCTATTCTTCTCCCTTGCGGGCATTCCGCCATTCTTGGGCTTTTTTGCAAAACTGGCGGTCTTTATCGCCGCGGTCGAGGCGGGGCTCTACTACCTCGTGGTTGTCGGCGTCGTGACGAGTGTGATTGCCACCTTCTACTACCTCTCCGTCCTCAGAACGATTTGGTTCGCGGACCCTGCGCCTTCCTTCGTACGAGACACCGGGTCAGCCGTCTCCGCCACTTTGGTGGGATCATCTCTCCTCGTCGCGGTGGGGATCGTGATTATTGTGGGCCCGCTTTACCGGTTAGCTGAGATCGCGGCCCAGTCCCTCTTTTAGGGGCGCCCCGTGGTAGCGGCAGAGGGGCCCCTCACTCCGGCCCAGCATCGTGAGGAAACAAAATCGACCAACCTTGACGCTCGATCTGCCTTCGCGGCGGGGGAGCAAGGGCCTTATTGGTATACGGCCACGCGCCAGACCGCGGGGGTTGGGCGCCGGGGTCGTCCATGGGTTCAAGACGTGGGGAACTTCGCCGGCACTTTGCTATGGCCAATCGACCAAGCCGATCTGCGGCGGCCGGCGCTCTTTTCGTTTGTGACAGCTATCGCCCTTTGCGATGCCCTTGAAGCGATAGGGGTGCCGTCTATAGTTGGATAGGTGAA
>ERZ1740067.1530-NODE-1530-length-15623-cov-8.225848_pt1 | contig 15623 bp, 16 predicted proteins | sample MGYA00581736_ERZ1740067 | MGnify/ENA primary metagenome ERZ1740067 (study PRJEB43018, sample SAMN04849236) | marine metagenome | isolation source: floating plastic debris | place: Pacific Ocean | collected 2008-08-27 | study: EMG produced TPA metagenomics... | reverse complement strand
GAGTTCTACACGCTCGGGCTGACCTTTGTGTTCGGGCCGTATTTCGCGGCAGTGTCGCTGGGATACTACGAGACCCGGATCGACGACCCGGACGGCGCACGTGCAGCGAGCCAGGCCTTGTGGTTCTGGGCCAACACAATTGCCGGCATGATGATCGCCTTTACGGCTCCGCTGGTGGGGGCATATGCCGACAGCACAGGGCGGCGGATGCCGTGGATCTGGGCCTTTTCGCTGCTCTATGTGGCGATGACGGGCGCGCTTTGGTTCACCTACCCGGACGGCTCGACGCTGTTCATGGTGCTGATCGCGTTCAACATCGCGCTGATCGGGGCGGAATTCCTGCTGATCTTTGTCAATGCGATCCTGCCGTCGCTGGGGGACAAGGACGAAGTTGGCAAAATCTCGGGCAACGGGGCGGCACTGGGCTACTGGGGCGGCGTGCTGTCGCTGTTCATCATGTTGCTGCTGCTGGCGGAGAACGACAGCGGCAAGACACTGGTTGGGCTTGATCCGCTTTTTGGCCTCGACCCTGACGCGCGCGAAGGGACGCGGTCCGTCGGGCCGTTCATCACGCTGTGGTTCCTGCTGTTCATGATCCCGTTCTTTCTGTGGGTGCGTGAGCCGCGACAGGCCAATCGCACTGGCGGGATCAGCGACGCGATGTCGGACCTCAAGCAATCGCTCAAGGGGGCACTGGGACGGCGGTCGCTTCTGAATTTCCTTGTGTCGTCGATGTTTTACCGTGACGCGCTGAACGCGCTCTATTCCGCTGGTGGCGTCTATGCGACGCTGGTGCTGGGCTGGTCGATCATTCAGATCGGCGTGTTTGGCATTGTGGGCGCGATTACAGCTGCGGTCGCCACACAGATCGGCGGCATCTTTGACAGTCGGATCGGTCCCAAGCCGGTGATCAAGGTCTGTTGCTATATCCTGATCGCTGTCTGCATCGTCATCGTGGGCATGTCGCGCGATAGCCTCTTTGGCGTGGTCGCGCTGGAAGAAGGGTCATCACTGCCTGACATCGTGTTCTATTTCTGCGGTGCGGCCATCGGCGGCGCGGGCGGTGCGATATATGCGGCGTCCCGGTCAATGATGGTGCGCCACACCCATCCCGAACGCCCCACCGAAGCCTTTGGCCTCTTTGCCCTGTCGGGCAAGGCAACCGCGTTTCTGGCGCCTGCGCTGATCGCGCTGGTTTCGACGCTGACAGGCAATGCGCAGTTGGGGTATATTCCGGTCATAGTTCTGTTCGTCCTCGGACTGTTCCTGTTGCGCTATGTGAATCCTGAAGGAGATCACGCCACATGGTCAAAATCAGACGTGCCTTTACCGTAATCTCGACGCTTTTGCTCTGTGCCTGCGCGGGCGGGGCGGACACCGATATCAGCGGAGAACCGCTGCCCGATGTGGACCCGGCGACCTTGCAGGCCTTTGCCAAGGGGCAGTTCGGCGGCAAGCGCGCCGCCTCGCGGCAGGATCCCGGCGCCTTTGGCAGCTATGCGCGCGGCTGTGTCGCCGGGGCCGAGCAACTGGCCGAAACCGGGCCGACATGGCAGGCGATGCGACTGTCGCGCAACCGCAACTGGGGTCATCCCGAACTGGTGGACTACGTGCAGGACCTGAGTCGGGCGGCAGCGGCGCAACCGGGGTGGAACGGCCTCTATGTCGGGGACATGAGCCAGCCGCGCGGCGGACCGATGCTGACCGGGCACCGCAGTCACCAGATCGGGCTGGATGTCGATGTCTGGATGCTGCCGGCGCGCAATCTGACCCTGAGTGCGGCGGACCGCGAGAACATCAGCTCGATCTCGACCCGGCGGGCGAGCGGGGCTTACGTGAATTCGAACTGGACACGCCAGCATCACGAGATCATCAAGGCCGCCGCAAGCGACAAGCGCACGGCCCGCATCTTTGTCTTTCCCGGGGCCAAGGTGCAGATGTGCAAGGACGAAAAAGGGGATCGGGCATGGTTGCGCAAGGTGCGGCCGTGGTGGGGGCATCACTACCACTTCCATGTGCGGCTGAGCTGTCCGCCCGGCACGCGCGGCTGCGTGAACCAGGATCCGCCCCCCGCGGGCGATGGCTGCGCCGATGCGCAGCAATGGGTGAACAACATCCTGAACCCGCCGCCGCCCGACCCCAACGCGCCCCGGCCCAAGCCGCGCCGCGAACTGCGCGTCGCGGATTTGCCGCAGCAATGCGCGGGTGTGCTGGCCTCGCAATAGCGCTGTGCGCAGGGGCCGCGACGGCAGACCCTGCGCTGCACCACGTGCGGTCCGTTACGGTGCAGTCGGAGCTGCCCGACTTTGGCGGGTTGTCCGCGGTTGAGACGACAGATGGCACGTCGTTTGTCGTGTTGTCGGACCGGGGGCAGGCTTATGATCTAACCTTTGACAGAGGCCGGAACGCGATCAGCATCGCGCCGCGCCCGCATCCCGCGCCGGATCGTGACAGCGAGGGGCTGGCCTATGCCGGCGCCGATCTGTTTTACAGCTACGAGGGCCCGGCCGAGCTGCGCGACGCAAGCGGTACGCTCCTGCCCGGTGACCCGGCCTTTGACAGCTGGTCGATCAATTCCGGCTTTGAAGCGCTGGCCGCCGGATCGGATGGCACGCTCTATGCCGTGCCTGAACGCTCCGGCGCAAAGGCACATCCGTTTCCCGTGTTCCGTTACCGAAACGGCACGTGGGACATCGCGCGGACGTTTCCGCGCACCGGCGCGTTCCTGCCCGTCGGTGCGGATTTTGGCCCGGACGGACGGCTTTATGTTCTGGAACGTGCGTTCAGTGCCCTCGGGTTTCGCAGCCGCATTCGGCGGATGGCACCAGACGGCGACGACGCGGTCGAGACGCTTTTGACAACGCGCCTCGGCCTGCACGACAACCTCGAGGGGATCACCGTCTGGACGTCACATGCCGGGCAGGTCTGCATCACCATGGTGTCGGACAACAATTTCCTCAGCGTCCAGCGCACCGAGATCGTCGAATATTCTCTGTCCGCGCCTCTTGCGGCGGGCCGGGCTTGCGACTAAGCACCGCGCGTCGGCATCCCTCACCGTCGGCCAAGTCCCCGCAACCTTGTTAAAACGGGTCTATATATGACACGCGCACATCTTCCCGGCATCATTGCCATGGCCCTGATCGTTGTGGCCTCGAACGTCCTGGTCCAGTTCCTGTTTGGCAACTGGCTGACCTGGGGGGCGTTCACCTACCCTCTCGCCTTTCTGGTGACCGACATCATGAACCGCGTCTATGGCGCAGGTCCTGCCCGCACGGTGGTCTTTGTCGGCTTTATCGTCGGCGTCTTCTGCTCGCTCGTGGGCACGCAGATCATGCTGGAGGGCGACGGGTTTACCTATCCTGCGGTGACGTTCCGGATCGCCATCGGGTCCGGCCTTGCCTTCCTGACGGCGCAAATGCTGGATGTCGGCATATTCTCGGCGCTGCGCAGCGGGGCGTGGTGGAAAGCACCGCTGGTCTCCACGCTGATAGGCAGTTCTGTGGACACCGCCCTGTTCTTTACCATCGCGTTTTCGGGCGCGCTGACATTCCTGGAGCCGTCCAATGACGTGAGCTGGGCCAACGAGGCGCTGCCGCTGCTGGGCCTTGGCCCTGTGGTCCCGCTCTGGGTATCGCTCGCCGTGGCGGACTGGGGTGTGAAGCTGTCGCTTGCGCTTATTGCTTTGGCACCGTTCCGCTGGGTGACGGGGCGTGTGGGCCAGACCGCTTAATTCCGTTGACTTTTGGTGTGGCTGTGCGACGCTCACCGTGAGTTCAACAAAGCGGAAGGAGGTGATCCAGTGTCGAGAAAGGTATTGGAGAGAGGTGTCGGAACAATGCAGGCGGACGTCCGGTAGGGCAGCCCCTGGCGGTTCTTGCCGCCCTGCGTTGGTCGGTTGACCTAACCGTCACCACCTCCGAATGACTTTCGAAAGGGCCACTGGAAACGGTGGCCCTTTTTCGTGGTCACAGCGCGTGCACAGACCGTGCACAACCTGTACACCGAATGTGCACCACAGGACGGGGACCATGCTCCGCATTACGGACGACATTGCGCTGCAAGACTGGGAACTGAGCGAAAGCTTTGTCCGCGCGTCCGGGCCCGGTGGGCAGAACGTGAACAAGGTCGCGACGGCGGTGGAATTGCGGTTCGAGGCAGAGCGTTCACCCGCGCTGGCCCCTGCGGTCAAAGCGCGGCTGCGGCGGCTGGCCGGGCGGCGCTGGACGAACGAGGGTGCGCTGATCCTGCAATGTGATGAGACCCGCAGCCAGGCCCGCAACAGAGAGATCGCGCGGGCCCGGTTGGTTGATTTGATCCGCAAGGCGTTGGTCGCGCCCAAGCGGCGGGTGGCCACCCGGCCGACGCTGGGGTCGAAAAAGCGACGGCTGAAGACCAAGAAGGAGCGGGGCGCGGTCAAGGCGCTCCGCGGTCGCGTGCAGTCCGACGATTAGCCGAACGACAGCAGGTCAAGCGCCGACCGGGAGGAGAAATACCCCGGCTGTGCGGGTTCCGCCGGGGTCAGGTCGAGGGGCGCGCCCTGATTGCGACTGACGTTCTGGTCACCCTCACCGCACGCCGCAACGAGAGAGGTTGCGGCGACAATACTGATCAGGACAAGACGTTTCATTTTAACTGCTCGCTTCAATGATTTGGAGGTCGTTGAGCCTTCAATATCGTGGACAAAGATGGCAATTCGGGGGCAATTGTCTGCTATTTTGAAATAAATTGTACGGCACCGGATGGGGTGGAGTATGCGCACTGATCGCAGTTGAAGCATATTTTTCCTATATTTTTTAGCTGCTTAGCGCACCCGTGCCGTCAAATGCGCGCGGCTTCAAGGTCATCGACCGGACCCAACGGTAGCGTTCATTGGTGCAAATCTGCGAACAACCTGCCTGCCGCCCCGGTCACCAGTCCACGACTGCCCGAACGCCTGCCAAAACCCGAGATCGCCGATACCTACTAACATTTTAGTTTGACAGCTTCGGACAGGCGCGCATACGTTGAAGTCAGCTGGCACCGTCCAGCTTGCAAAAAATTGGGAGGAGAAGAGATGCGCAAGTATCTTATCTCCGCGACGGCCGTTTGTGCCATCGTCGCGGGGACCGGGACTGCTTTTGCCGACGAGGCCGCAGCCCAAAAATGGATTGATCAGGAATTTCAGCCATCCACACTCGGCAAGGATGAACAGCTTGCCGAGATGCAGTGGTTCATCCAGGCGGCTGAGCCGTTCTCGGGGATGGAAATCAACGTCCTGTCCGAAGGCATCCCGACACACGGATACGAATCCGAAGTGTTGACCAAAGCGTTCGAAGAAATCACCGGCATCAAGGTGAACCACCAGATCCTCGGCGAGGGTGAGGTGGTGCAGGCCGTGCAAACGCAGATGCAGACCCAGCGGAACCTCTATGACGGCTACGTCAACGACTCCGACCTGATCGGCACGCACTCGCGCCTGCAGCTGGCCTACAACCTGACCGAACAGATGGCGGGTGACTGGGCGGCGACCACGTCGCCGACGCTGGATCTCGAAGACTTCATGGGCATCCAGTTCACGACGGGCCCGGATGGCAACCTGTACCAGCTGCCCGACCAGCAGTTCGCGAACCTCTACTGGTTCCGCAAGGACTGGTTCGACGATCCGGACCTGCAGGCGCAGTTCAAGGACAAGTACGGCTATGACCTGGGCGTGCCGGTCAACTGGTCGGCTTATGAGGACATCGCCGAATTCTTCTCCGAAGATGTGCAGGAGATCGACGGCGTCCGCATCTATGGCCACATGGACTATGGCAAGCGCGCGCCTGACCTGGGCTGGCGCATGACCGACGCGTGGCTGTCGATGGCCGGTGCCGGTTCGGTGGGCGAGCCCAACGGTATCCCGATCGACGAATGGGGCATCCGCATGGAAGCCGGGTCTTGCAACCCTGCGGGCGCGTCCGTGTCGCGCGGCGGTGCGGCCAACGGCCCTGCGGCGGTCTATGCGATCCGCAAGTGGGATGAATGGCTGCGCAAATATGCACCTCCCGGTGCGGCGTCGTTCGACTTCTACCAGTCGCTGCCGGCGCTCAGCCAGGGCAACGTGGCCCAGCAGATCTTCTGGTACACGGCGTTCACCGCAGACATGGTCAAACCCCGGTCCGAGGGCAACAACACCGTGGACGAGGATGGCAACCCGCTGTGGCGGATGGCGCCCAGCCCGCACGGCCCCTACTGGGAAACCGGCCAGAAGGTCGGCTACCAGGACGTGGGTTCGTGGACGTTCCTGAAATCGACGCCGTCGGACCGTGCACAGGCCGCATGGCTCTATGCGCAGTTCGTGACGTCCAAGACCGTGGATGTGAAGAAATCGCATGTGGGTCTGACCTTCATCCGCGACTCGTCCGTCAACCACGAGTCGTTCACCGAACGCGCGCCCAAGCTGGGCGGTCTGGTGGAGTTCTACCGCTCGCCTGACCGTGTCGCGTGGTCGCCCACCGGCATCAACGTGCCCGATTACCCCAAGCTGGCACAAATCTGGTGGCAGCAGATCGGTGACGTGAACTCGGGTGCGTTTACCCCACAGCAGGCCATGGACCGTCTCGCCGAAGAGATGGACATCACCATGGCCCGGATGCAGCAGGCCGATGAGGCGGCTGGCGTCTATGGTGGCTGTGGCCCGCGCCTGAACGAGGAGCGTGACGCTGAATTCTGGTTCGCCAACGGGGGTGCCAAGCCGCCGCTGGAGAATGAGAAGCCGCAAGGCGAGACCGTCAACTACGACGACCTCGTGGCGCGCTGGAACCAGTAAGGCAATGCACCCGGCCCCTGCACTCAGGGGGCCGGGTGTCTGGCCGGAACGCCCCCAACAGCGTTCCGGCCAACCGACGATCGGGGTAAGGGTACATGTCCATCGAGCTGATTGACGCCACCAAGACTGTGCGCGGCATCACACATATCAAACCGACATCGCTGACGCTGGAGACGGGGCATTTCAACGTCCTGCTGGGCCAGACTGGCGCGGGCAAGACGTCGCTGATCAAGCTGATGGCGGGGCTGGACCCACTGGCGTCCGGGCAGATCATCATGGACGGTCAGGACGTGTCGCGCCTGAGCACGCAGAAACGCAACATCAGCCTCGTGCACCAGTTCTTTGTGAACTACCCGCATATGACCGTTTTCGACAACATCGCCTCCCCCTTGCGGGTTGCAGGCATGGCGAAATCCGAAATCGAAGGCCGCGTTCAGGAGGCGGCAGACATCTTGCAACTGGCGCCGATGCTGGCGCGGCGGCCACAGGAATTGTCGGGTGGTCAGCAGCAGCGCTGCGCGCTGGCGCGCGCCATTGCCAAAGAAAGCCGGGCGGTGTTTCTGGACGAACCGCTGGCCAACCTCGACTACAAGCTGCGCGAGGAGCTGCGCGAGCAACTGCCCGAGCTTTTTGCGGGGCGTGGTGCGGTGGTCGTCTATGCCACGTCCGAGCCGGAGGAGGCGCTGCTGCTGGGCGGGCGCACCGCGCTGATGGATGACGGGGTGGTCACGCAGTTCGGCCGCACCGCAGAGATTTACCGCAAGCCCGCAACCCTGACCGCGGCACGGGTGTTTTCCGACCCGCCGATCAACGCAGCCGAGATCACCAAGACCGGCACGCAGGCCCGTCTTGCCACCGGTGTGACCTGGGAGGTGACGGGCGCGGCTGCCGGGCTGGCAGACGGCGTCTACACCATGGCGATCCGCCCGCATCACGTCACGCCGGTGCAGACGGATACCCAAAGCGTCGCATTGAACGGCGTGGTGCAGGTGACCGAGCTGTCGGGCTCGGAATCCAGCGCGCATTTCCAGATGGGCGATGATGGCTGGGTGTCGCTGGCGCATGGGGTCCACCCTTACGAGGTGGGCGAGGATCACGCGTTTTACATGGACCCGAGCAAGGCGTTTTACTTTGCTCCTGACGGGAGCCTCGTTGCGTGACGCGCCTCCAAATCATATGGCCCCGGCTTTCACTGCCTCTCGCCCTTTGCTGGATCGCGAAAGCCGATCTCTGTTCCTTTCGTGAATTGGAGACGCTGTAATGGCGAAAATCACTCTGTCCAATCTGCGGCACTCTTACATGCCGAACCCCAGCGGGCCGGATGACTATGCGCTGAAATCCATTGATCTGGATTGGGAGGATGGCGGCGCCTATGCGCTGCTGGGCCCGTCCGGGTGCGGAAAGTCGACGCTGCTCAACATCATCTCGGGGCTGCTGGTCCCGTCCGAGGGGCGCATCCTGTTTGACGGGCGCGACGTCACCGACCTGCCGCCGGACCAGCGCAACATTGCGCAGGTGTTCCAGTTCCCGGTGATTTACGACACGATGACGGTGCGCGATAACCTCGCCTTTCCCCTGCGCAATCGCGGTGTGGACGAGGGGCGCATTGCCGGGCGCGTGGCCGAGATTGCCGCGATGCTGGACGTAGAGGCGATGCTGGACGTGCGCGCCGCGCATCTGTCGCCGGACAACAAGCAAAAGATCTCGATGGGTCGCGGGCTGGTGCGTGATGACGTGAACGTGGTGATGTTCGACGAGCCGCTGACGGTGATCGACCCGCATCTGAAATGGAAGCTGCGCTCCAAACTCAAGGAACTGCATCAGCGGGTGCGTGCGACGATGATCTACGTCACCCATGACCAGACCGAAGCGCTGACCTTTGCCGATCAGGTGGTCGTCATGCAGGACGGCGAGGTGGTGCAGATCGGGACGCCGGTCGAGCTGTTCGAGCGGCCCCAGCACACGTTTGTGGGCCACTTCATTGGCTCGCCGGGGATGAACATCCTGCCCGCATCCGAGGATGGCGGACGGATCGTGTTCGAAGGGCAGACCGTGCCCGTCGAGGGCGCTGTGACCGGCACTGGCGGCATGACGCAGCTGGGCATTCGGCCCGAGTTTGTGACCCTGGCCGACACCGGCCTGCCCGCGCGGGTGCGCAAGGTGTCGGATGTCGGGCGGCACGCCGTGGTCGAGACGGTAGTGGGCGACACCCCGGTCAAGGCGGTGGTCGATCATGCGGAGGTCGAACAGGGGGCCGAAGTGCATCTGGCATTTCGGCAGGATCAGACGCGGCTGTATCGCGATGGCTGGCTGTCAACGGAGGCAAGCCAATGAAAACCGAAAACCAACGCGCATGGTTCTTTGTCCTGCCCGTCCTGCTGCTTGTGGCGTTCAACGCGCTCGTGCCGATCATGACGGTGGTGAATTACTCGGTGCAGGAGACGTTCGGGAACAATGTGTTCTTCTGGCAGGGCCTCGACTGGTTCGAGCAGATCCTGCGGTCGGACCGGTTTCATGCGGCGCTCGGCCGGCAGTTCCTGTTCACCTTTCTGATCCTGATCATCGAAGTGCCATTGGGCATTATCATCGCCCTGTCGATGCCGAAAAAGGGCATGTGGGTGCCGGTCTGCCTTGTGTTGATGGCCCTGCCGATGCTGATCCCGTGGAACGTGGTCGGTGCGATGTGGAACATCTTTACCCTGCCCAAGATCGGCCTGCTGGGCTACCTGATGAACGATGTGCTGGGCGTGAACTATGACATGACGCAGGACCCGCTGGCGGCCTGGATCACCATCATCGTCATGGATGTGTGGCACTGGACATCGCTGGTGGTGCTCCTGGCCTATGCCGGGCTCGTGTCGATCCCCGATGCATACTATCAGGCGGCCAAGATCGACGGCGCCTCGCCCTGGAAGGTGTTCCGCTATATCCAGCTGCCCAAGATGAAACGGTACTGACCATCGCGATCCTGCTGCGGTTCATGGACAGCTTCAACATCTACACGGAGCCGTTTGTGTTGACCGGCGGGGGGCCGGGGAATTCGACGACCTTGCTGTCGATTGACCTCGTGAAGATTGCGTTGGGGCAGTTCGACCTTGGACCTGCGGCGGCGATGAGCCTGATCTATTTCGCGATCACGCTGCTGGTGTCGTGGCTGTTCTACACGCTGATGACGAAGGATGACGCGAAATGAAGAAACGTTCCCTCATCCCGATCCTGTACATCGCGTTCCTGATGCTGCCGATCTATTGGCTCGTCTCGATGAGCTTCAAGACGACCAACGAAATCCTGTCGGGGTTCAGCCTGTTTCCGCAGACCTTTACCCTCGAAAACTACGCCGTGATCTTTACCGACCCCAGCTGGTACTGGGGCTACATCAACTCGATCATCTACGTGTCGCTCAACACCGTGATCTCGGTCTGTGTGGCGCTGCCCGCGGCTTACGCGTTCTCGCGCTATCGCTTTCTCGGCGACAAGCAGCTGTTCTTCTGGTTGCTGACCAACCGGATGGCGCCGGCGGCGGTGTTCGCCCTGCCGTTCTTCCAGCTTTATTCCTCGGTCGGTCTCTTTGACACGCATCTGGCCGTGGCGCTGGCGCATTGCCTGTTCAACATCCCGCTGGCGGTCTGGATCCTCGAAGGGTTCATGGGTGGCGTGCCGAAGGAACTGGACGAGACAGCCTATGTGGACGGTTATTCGTTCCCGCGCTTTTTCGTGACGATCTTTCTGCCCACGATCAAGGCGGGGGTCGGCGTGGCCGCGTTCTTCTGCTTCATGTTCTCGTGGGTCGAATTGCTGCTGGCCAAGACGCTGACGGCGGTCGAGGCAAAACCAATCGCCGCCGAAATGACCAAGACGGCGTCTTCGGCGGGTTATGAGCTGGGGCTGCTGGCGGCGGCGGGCACGCTGACCATCATCCCCGGCGCGATCGTCATCTACTTTGTGCGCAACTACATCGCCAAGGGCTTTGCCCTGGGGAGGGTGTGATGAAACGACTGATCTGCTTGCTGCTGCCGACACCCGCGCTGGCGCAGGGCTGGGGCAATGTTGCGCAGCAGCAGGAAGACACCGGGTTCTCCTGGACTGACCCGCTGTGGCCCGCCTTCTGGATGGCGTGGACGCCCGCGACATTCGCGGTGTTCTGCGCGATCTTTGGAGCCATTGCGATCATCGGTGTGCTTGAGGTGTTCAAGTATCGTGACGGGATCGAGCGCAAGGGCGTGCTGGGCCTCACGACAACGTTGGGCGACCGGCTGTTCATCTCTTTGCTCGGGTCTGCCTATATCTTCCTCGCCTGGCTCGGCATTTTCGGCCAACCACTGTGGTGGCCGCTGGCGTTGAGCCTTGCCTGGGGTACGTTCTGCTTCAGAAAAGTGTGAGATTCTGCTTTGGAAACGGACATGTATGTTATTTACTCGGACCGCATAAGGCGTCAGCGGTCGCTTGAAGCGAGACGGCAATGAAAAAGAAGAAAAGCGAGCTGCTGACCGAAGTCGAATTGGAGTTCATGAACGAACTCTGGGCCATAGGGGAGGGGACGGTGCGCGACGTACTGGATCGGCTGCCGCAAGAGCGGGCGCTTGCCTATACTTCGGGCGCAACCATCCTGCGCATCCTCGAACAAAAGGAATTCGTGACCAGCCGCAAGGCGGGCAAGAGCCATATCTACAGCCCCACCCTGGCCAAGGACACATATCAGACGCGGTCCCTCAAGGACCTGTCGGTAAAGCTGTTTGACGACACGCCCGCATCGCTTGTCGCGCGGCTGGTCGACGACGACGCGCTCACCGAAGAAGCGTTGGGGCAAATCCGGGCACTCGTTGATCGGAGGTTGAAAAATGAGAGCGGGTGAAGCGCTGCTGGATGCATTCGTGAACGCGAACATCCTGATTTGTGTGGCCTTTGTCTTTTGGGTCGCGGTGCGCACGCTGATGTGCCGGGTCGGGCTGCGCTATGCCTATGGCACGCAGCTGCGCCTGCTGAACACGGTGTTTGTGGTGATCATCTGCGCGCCGCTGCTCGCACTTGGCTATGGCGCGATGAAAGGGGCCGGTGTGGCCGGGCAGGTGAACCTGAACCTGTCGGACCTTGTGGTGTCCTACTACCTCAATGGCGGGTTCGAGATGAAGGCGTCGGAGTTCGAAGGCCTGATCCTGATGCGCGACACGTTCATCCTGAACGTGCTGACCGGGGCCGGGATGGTGGCGCAGGCGGTGATCGTCGTCTTTGTCGCCGGAGTTGTTGTGGGCCTTGGGCGGCTGGCCTATTCGGTTTACTGCCTGCGCCGGATTGTCGTGCAATCCTACCGCTGGCGCAGCATCGGACGGGTGCGCATTCATGTGTCCGACCGCACGCTGGTGCCCTTTTCAACACGCGGCTGGCGGCGGTATTTCGTGGTGATCCCATCGCATATGCTGGGCCAGTCGGACGAATTGCGCGTCGCGCTGGCGCATGAGTTGCAGCACATTCGGCAAGGCGATCTGGAATGGGAGATCGTGCTGGAAGCGCTCAAGCCGCTGTTCTTTCTGAACCCCGCTTACCACGCCTGGAAACGCGAGGTCGAAGCGCTGCGCGAGTTCAACTGCGACAGTCAGGTGCTCTCCAAGGGGCGCATCGACGTGCGCGCCTATTGCGAGACGCTGCTGTCGGTGTGTCAAAAGACGCTGCGCCGGGATCGGTCCTTTGTGATTGCGGTGCCCAAGGTGACGCTGGTCACCGCCGACCGCGGGTCGCTGATCAAGGGCAAGCGCAGCTTTCTCGAACGGCGCATCCTGTCGGTGCTCGAGATGCGCAAGCTGGCCTATGAACGGCTGGTGTTCGCGGCCCTCGTGGTGCCGCTGGTCGCCGTGGTGGCGCTGACAACGCTGGCCATCCAGCGACCCGGCGACTGGAGCCAGGACCGGCTGATGCTCTCGACGGTGGTCAACCTTGACCGGTTGAACGAGATCAACCGCCTCTCCACCTTCGGTCGCGTCCGCGACTGACGCGCCGCGTCTGCCATTTGCCGGTTCGACGGGCGCAGATGATGAATTCCTGAGCAGTGCAGTAACGATGTACAGCGCGGGAGACGAGATCGCCGCCGCATGGTTTGCGCAGACCTTGTGACTGGGGCATCCCGCGAGGCATGACCAAGACCTTGACCATCGTTGTCGTGGAAGAAGATCGCGACCGCGCGATTGCCATTGTCGATGCGCTCAAGGACGCCTGTGCGTGTGACGTGTTTGTCATCGGCAACGCCACGGGGCTCGCCCGCAAGATCGCGGCGCACGCCCCCGACATCGTGCTGATCGACATCGACAACCCGACCCGCGACATGATGGAAGAGCTGACGCTCGCCTCCGGCCCGTTGGAGCGGCCCGTGGCCATGTTCGTGTCGAGCGCGGCAGGCGGCATGGCCCAGACCGCGATCGAGGCGGGTGTGTCGGCCTATGTGGTGGACGGGCTGTCGCCGGAACGGGTCAAGCCGGTGATGGACACCGCCATCGCCCGCTTTGCCATGGTGCGCCAGATGCGCAACGAGCTGGCGGAAACCCGGCGCGCGCTGGAAGAGCGCAAGGTGATCGACCGCGCCAAGGGCCTGCTGATGAAGGCCAAGGGGATCGACGAGGACGCCGCCTATGCGCTGCTGCGCAAAACGGCGATGGATCAGGGGCGGCGCGTGGCGGACGTGGCCGAGGCGCTGGTGACCGCATCGGGGCTGCTGGGATGAAACACGTCACCGTACCCGTCGCCTATATGCCGCTGGTCGACGCCGCACCCCTGATCATCGCGCAGGAAATGGGATTTGCGGAGGCCGAGGGCATCGCGCTGGACCTGATCGCAGCCCCGTCCTGGTCATCGGTGCGCGATATGCTGGCCTTTGGCCGTGTGGATGCGGCGCATATGCTGTCGCCCGTGCCGGTGGCGATGGCCATGGGGCTTGGCGGTATGTCCACAGCGCTGTCGGCGGTGTCGGTGCTGTCGGTCAACGGCAACGTCATCGGCGTCGGCACCCCGCTCGAGGCCCGGTTGCGCGCCAATGGCTACGGGTTCGACTTTGCCGATCCGGTCGCGGCGGCGGATGCGCTGGCGCAGGTGCGGGACGGGCCCATCGTGTTTGGCGTGCCCTTTCCGTTCTCCATGCATGTCGAACTGCTGCGCTACTGGAGCCGGGCGACCGCCCTTGGCCCCGACGGGATCGTCATTCGGACTGTGCCGCCGCCGCTGATGGCCAATGCGCTGGCAGCGGGCGACGTGGATGCGTTCTGCGTCGGGGAGCCGTGGGGATCGGTTGCGGTGGACGAAGGCGCGGGCGCGCTGTTGTTGCCGGGCACCGCGATCTGGACCTTTGCGCCTGAAAAGGTGCTGGCGGTGCGCACGGATTGGGCCGAGACAGAGCCGGACCTGACAGGCCGCCTGATGCGGGCCACGTGGCGCGCGGGCCGGTGGCTGGCCAACCGTCAGGTGCAGGCCACAGCCAGTGAGTTGCTGTCGCGCAAGGCTTACCTCGACGTGTCATCCGAACTGATCGATCGGGCGCTGTCGGGGCATCTGACCGTCACGGCCCGCGGTGACCAGCGACAGGTGGAGCGATTTCTGGAGTTTCACGATGGTGCGGCCAGCTTTCCCTGGCGCAGTCAGGCCCGGTGGATCGCGCAGCAACTGCGCCGCTCGCACGGCACACGGGCGGACGTCAGTGACGATGCGCTGGCACGTGTGTTCCGGGCCGACTTGCACCGGATGCATCTGGGCTCTGCCGGCTGCGACCTGCCCGGAGCGTCCGAAAAGGTCGAAGGCGCGATTCGCCATGAGACCCCCGTCGCCTCGGCCGGAGGCGGTCTGACCCTGCTCCCCAACCGCTTTTTCGATGCCCGGATTTTTGACCCCAACGCGGAATAGCGGGTCAATAATTGTGCAAACTGAGGATGGGGCGGGGGAATTGGCGGGACGTGGTGCTTTTTACTTTGATCGCTGGGCGCAGTGCGTCACTTACCCAGCATACCCGCAATGGCGTGGGTATTCCGAATTTTTCCCACTGACAGGGATCGTTTGAGCAAGGTCGCTCACTCTTCGCCGACAGGGTCGGCGGACAGTGGTCGGCCTTTTTCTTTTTTGCCTGGTCCAACTCCTCCCGGACCGGGCGTTACGAAGGGACAAAACATGAAAAAGCTCCTCCTCGGCCTTGTGGCCTCAACCGCGTTGGCAAGCCCGTCTTTTGCCGAACTGCTGGACCTCGAAAAGGACGAACTGACCTTTGGCTTTATCAAGCTGACGGATATGGCGCCGCTCGCGGTCGCGTACGAGCAGGGCTATTTCCTTGACGAAGGGCTGTTTGTCACGCTGGAGGCGCAGGCCAACTGGAAGGTGCTGCTGGACGGTGTGATCGACGGCCAACTGGACGGCGCGCACATGCTGGCGGGCCAGCCGCTGGCCGCCACGATCGGCTACGGGACCGAGGCGCATATCGTCACGCCCTTTTCCATGGACCTGAACGGCAACGGCATCACAGTGTCCAACGAAGTCTGGGACATGATGCGCCCGCACATCCCTTCGATGGATGATGGCCGCCCGCAACACCCGATCAGCGCCGAGGCGCTGGTGCCCGTGATCGAAGAGTTCAACGCCAAGGGCGAGCCCTTCAACATGGGGATGGTGTTCCCGGTTTCCACCCACAATTACGAGCTGCGGTACTGGCTGGCGGCGGGCGGGATCAACCCCGGCTACTACAGCCCCGAAAACATCTCCGGCCAGATTAATGCTGATGTTTTTCTGAGTGTTACACCTCCGCCGCAGATGCCGGCCACGCTCGAGGCGGGCACGATCCACGGCTATTGCGTGGGTGAGCCGTGGAACCAGC
>ERZ1740067.1529-NODE-1529-length-15628-cov-5.494831_pt1 | contig 15628 bp, 11 predicted proteins | sample MGYA00581736_ERZ1740067 | MGnify/ENA primary metagenome ERZ1740067 (study PRJEB43018, sample SAMN04849236) | marine metagenome | isolation source: floating plastic debris | place: Pacific Ocean | collected 2008-08-27 | study: EMG produced TPA metagenomics... | reverse complement strand
ATGCGCGCGCATCTTGGAAAGCTGGCAACGCAATTGGGACAAAGTGGCGGTCCTTGGATTCTTGGTGAGCAATACACACTTGCAGACGTTACATGGTCCTGCATCCTGCTGCGGGCGGATGAGACCGGGTGGCTTGATCACTTTCTTAAGGACAAAGCCCTCACGCCTGTGCAGGAGTATTACGCGGCACTTCAAGGGCGTCCGAGCTGGAAAGCCGCCATAACCGACAAGGCCCATCCTATTGTCGAGAAGGCTGAGCGGGATCTGAAAGACGCAATTGCGTCCGATGAAAAGGTCGCGCACTCCCTCTATGGTTAGGTCTGCGTGACGCCCCTTGTCTTCCTTGCCGCAGAAATGAATGCATCAACCGGCCCGTACAGCTCTGTCCGCAACCGTTCGATTTCGTCATCCGACCAATCCCACCAACACAGGTCCAAAAGCGCTTCTATTTGGATGTCATTAAAGCGCTTGCGGATTTCGCGTGCCGGATTGCCGCCAACAATCGCATATGGCGCTACATCTTTGGTCACCACCGCCCCTGCCGCAACAATGGCACCATCGGCTATATGGACCCCTGACATGATGATCGCCCGCGCACCGACCCACACATCGTTGCCGATTGTGATGCCGCCCTTCGTTACCGCGTCCTGATTAGGCTTATCCTTGTCCCAGATCAGTGTCTTGAACGGATAGGTACTGGGGAAATCAATCGGGTGATCCGCCTTGGAGAAGAACAGAACGTCAGGGCCAATCGAGCAAAAAGCGCCGACACGCAGCGGCGCGTCCATGGATGCGCCCGCCACCATTCGCCGGGCAAGCCCATAGGAATGCCGTCCGACGGAGATTTCAGGTCCCAGGTCAGGTTCAGGTTTCGTCAGTTTACGGAATGCTTTCTGCAGTTTCTTGGCGAAGCTCATGGATGCACTCCATCATCGGTGGGTACAGCATCGACTCCTCGCAGGGCGGCCAGAGTGCCCGCACACCGGGCCGCATCCCTCCGTGCCTGGAATCCACGGAAAACCAGGAAGTTGGCAAGCGCCTTAAGGCCATAGCGTAAACTGTCTGCCACGGCCAGGCGAGTTGCCGCAGAGGCGCCGCGATACTTGCGCTCTATATGAATTCGAGACCATGCGATGTGCCAGAATTTTTCCCAGTAGTATGCCGCACTCGGACGCACGGAACCGGCATTGAGATGCACCACAACACTGTCCGGGACAACAATAAGGCTGTGACCCGCACGACGGATGCGCATGCACATATCGTCATCCTCAAAGTAGAGAAAGACATTCGGATCATAAAATCCTATCTCGTGCATTGCCTCCATGCGGACCAGATTTACAGCACCGGAAATGAACTCGACGCAAATATCACCATCCGGAGGCAATTCGCCATCGCGCTTGCCGAACTTGTGCCGCCGCCAGAGTTCAACGTCGTGGCTTGGCTCGATATTGCCATCGCCCGCCTTATGCACCGGGCCTAACATAGCGGCGTTCGGATATCGGTCTGCGGCATCAATCAGCGCCTCAAGGGCCTGCTTGCTCAGCACTGAATCCGGATTTGCCAGCAAAGCAAACTCGGTCGTGACCGCTGCAAGACCCCGGCTTGCACCGCGGCCATAGCCCTGGCCAACATGGTTTCTCAAAATTTGGGCGTCCGGCCGCTTCGCCAAAACGATGTCCAGAGTGTCGTCCGTCGAGGCGTTGTCCACCACGATCAGCGGAACAGTTGGAGGCAGGCTGTCGAGCAGCCCGCCGATAACTAGCCCACCATTGTGAGTAACGGTTACGACTGTCAGCCTTGTGTGCATACTGGGTCCGAATAGCCAACAAAAAAGCCTAGCTGGGATAGCTTACCGCCGTTCGGCACACAACCATAAGCCCCAGCTATGGAAACAGTGAGGAAAACACTCATGGGTGATCTTGTATTGCGATCCGATCAGAGCGGCGTTGCGACACTTACCATCAATCGGCCGGATAAGCTGAATGCGCTCAATGTGCCGGTCTTTCAGGAACTTGAGGCACACGTCGCGGACATCGAGGCTTCACAGGACGGTGTGGGCTGTGTTGTGTTGCGTGGTGCCGGGCGCTGCTTTTCGGCGGGTCATGACCTCGGGGATATTGCTGCGGGCGAAAAACTGCCGCGTCCCAACTATCAGCCGCTGGTGATTGAGCGGCTTGCGAACCTGCCGCAACCGGTCATCAGCGCAGTGCACAGCCATTGCTATACAGGCGCGCTGGAGTTGGCTCTGGCTGGCGACATCATTCTCGCAAGTGAGAATGCAAAGTTTGCGGATACCCATGCGAAATGGTCACTGACACCGGTCTGGGGCATGAGTCAGCGGCTGCCGCGCCGGGTTGGCAAAACCAAAGCTGCGGAAATGATGCTGACGGCACAGACCTATTCAGGCCGCCAGGCCGAAGTGATGGGCCTTGCCAATGTCTGTTATGCGGAAGAAACGTTCTACGAGGATGTGGCCCGGTTTTGCGAGATGATGCTGGCTAATTCGTGGTTCTCTCTCAGGGCACTCAAAAAGCTCCTGCGGGAGACAGACGGGTTGGACCTCTCAGCAGGGCTCGCGCATGAGATCTTCAAGTCTGAAGGCGTCGGTCCAGACATGCAGGAACGGATCGCAGGCTTCGGCAAGAAGTAGATCAGCCGGCCTTGCTCAGCTTGGGGAGGCTGTCACGACGAGCAGGCGCGTAGTTTGCTTCGCGCTTTTCCATCTGGGACATGACAGCTTCGATCTGATTGGGACTGCCGATGAGGCCATCCTGCTCAATCGACTCAAGCACCAGTCCTTCTTCTTCGTCTGCATACAGGGCTGCGCTGAGAAGACGTTTCGAGGCCTCGATTGCTGACGGGCTTTTTGAGGCGATCTCAGAGGCTGTCGCCAATGCGGCGGCAAGTGGATCTGCTTCTACGCGCGTGGCGAAGCCATACTCAAGCGCCTCTTTGCCCGAGAAGACACGGCCGGTATAGGTCAGCTCGCGAACCACATCCTCACGAGCGAGATGACGCATGATTTGCGTACCGGCCATATCGGGAACAAGCCCCCAGCGGATCTCCATGATCGAGAGTTTCGTGTCAGGCGCCACATAGCGCATGTCTGCGCCGAGGATCACCTGAAAGCCGCCGCCGAACGCTACACCGTGGACGGCCGCGATGACGGGTACCGGCATCTCACGCCAGACGCGGACCGCAAATTGCGGGCGGTTGGAGATGCCGTGGGTGCGTTGCTCAAGACGACCAGCACCGTCTGTTGGCGCTGCCTCTTCCGGTTTAGCATCAGCCATCTTGCCGAAATTGCCCATGTCGAGTCCGGCACAGAAGGCGCGGCCTTCGCCTGAAATGACGATGCAGCGCACGTCCGGGTTGGCAGCCAATTCCTGACCGGTCGTGATGAGCGCCTCGAACATGGCGTCATCAAGGGCATTCATCTTGTCAGCACGTGTGAGACGAACATCGGCCACGCCGTTGTCAATTGATACGGAAATGCGGTCGCTCATCTCAATGTCCTCCTGCTGACAAAAGAAAACCAGCGGTGGCTGCTGCCACCGCCGGCAAGTGTCGTTCTAATTCATGCGCTCAACAATGATGGCCGGGGCCATGCCGCCTGCGGCGCACATGGTCACGAGGCCATACCTCTTATCCTGACGTTCAAGCTCATCAACCATGGTGCCGATAAGGATGGAGCCGGTGGCACCGATCGGGTGGCCCAGCGCCATGGCACCGCCATTGACGTTGACCTTGTCGCGATCAAGGTCGAGGTCGCGGATGAACTTTTCAGCCACAACAGAGAAGGCTTCATTGATTTCGAATAGATCAATGTCTTCCTTCTTGAGGCCAGCCTTCTCGAGAACCTTCTTAGCAGCTGGCACCGGTGCGTTGAGCATCAGCGTGGGGCTGTCACCCATGTTTGCCATTGCCACCACGCGGGCCCGAGGCTTCAGGCCATTCTTCTTGGCATAGTCAGGTGACGCCAACAGGACAGCGGCGGCACCATCCACAACACCAGACGAGTTGCCGGCATGGTGTACGTGGTTGATTTCGAGATCCGGGTAGACCTGCTGAACCAGCTTGCGGAATGTTGTGCCTTTCTCATCCAGCTCATAGTCGGCAATGCCGGCAAAAGAAGCTTTCAGATCGGCAAGACCCTCGCGGGTCGTCTGCGGGCGCGGAAACTCTTCATGATCGAGCGCAACGGAGCCATCCATGTTGAGGACGGGAATAAGCGCCTTGTCGAAGTGTCCGTTCTTGATGGCGTTGTCAGCCCGCTGCTGGCTCACCAGTGCGAGATCATCCACCGCTTCGCGGCTGATGCCTTCAAGCGTTGCGATGGCGTCGGCGCAGACACCCTGATGCGGCTGCGGATGCATGTCGCGCAAATGCTCATTGCCGCTGTCGAGGAAAGGCGTCATGGACTCATGACCAGGCTGACCATTGAGGGACATCATCTCCGTGCCGCCTGCGATGACCAAGTCTTCCATGCCGGACATGATGTTGGCGGCCGCAATGTTCACAGTGGTAATGCCTGAGCCGCAGAAACGGTCGAGTGTCATGCCGGAAGAGCGGACGTCGTAGCCTGCATCCAAGGCAGCCATACGGCCGAGGTCGCCGGCCTGCTTGCCCCGCTGGGAAGACGTCCCCCAAATGATGTCGTCTACTTCTTCTGTCTTCAGGTTGTTGCGCTCGGCAACGGCCTTAAGAACGGTTGATCCGAGATGTTGCGGATGCAGTTCCCACAAGGCGCCCTTGCCCGCCTTGCCGATGCCGCGTGGCGTGCGGCAGGCATCAATGATCCATGCTTCGCTCATTTCCTGATCCTCATTTTGTTTGGTCGTTCTGTCGAATTTGTATGTGGTCGTGGTGTACCGGACGCAAAAGAGGGATGCGAGTCACTTCGCACCCCTCTTTGGATTGACGTCGCGTCACCCGCGCTTTCGGCGGGTGCTTTTTTTCTCTTATGCTTCCACGTCGAATGTCAGGCCTGCATTTGCGACCAAACGATCCACCAGTTTCATGCCCATGGCCGGGGCTGAGGTGTAGAAACCACCACCCTCAACTACATCGTCCTTGGCAAGGCACACGGCTGCTTCGGCAATAATCTTGGATGTCGAGCCATAGCCGGGATCGCGGTCGCCGGTGACACCTACCTTGATTGTTTTGCCGTCCTTCGCCTCGCCAATGATGAGAACGTTGTACATGCCCTCCTCGCGCTCTTTCTTAGATGGGCCCTCACCCGGCTTGGGGGCATCGTCGCTCATCATGGAGGTGTCACCGGCGATCATCTTGGCAACAGCTTCACCCTGCTCACCTGGACCAGCCATCATCATTTCGTCGTAGACGAAGTCCTCTCCATAGGCGTGGCTCAGCAGCATGTTGGAACGGTGGATGTTGCGTGTGTTGATTGGTGCCATGACAAACGGGGCAACCCACATGCCAAGATCATCTTCATGCATGGGCTTGTCGCCTGCGGGCTGATCTGGTCCCTTGAATCCTTCGGCAAGTGCAAACGGATTGGTGAGCACTTCTATTACCTTAGGGTCCGAGCCGACGCTTGCCATGGTTGCGCGGAAGCTGGCTACAGTGCCGCCGGAAAATGTTCCCTTCATTTCGCGCACACGTGTTTTTACACGAGGGACGACACCGCCAAGCTGCTTCTTTGCATTTTCCTGCAGGAAGAAAACACCAAGATCAAACGGGATCGAGTCAAAGCCGCATGAGAGCACAATGCGGGCGCCGGATTTTTTGGCGGCCTCACCATGCTCACCGATCATGGCGTGCATCCAGTTCACTTCACCACACAAATCAACATAGTCCGTACCCGCTGCCACGCAGGCTGCAACCACGTCGCTGCCATAAAGTTGGTATGGGCCAACTGTGGTTAGTACGACACTGGTGCGCTCAGACATCGATTTTAGTGAGGCCGGATCCGATGCATCCGCCACAACGAATGGTATGTCCGCCGGAATGCCCATTTCGTCTCGCACAGCTGTGAGCTTTTCCTCACTGCGACCGGCCATAGCCCACTTTACATCACCTCCGACGCCATACTGATTGTTCAGATATTCAGCGACCAAGCGCCCGGTAAAGCCCGTCGCGCCATATACGACGACGTCAAATTCCCTGTTTTTGCTCATACTCTTTTGTGTCCCTTGTGGCGTGCGCAATTGTTTTCAGATGACCAGGCAGGAAAGCACGCATTCCATCCCACGAATGTCTCAGCATTTACGTTTTCAGCTCAGGACTGGTTTTCTGCGAGTTCAGGAACCCGCTTTGCCATCATGCGCTCAAGTGCATTGATGCGTTCGTTTTCCGGGAGTTCCATGGCCTGGCCAATCCTCAGGAGGAGGTCAGCTTCCAGCTCGTGCAACTCGCCATCGGCATATGCAATGTCCCAGAGGTGCTCCATGACCTTGGACCGCTCCTCAAGGCCGGCTTTCTCCTTGATGGTCTTTGTGAACAGCCAATTTGTGTATGCCTCTGAGTGGCGTTCCTCGGCCGTGTTGAGCAATTCGCTGGCCTGGTCCAAGGACATGCCGAACTCACGCTGCATGATGGAGCAAATGCGATCTGTCTCGCTGCCTGAATAATCGGTATCCAGACGTGCAACCTCGACCATCAAGACAGCGGCAGCCACTTGCGTGCGATCAAGGCCATCGAGAGCGACATCATTTGATGCACCAGATTTTCTGGCCTCAGCTAGTTTGGAGAACAGTCCGGCCAGCGACGGTTTTTCGCTCTCAGGCTTGCTCGACCTTTTAGAAAAGAGTGACTTAATCATGTAACGCCTCCCCAGCGTTTCAACTTGGTGGGCAGAATAGACTGCCGGGCACCGTCGTAAAGCAGTCTTTTTGGTTGTTTCCCCAACAGTTATTGCGGATCAGCCTCCCTGCTGCCATCCTAACGCGCTGATGGCGATGCTCCAATCACAACCACCGCCCATCCGTTACGGGCTGTGACTAAGACCGGCGCATCTACTGGGATTTGGAAGACTGTAGCCACCAACCAAGAGCGGCACATCTGTCTTCGCGGGGGATACATGATTCAGGCGATCGAAGACTTCCTGTTCAAGTCACGGGGCTTGGTGCTCGTGATCATGGCTGTATTCACGGTTGTCACCGGATATTTCGCGGTGACAGGGCTTCGTATGGAGGCTGGCTTCCTTAAGCAGGTGCCGCTGGAACACCCCTACGTCAAGACGTATTTCGAGTACCAAAAAGAACTCCCGGGCGCGAACCTGGTGGTAATTGGCCTGCGCAGCAAGACGGGTGATATGTGGAATGTTGAATATTTCCGCCGCCTCTATGAGATCACAGAGGAGGCCCGCTACATCCCAGGTGTGGATCGTGCGCGGCTGATCTCGCTTTGGACCCCAAACACCCAGATATTGGAGATCTACGAAGAAGGCTTTGACCTCGTGGATGTGGTTCCCGGCAATGTGACGGCCGACACCATGACCCAGGCGGATGTGGATGACATCCGCAGACGTGTTTTGACAAGTGATCTCTATGGCGACCTGGTTGCGCTCGATGAAACAGCTTCAATCATTTTGTTGCAGCTGCAGGAAGCCGGGGCTGGCGAAGGAGATATATCAAGCACAGCCAATCTGGCTCTCGATGTTGCAGACATCATGGAGCAGAAGATCCGGGCGCCCTACTCCGATGACCTGACGGATGTCCTGATTATCGGTTTCCCCAAATTCATCGGGGATATCGCTGCAGGCGCGCTGATTGCAGTGCTGTTCTTTGGTGTTGCTTTCGTTCTGACCGGCATCGCGGTCTTCATGTATGTGCGGTCTTTCACCCTGTCAGCGCTCGCTATCGGCTCGTCGCTGGTATCTGTCGTCTGGCAGTTTGGCGTGCTGGCAATGATCGGCTTTGCGCTTGATCCATTGGCCATTCTTGTGCCTTTCCTTGTCTACGCCATCGGCGTCAGCCACGGGATGCAGCAAGTAAATCTCATCGCCACCCAAATCGCCAAGGGTACGGACGGTATGGGCGCTGCACGCGCTACGTTCCGGCGCTTGCTGGTACCGGGATCGATGGCGTTGATGACAGACCTTGTTGGGTTCGTGACGCTCTACCTAATCCCCGTTGGGGTGGTACGTGACATTGCGATCATCGCAACCATTGGTGTGGCCCTGAAGATCATCACCAACCTGATCATGCTTCCGTTGATCGCGTCTTACATACCGCGCGATGACAAACAGGTACGTCTGTTCATTCGCGCCAGGGCGCAGCGGGAGCGGGTCATGAGCTACATTGCCCGCATCGCACAGCCAAGACCTGCCGCCATAGTCACAGTGATGATGTTTATTGCGATCGGGCTTGCTTACTCAGTGAGCCGGGAACGGCATGTGGGCGACATTACACCGGGTGCATCTGAACTTAGGGCGAACTCAAAATATAATCAGGATACGGCCTATATTGCCTCTGCTCTCAGTGTGCCAACGGACGTACTGATCATCATTCTCGAAACGCCCACGGACGGGTGTATTGATCCGGCAATCATGAATTATGCCGACCGTTTCTCCCTCTATATGTCAGGTGTGCCGGGCGTTGTATCGGTCGACTCACTGCCATTTGCGGCCAGGTACTTCCAGTCTATTGGTGCTGAAGGCAGTCTCAAATGGCGCGAGTTACCACCCACCACGCAACAGCTCATAGGTGCGACGGCGCCGGTTCCAACGACGACCGGGCTTTTGAATGATCGCTGCACGATTCTGCCGATCATCGCATACATGGAAGATCACAAGGCAACCACCATTGAAGCGGTCGTTGCCGCTGTCGAGACCTATCCGGACATTAATCCAAATGCTGACGTAAACATCCGCCTCGGCATGGGCGGCGTCGGCATCATTGCCGCGACCAACCAGGTAATCGAGGAGAGCGAGGCGCCTCTCATCCTCTATGTCTTTGCAACGATCATCGTTTTGGTGTTCCTGGCCTATTGGGACTGGCGGGCGTGTATCTGCTGTTGCATGCCGCTCTTGTTGGCGACCTTTCTTGGATACGTCTTCATGGTCGTGCTTGGGATCGGGCTTAAGGTCACCACACTGCCTGTGCTCGTCCTTGGGACAGGGATCGGGGTGGATTACGCCTTCTATCTTTACAGCCAGATTAAGTATTATCAGCGGGAGGGCCTGGGCATCGCGGATGCATATGAAGGTGCGCTGCTTTCCACCGGTATGGCGGTCGTCTACACCGCGATTATGCTGGCTGTCGGAGTCGCCACATGGATACTGTCCCCATTGAAATTCCAGGCAGATATGGGGGCACTTCTGGCCTTTATGTTCCTCATGAACATGGTTGCAGCGATTGTTGGTCTACCTGCATTTGCTGCTGTTCTGGAAAGGTTAGCCCCCCCGCGTGGGGCAAATCCGAGTCTGGTATAGCTCGGAAACTTCGATTCCCAGCTTGTAACAACAGTTTTAGGGCTGCCTTAACCAGTTTGTGCGATGTCAGGCTGTCGCACATTTTTATGTGAATCGGGGTCATGGCCAACCTATCGACGATGAGCCGGACAGATTTGGAGGCGATGGGGAAGAAAGAATTCCTGTTGTCCCTTCAAAGTATGTCCCCGGAGGCGGTCAAACGCTTCAAGAGCATGCGCAAGTTGCCAGACGGTCTTGCTCATGAGCTTGACGGCTACCTTGTAAAGATTGAGAAGGCCGCGAAGAAGCGACCTGCGGCACCAGCCAAGCGAACGAAATCACCTGTAAAACCAAAGCCGAAACCGGCCGCCAAACCCAAGCATAAAGCTGCGGACAATTACGTCCCCTTCCCCGACCGTTTCAAGGCGTGGTGGAACGGAACGGACCTGCCCCATGGCAAGGATGCAACCATTCAGACAAAGCAGCGGCAAAGGGAAAAGGCCGCTACTGCTGAGAAACCGAACCAGCCCGACTATTCTAACATCGATTGGCAGGAGGCAATTCGTGAGCGTGTCTGGGGCAAGGACTTTGCACTTCCTGGTGGCGCTGGCGTAATTATGAGCATGGCAAAAACTGCCGGCTTGGCGGCAGGTGAAGAAGTCGCTGATATCCTTCCTGGCTGCCTTGGGCCAGCCAGAGCTCTTTCAAAGGTTTATGACGTCACGGTTACATCCATGGTGACGCAGGACTACATGGACACGCAAAACGCGAAGCATCTTCCGGGCCAGGAAATCGCTAAGGAAGATACCCAAGTGGTCACCAGCCTCCTGGATCTGGGTCGCCCGGATTTTGGCCTGGGTGCCTTCGACAAGATATTCTGCCGCGAAGTCATGTGCCTTATCCCGGAGCGTGAAGCGTTTCTGACAAAAACGGCAGGCGGGCTGCGCGGCGGCGGACGTTTCGTCTTCTATGATGTGATATCCATGGGCGAAGGTCCTGAGCCCGAAGAGGTCAAAACCTGGCGTGAGCTGGAGCCCAAGCCACCGCATCTCTGGACAGTTTCGGAGTACACCAAACACCTTTTCGAGGCCCGGTTGGAGACCAAGTCGACAGCCGACATGACCAAGTCATACATATCACTTGTTGAAGCAGACTGGCGGCGCGTGATGGCCGGTCTTGAGACTGACCCGCTTCCCCGTGAGGGCGTAGATGCCCTCATGGAAGAAGGCCGCGCATGGCAGGCCAGGATTGCGGCGCTTAAGACAGGGCGGATCGGCCTCGTTCGGTTTGTGACCACGCCCAAGACCATTCGCAGCCTAAGTGGTCCGTCGTAGAGCGTCGGTCTTAGACGCCAAACTTCCCCAAATTATAGCTTCTCGATCCGGATTTCTGCCGGGAAACCGCGAAGCCATGCGATCCGATCAATTGTGCGGTGCGTATAGCCCCTTGCAGACCGGTATATATCGAACCTATATACCGTTAAATCACTGGCTCCCCGGCGTAAACCGGGCATTTTGAAGGCGTTTCCGTCATGGATGTTCGCACTATGTGCCTTGGATTGCTCGCGTTTGGCGATGCGTCCGGTTATGAGATCAAAAAAGAGTTTGAACAGGGCCCGTCGCGGCACTTCATGGATGCGAGTTATGGCTCGATCTACCCTGCACTCACCAAGATGACCGACGAGGGCCTTCTGGCCTGCCGCACCGAGCCGCAGGAAAAGCGGCCGGACAAGAAGGTTTATTCGCTGACATCGGAAGGTTGGCAGGCGCTTGACGCTGCAATCAACCAGCCGGTTGCACAAGACAAGATCAAGTCCGACTTCTCTTTTGTCATGATGTTTGCCGACAGGCTTCCGCGCTCACGTGTTGTTGAGTTGATCGACGCCCAGATCGTGAGCTCCAAAGAGGGCATTCGCGAGTTTGAAGAGTCTGATGTGCCGACCGACAACGCCGGTGTTTCCTTTGTACGACGCTACGGGCTTGCCATGCGGAAGGCCCATATCGATTTTCTGGAACGCAATCGGCACTTCATTGAGGCCTCCGCACAGGAAGACATTTCGCCACCTTCCAGAACGCCGGAACCAGTGTCATGACGCGAATTGTGATTTCGACAGCCGATCCCACTTTCAATGCCGCTGACCCGGCCGAGACCCTGAAGATCCCAGGAACTGACCGCAAATGACCATCAAAAGAAGTTACGTACTGGCAGCTACAATAGCATTGATCCTTGCAGCATGGATTTCATCAGGCGTGTTCGGCGACGGAGAGTCCAGCACTGAGGACACAGCCTCCACCCCCGAGAACAATGACCTAGTCGAGAGCCCGGATATACAAACTGTCCGCGCACGTGTGTTTGAAGCACAACCGGTCAGGCGCGACATCATCATTCGCGGCAGGACGGAACCAGTGCGTGCCGTTGAGGTGCGCGCTGAAACCTCCGGTGCAATAACACGCCTGCCGGTAGAGAAGGGCGAATATGTCTCAAAGGGCGATCTGCTCTGCGGGTTGTCGCTCAATGCCCGCGGTGCGCGGCTGGCGGAAGCCAAAGCTCTGCGCGAGCAGCGCTGGCTGGAATATGACGCCTCCCAGAAACTCGCCGCCAAAGGCCACCGCTCGGAGACACAGGCTGCTGCGGACAAGGCCGCGTATGACGCTGCCGTTGCACAAGTACGCCAGATGGAAGTCGAGATGAGCTACACGCGCATTACGGCTCCTTTTGATGGGATACTGGACAACAGGTTTGTGGAAATCGGTGATTTTCTTTCCGTCAGCCAGCCCTGCGCCACCGTCGTCGATCTCGACCCCATCCTCGTGGTCGGCCAGGTGTCTGAACGCGACGTCGACAAGCTGTCCATGGGCAGCGTCGGCAAGGCGCGGCTGATTTCTGGCAAAACGCTCGAAGGTGTTGTGCGGTTCATTGCCAAAACTGCAGAACAGGAAACGCGAACATTCCGCGTGGAACTGGCTGTTCCCAACAAGGATGCATCCCTGCCTGCCGGTATCACCGCGGAGATCATTGTGGCAGCGGAAGCCGTCACCGCGCATCTGATGTCACCGGCCTTCCTGGTCTTGAACGATAGTGGCGCGATTGGCGTGCGGACCGTGGGCGCTGACAAGATCGCACGCTTTCAGGAAGTATCGATCCTTGAAGACAGCAATGATGGTGTCTGGGTCGGCGGACTCCCAGACAGAGCCACGGTCATTACCGTAGGACAGGAGTTCGTCCGCGATGGCCAATCAGTTGAAGTCACGATGGAAAGTGATGGGGTACAATCATGAACCCGCTTGTCGCCGTATCGGTTAGTAGAACCCGCACCGTCTTGACGACGATGGTGTTGCTGATCCTTGCCGGGATCACCTCCTATGTGTCGATTCCCAAGGAAGCGGACCCGGATATCGCCATTCCGTTCTTCTTTGTGTCGATCCCTTACCCGGGCATTTCACCGGAAGACGGCGAGCGTCTGCTTGTGAAGCCCATGGAGACCGAACTCCGCACGCTGGAAGGTCTGGAAGAAATCCAGGCTTTCTCATCCCAGGGATTTGCAGGCATCATTCTCGAATTCGATGTCGATTTCGACAAGGACCAGGCCCTGCAGGAGGTCCGTGAAAAGGTGGACCTTGCACGCGCAGAGATCCCTGCAGAAGCCGACGAGCCTATTATCACCGAATTCAACGCCAGCCTGTTCCCGGTCCTCGTCGTGGCAATTTCAGGTGACGTGCCCGAACGAGCATTGCTGGAACGCGCGCGCAAGCTGCAAGACGCAATCGAAGCTGTCCCGACCGTACTTGAGGCCGAACTTGTTGGTGATCGCGAAGAGCTTCTCGAAGTCATCATCGACCCTGTGAAGCTAGAATCCTATAATGTCTCGCAGCTTGAGCTCGTCAACGCTGTATCACTGAACAACCAGCTTGTGGCTGCTGGCGCCCTGGACACTGGGCAGGGCCGCTTCAATGTTAAGGTTCCTGGCCTCTTTGAAAACCGCGAAGACGTGATGGGTCTGGCGGTGAAGTCGTCGGGAGAAGGCGTTGTCACGCTTGACGACATCGCGGACATACGGCGGACCTTTAAGGACGCGGACAGCTATGCGCGCTTCAACGGTGGCCCTGCCATTGTCATTGAGGTAACCAAGCGGCTGGGGTCCAATATCATCCTGACCAACAACGCCGTGCGGGCAGCCGTCGAGGAAGAAACGGCTCTTTGGCCCAAGGACATCCGGGTCTCTTACACCCAGGACCAATCATCCTGGATTTACCGCTCTATCAACTCGCTTGAGGCGTCGATCATCACGGCCATCAGCCTGGTGATGATTGTGGTGGTTGCCGCACTGGGCATGCGCTCCGCGATCCTCGTGGGTGTGGCTATTCCAACATCGTTCCTTATCGGCTTCTTCCTGCTGGCCCTGTCAGGCCTCACCATGAACATGATGGTGATGTTCGGCCTACTCCTCGCTGTAGGGATGCTGGTAGATGGGGCGATCGTTATCGTGGAGTTTGCCGACAGGAAAATGTCCGAGGGCGTGGACCGCGTGGAGGCCTATGTTTCGGCATCGTCACGCATGTTCTGGCCCATCATCTCGTCAACAGCCACGACGCTGGCCGCCTTCCTGCCCATGCTGCTATGGCCAGGCGTGAGCGGACAGTTCATGTCCTATCTGCCGTTAACGCTGATATTCGTTCTGATCGCATCGCTGGTGACTGCGCTCATATTCCTGCCGGTTCTTGGCTCCATCTTCGGCAAGGCGGAAGCAACAAATCAGGCAACCCTGCGTGGCCTGTCCGGTGCGGAAACCGGCGACGTGCTGGGTCTGGAGGGGATGACTGGCACCTATGTGCGAATGCTGGACAGGCTCATCAGGCACCCGTTCATGGTTATCTCGGGGACATTGGGCATCCTCGTTTCAATCTTTTACATCTACAGCAGCTTCAACAATGGTCTCGAGTTCTTCGTCAATACGGAGCCTGAACAGGCCGCGATTCTGGTGAGTGCGCGGGGCAACCTCTCCGCAACTGAAATGCTGGCGCTCGTCAATGAAGTTGAGAAAATTGTCCTCGACGTATCCGGAGTCAAATCAGCATTCGCACAGACCGGCCCCGGCCAAGGCGGGCCAGGACAGGGCGGGGACGCGCCCGCTGACATGATTGGCCGCATATCCATTGAGCTAGCGCCATATGAGGAGCGACGGCCAGGAGCGATCATTCTGGACGAGATTCGGGACAAAACGATCAATCTGCCGGGCATCAATGTAGAAGTCCGCAAACGCGAGGATGGCCCGCCAACCGGCAAGGATGTGCAGGTTCAGCTATCTTCCCGCGACCCCGTCGTATTGCGTGCTATGACGCAGAAGGTCCGTGATCATTTCGCCAACAATGTCGAAGACATCATCGACATCGAAGACTCCCTGCCCCTCCCGGGTATTGAGTGGGTCTTGAGGATTGACCGGGAACAGGCTGGTCGCTTTGGCGCCGATGTAGCGGCGATCGGCGCGACGGTCCAGATGGTGACCAACGGCATTCTTGTTGGCACATACCGTCCTGATGATGCTGATGATGAAGTGGACATCCGGGCCCGTTTCCCAATCACGGAGCGGTCGATTGATCAGCTCGACCAATTGCGTATGCGCACGCCAAATGGGCTTGTGCCACTCTCCAACTTCATCACCCGTGAGCCAGCGCCACAGGTGAATGAAATCACCCGGATTGACGGCATTCAGGTGATGGACGTCAAAGCCAATACCACCAATGGCGTGCTGGCAAACGACAAAGTCACGGAGCTCAAAAGCTGGATCAAGAACGACGCAAACATTGATCCAAGGGTCAATGTCCGGTTCCGCGGGGCCGACGAAGACCAAGCAGAGTCAGCCGCATTCCTGGGCAATGCCATGGTTGCTGCGCTGTTCTTGATGTTCATTATCCTGCTCACGCAGTTCAACTCGTTCTACCACTCGGTGCTCACGCTTTCTGCGGTCATCATGTCCACCATGGGCGTACTGCTTGGCATGGTGATTACCGGACAAACCTTCTCGGTCATTATGACGGGAACCGGCATTGTGGCGCTGGCGGGCATCGTGGTGAACAACAACATCGTGCTCATCGACACCTTCCAGGGATTGCTTGCGCGGGGGATGGACCCTGTGGAAGCTGTTTTACGCACTGCGGGCCAGCGTCTGCGTCCTGTGCTTCTCACAACAATCACCACGATCTGCGGTCTTCTGCCCATGGCAACGCAGATCAACGTAGGCTTCTTTGACCGAAC
>ERZ1740067.1528-NODE-1528-length-15633-cov-4.850879_pt1 | contig 15633 bp, 11 predicted proteins | sample MGYA00581736_ERZ1740067 | MGnify/ENA primary metagenome ERZ1740067 (study PRJEB43018, sample SAMN04849236) | marine metagenome | isolation source: floating plastic debris | place: Pacific Ocean | collected 2008-08-27 | study: EMG produced TPA metagenomics... | reverse complement strand
ACCGGGGGAGACACCGGCGGTGATACTGGTGGTGACACTGGCGGTGATACTGGCGGTGATACTGGCGGTGATACTGGCGGAGGCCTAGTGCTGCTCCCAGATGCTGGGGGCCCTTATAACGTTCTAGTTGAAGAAGAGTTTGCTCTGGATGGATCTGACTCGGTCTTCAACATCGGTCTTGATGAATTCGATATCGAGTGGCTGCTCTTAGATGCAGGAATGGAAGTATTTCTGGCCACCGGATTGGGCACCGACGATAGCCCGTTGATGCCTGGTACAATCAGCTTCGATGAGGCTGGAACCTATGATATTGTGCTACGCTTCACCTTTGGCGATCTGGTGGTCTCTTCTCCGGGTCTGGTAATTGTTGTCGCGGGCACTGAAATTCCAGTCCCTGGATCCCTGGCACTCCTTCTACCGGGGCTTGCGATCATTGTATGGCGACGGCGTCGCTGACGGTCAAATCGCAATGCGGAAAACCTGCATCGTGCTAGGCCGTAGACTCAATACACTGATTGCTAGACAGCCCCATTAGATTGAAACGATTCAACCCTACCCTGTAAATATAAATGGCATTGTGCTATTTATTCGCACGGGGTGGCACATGCTGATCATTACTTCTCATGGTTGAATCTATACAACCTATATGGGCTGAAATAGCCATTTGGGTCTATATACTTTTCTTCAATAGTATTGCTTTGGCCTTGTTTCTTAATGCAATTGACGATTTCTTCGTCGACTGTGTTTATACTCTGCGACGTGTCTATCGCGCACTGGTTGTTTTTCCCCGATTCGGGCGTGCCTGTGCACATTCCATGCGAGATTACCGCAAACCGCAGAAAGCTTTTGCCATCTGTGTGCCCGCTTGGGACGAAAGTGCAGTCATCGCACAAATGCTGGAAAGGGCGGTGCGCGACCTGCGCTATGATAATTACCGGATTTTTGTTGGCGTTTATCGCAATGATTTGGCCACGCGCCAGGCTATCGAAGGCCTCCAAAAACGAAACGGCGACTGCGCGCACCGCGTCTGTGTCGTTGACCATGACGCCATAGGCCCAACCTGCAAAGCAGACTGCCTGAACGCCATCTATCGCTACATAAACGAGATCGACGATTGGGCCCGCAAGGCGAACGTGCGCGGCATCATTTTGCATGATGCAGAGGACATTCTGCATCCCAGCGAACTGGTCGTCTTCAACCATTTGATAGACCGCGCTGATATCATCCAACTACCGGTTACGCCTCTGCCAAGGCCCGTCTTCGATTTGGTCGGAGGCCATTATCTCGACGAATTCTCCGAGAGCCACACGAAGGATATGGTAGTGCGTGAGGCTTTGGGCTGCCCATTGCCCAGCGCTGGTGTCGGCTGCGCGTTTTCCAGTGAAGGCCTGCAGACCCTCGCCATGGTGCGTGAGAATGGCCCGTTCGATACCCGCTCCATGACCGAGGATTATGATATCGCCTTTGACCTGACAGGGCATGGCTTCAACAGTATTTTCGTGCGCCTGCCTAGCAAGCGCGGCGAGCGCAGCTATGTGGCAACACAAGAATACTTCCCCAACAGCTTCCGCGATGCGGTCAAGCAAAAGGGACGCTGGCTGCTCGGCATTGTTTTAGAGAGCTGGCACCATCGCGGATGGCAGGGCCACTGGGCACAGCGCTATATGCTGTGGCGGGACCGCAAAGCGCTGCTCACATCGATGGCCGCAATGGCAGCCTATGTGCTGCTCGCCCTGTTTGGCATCTGGTGGGTCACCTCCCCGCAAGAGGCGCGCACGGCGGGGATGGCGCGTCTTGTTCCTGAAGGCTCCCTCATTTGGTGGATACTCGCAGCCAATCTTTTCTTCCTCATCAATAGGGTCCTGCACCGCTTTGCCTTCGTCTACCGCTCGTATGGGCTCGCGCAGGCGCTCGTTAGTCCGCTGCGTATCGTGGTTGGCAACGTCGTCAATTTTGCTGCGGCTTTACGCGCTGCGCGTCTTTTCAGCCAGGCGCGGCGCAGCGGCGCCAAACAGACCTGGCACAAAACCCGTCATCAAATCCCCCTCCCCAGCACTGCCCTCAAACTCCCCGGCAGTCGGTGATGGCGCCCGGCCGCGCTTTGTGGACGTGCACCGCCGCTCTTTTATGCGGCGGCGGGCTGATTGCAGCCATTGACCATGGCGATGCACGCCATCTTGAGTTTGCGGCCGCAGCTAAGCAAACGCCTCTGGAAGCATCGCACGTCCCTCGTTTGGAAACAGTGATGCCAGCGCTTCAAGCCCCGGCATTGGAACGACCAAAAGCGGCCCCTGAACCCACCGCTATTGCGCCGACTATCCAAGCTCCCAGTGCGGTATCACGGCCAAGCGAAACCGCAAGAAAAAGCCCCGGCCTGAAAGTGAAGCTACGGCCACGCCTGGCCTTGCTTCCTAGACAGGTAAAACACCCTCTTTATGAAAGCTGGGACCCGCCGCCTGAGCGGCCTAAACCGCCCGCACAAAAACCACCTCCACCAGCACCGAGACAAGCGCAAGATGCCGCAGTGGCACAACGCTATGAACCCGCTGCAGCCATCCAGACCATCAACCAGCTCAATGACGCTGCCTATAATGCGCTGAGCCGCGGCGATCGACGGCTGGCCATGGCGCTGTTTGAACAAAGCTTGCAGCACGTGGCCGACCAACCGCTTATTCATGGACAGGTCGGCTATCTGCACAAAGAAGACGGCAATTTCCCTGCCGCCCGGGCCGCCTTCCTCGCGTCGGCGGCCTATAGCGGCGTTGAACGGGTGCAGCCGGGCATTGCACGCGAAATCGCGGCGCTGTCGCGGCCCCTGCGACTGTCAGGCTACACTGTCTGGCGCGAAGGCAGCCGCCGGGTCAGCGATGTCGCCTTTGGCCCTTCGCTCGCGCAAAGCCAATCTGGCCTTGCCTCCACCTACAGGCTGCCCTTTGAAGGCTGGTCCAGCCGCCACAATATGAGCGTCTACAGCCGTTTCCTCTGGGCCTATGAGCCGGAAAGCCTGAGCCCGGATTGGAGCACGGCGCAGGGCGGTATCGGCGTCCAACTGCAGCCCTTCAAGTCCCTCAACCTCATCACTGCAGCAGAGCGTCTTATCTCCATTGGCAGCCAAACCCGCGATGATTGGCTGCTGCGCACCTCCTGGTCCGCAGGCGGCGGCTATATCCCGCCGGTTGGCTCAAGCAAGTGGCTCCATTGGTCAGCCTATGCTGACGTGGCGCTCATCGACCCGGCCGACCCGGACATTCAATTGCTCGGCGATGTGCGCATCGGCCTCGGCTGGCGGCCTTTTGATGCTCGGCATTTTGCGCTCATTCCATTCGCAGGCCTGTCCGCCAGCTATGAAGACGCTGCTGGCCGCAACACGGACCTTTACGAAGCAGCGGCGGGCATCTGGCTGCGCCTCTGGCCTGGCGATGAAGATCTGACCGACCCGGCGCGCGTCATCGATGCCCGGCTCGAATACCGTGCCAAGCTCGGCGGCGATAGCGTGTCGAGCTCTGGTGTACGGCTGACGATGGGCGTGAATTACTGACACACACCGCCATGCTGACCTTGAGTCAGCATCTCTAGCAAGAAAGGGCGCGGACGTGTCTACCAGGTTCTGAATCAAGTTCAGAACGACGGCGTTAATCCAGCGATTTCATCGCAATTTCAGCGCTATCCTTGGACAACCCCTCATGGTCTGCAACCCGCTTCAGCTGTGCTTTCATCTCCGATGAATAAGGCTGCGCGAGCCGTTTCCAGCGGCCAAGCGGAGCAATCATGCGCGCTGCAAGCTGCGGATTGCCGGCATCGATGGCGATGATTTGGTCGGCTAGGAAGCGATAGCCTGCTCCGTCCCGCCGGTGGAAGCCTTTCGGGTTGGCGAAGGCGTAAGCACCCACGACGGAGCGGAAGCGGTTAGGGTTTTTAGGATTGAAATTGGGATGCTGCGTCAAGACCATCACTTCTTTGAGCACATCGTCGCGTAGGCAGCCCGCTTGCGTCGAAAACCATTTGTCGAGTACCAGCGCATCCTCATGCCAGCGGTCGTAAAACGCCTTGAGCGCATCGGTCCGCTCTAGTGTATTTGTGTTCGACAGCTGGCCGAGCGCTGCCAGAGAGTCTGTCATGGTCGTAGCAGAAGAGAATTGCAGAAACGCATCAGCCACCACATCCATGGGCGCGCCTGCCATACGATAGCCCAGCGCCACGTTTTTGAGCCGCCGCGCACTGCGCGCCGTGCGGTCCAAGCCATCGCCGCCGCCTGCCATAGTATGATAAATCTCGGCCCAGAGGCCTTCCAGACCAGCGGCGATATCCCGGCGGATGGCTTCCCGGGCTGCGATGATGGCTTGCGGGTCTGAGACGGCGACTTGCTCCATCAGGACAGTGTCCGTTGGAAGCAGGCACATCTCCGCCTGAAAGGCTGGGTCTAACTCTGCATTGCCAAGCGCTGAGGCCATCACATCGATGAGCGGCTGAGCCGAGGCGCCTGCGCCGGTTTCTTCCCGCGCTCCGGCTTTGGCTAGAATGATATCGGCGGCCAAGGACTGCATAGCCTCCCAGCGATTAAAATCATCGCTGTCATGAGCAGCCAGGAAGATTTTGTCTTCGGCGGACAGCACTGTTTCCAGTTTCACCGGCGCTGAAAAGCCGCGCAGCAGGGATGGTGTTGGCGCGTCTGTAAGCCCGCTGAGCGTGAACGTTTGCTCCTCTTGGGTAAGCGTTAGGACATGCTCTTCCTCGGCTGCGCCATTGCCGACACTGAAGCGCAGCGGCTTTCCATCCTTGCCGAGAAGGGCGGTCCGGACCGGGATGACCATGGGGGCCTTGTCGCTCTGGCCTGGCGTATCGGGCGTAGACTGCTTGAGGGTGAGCTCAAGACTGCCATCCCCATAAGACCAATCCGCCGTGACAATGGGCGTGCCCGCCTGGGCGTACCACAGCCCAAATTGCTCTAAATCCGCCCCGTTGGCATCGGCCATGGCTGCGCGGAAATCATCGCAGGTCACAGCCTCGCCATCATGGCGCTCAAAATAAAGGTCCATCCCTTTGCGGAAGCCATCGCGGCCCAGCAGCACCTCATACATCCGTACCACTTCCGCGCCCTTGTTATAGACGGTTGCCGTATAAAAATTGTTGATTTCCATATAGCTATCGGGCCGCACTGGGTGCGCCATGGGCCCTGCATCTTCCGGGAATTGCCCTGCCCTGAGGCCGCGCACATCATCAATGCGCTTGAGCCCGCGGCTGCCCATATCAGCGGAGAATTCTTGGTCTCGGTAAACTGTGAGGCCTTCTTTCAGGCTGAGCTGAAACCAGTCCCGGCAGGTGACGCGATTGCCCGTCCAATTGTGAAAATACTCATGGGCGATGACGCCTTCAACCAGGTCAAAATCCAGGTCCGTCGCGGTATCCTTGTTGGCCAGCACATAGCGCGTGTTGAAGACATTGAGGCCCTTATTTTCCATGGCCCCCATGTTGAAATCGCTGACGGCAACGATGTTATACAGGTCGAGGTCATATTCGAGGCCATAGGTCTGCTCGTCCCAGCGCATGGAGTTCTTCAGCGCCTCCATAGCATGGTCACACTTATCCAAGTCGGACTCGCGCACATAGATGTTGAGCGTTACTGCTCGGCCAGACACAGTCGTGTAGCGATCCGTCACAGCCGACAGCTGCCCTGCCACCAGTGCGAAGAGATAGCTGGGCTTAGGAAACGGGTCTTCCCAAGCCGCCCAATGCCGCCCACCCTCCAAATCGCCAGTGCCAACGGGATTGCCGTTTGACAGCATCACCGGGCAAGCAGCTTTATCCGCCTCAATGCGCACGTCATAAGTGGCCATCACATCGGGCCGGTCGAGGAAATAGGTTATCCGCCGAAAGCCCTCGGCCTCACACTGCGTGCAATAATTCCCGCCCGAAATATAAAGCCCCGTGAGGGCCGTATTCTCTTCCGGGCAATTGGTCGAACAAATCTCGAGCTCAAAGCTGTCCGGCACATCCGCAATCTCCAGCGCCTCATCGCTCAGGCTGTAACGCTCTGAGTCCAGCAAAGCCCCATCCAGCTTGACCCATTTGAGCACCTGATGGCTCCCGTGGAGCCGCAACACCGGTGGGCCATCGCCCTCATTATTTTGGGGACGTTCGTAGGTCGTTTTGCTGACGACCTGCGTTTCCTTTGGGTCGAGCTTGAAATCCAGCGCGATATGGCGGGCTGTAAAGACCGGGGCGCTGTAGTCTTTCAGGTAGATTGGCTGGGGTGTTTGTAAGGCGTCTAGCATTTGGGAGATCCGTCGTTTTTGGTTCTATAACCGGGGAAGAGATGGATTTCATCTGGCTTTAGAGCGCAGCAAGACCAACAGCGAGCGAAATCCTTGCCTGCTCGTTTTTATGCGCATAAACTATACGTATAAAAATGTTTGAAAGATATGGCTCAGGCACCGGACAAAAAGCGGCGACGCGTTAATCTCTCGATCAGCACCGATGTTATGGAGCAGGCAAAGGCTCTGTCTCTGAATGCCTCCAAGGCCGCAGAGGCAGGCATTGAATCAGCTATTCGGAAAGCGAAAGAAGAGGCGTGGCGTGATGAGAACAAGGACGCCATTGCAAAACACAATGCGCGCGTAGAACGAGACGGCATGCTGCTGACGCCAGAATGGACGAAAGAGCTAGATGGCACGGTTTGACGTCTATCGGACAAAGTCCAAACGTACACCGCTCGTCGTTGACGTTCAGGCAGAAATCTTAAGCGATCTAGCCAGTCGCGTGGTCATCCCATTGTCGCCTGTTATTGCCGTTGGAGCTTTGGAGATATCAAGGTTATCCCCCAACCTTGTGATCTTAGACGAAACATATGTCTTGATGACTACCGACCTTGCTGCAGTGGCCAGACGGCAACTTGGCCCCGTCCTGCAAAACATAGAGACTGAATATGGCGACATAGTCTCCAACGCGCTGGACTTCTTGCTTTACGGATTTTGAAACACTTTCGTTGCCCACAAAGCTTTAAAACAACAAAGACCGAACCTCAGCTGGCAGCATCACCTTCAGCCCATCATGCGCATCAGTAATCACCAGCTGACACGCCAGCCGGGACGTCTCACTCACGCCGCACGTAATATCTAAGAGGTCATCCTCTTCCTCACTCGGCGCAGGAAAGCGGTCAAAATCAGCCTCTCCTAATACAACATGACAGGTCGAGCAGGCCATGGCGCCGCCGCAGGTGCCTTCCATGGGGAGGCCTGCGGCTTGGACGATGTCTAGGAGGCGGGTGCCGGGGGCGGCGTCTATGGCGGTGGCTTTGCCGTCCTGGGTGAGGATGGTTATTTGGACCATGATTTGCGGCGCGATTTGGTGAGCGCGTCTTCTAGATAGCCGAGCGCGTCATCGACTTGTGCGTCATCGGTGAACCGGCCTGTGCCGATGCGTAGGGAGGCTTCGGCGAGAGCGGCGGGAACGCCGAGTGCTTCTAGCACATAAGACGGGCCTTCTTTGGCGGAGGCGCAGGCGGCGCCGGAGGAAACGGCTAAGCGGCGCAGATTGGCCATGAGGCGGGCGCTGTCATGGCCTTCAATGCTCAGGTTGAGGTTGGATTTGAGGCGCGTGTCGGCATGGCCGTTGAGCTGATAGGGGACGCCCATGGCTTCAAAGCCTGCCATAAGCTGGTCAAAATGGCGCTGGGCGCGGGCCATTTCAGCCTCAACCTGGCCTTCGGCAAGCAGCGCGGCTTGGCCAAAGCCAGCACACAAAGCAGGCGCGAGCGTCCCGGAGCGGAGCATGCCCTCTTGCCCACCGCCGGACATAAGGACGCCCATTTGGCGCTTGGCCTCTGGCGCAACATAAAGCGCGCCTATGCCTTTGGGGCCGTAGATTTTATGGCCAGAGAGACTGATGAGGTCTGCGTGCTTGGCAAGGTCAGTGACGTGGATTTTCCCATAGGCCTGCGCTGCATCGCAATGAAGCCAAATTCCGCGCGATTTGGTCAGCGCGGCAATCTGCTTAATGGGCTGGATGACACCGATTTCATTGTTTACGGCCATGACGGAGACGGCGACAGTGTCTTCGGTCAGTGCGTCTTCGAGTTGGCCCAAATTGATCAGGCCGTCTTGCTCAACGGGCAGGATGAGCGGCTCGCTGCCGAACTGTTTGCTCGCGCGGGTGGATTCCAGGACACAGCTATGCTCGGTGGCGAGCGTAATCATGCGGCCGCGTCTGCCCAGAGCGAGGCCTTTTATGGCGATATTGTTTGATTCCGTGGCGCCCGCTGTGAAGTAGAGATTGGCTGGATCAACGTCCAGCAATTGCGCGACCCGCCCGCGCCCCACATCGACGGCCGCTTCCGCCTCCCAGCCAAAGCGGTGCGAGGAGGAATGCGGATTGCCAAAGCGGTCCTCCATATAGGGCAACATCGCCGCGCGCACCTCTGGGTCGAGCGGCGTGGTGGACTGATAGTCCATGTAAATCGCATTGCCGACGCGCATCAGGCAGCTTTCTGCTGGGACGTACGGATGGCATCCCAAGCGGTGAGGAAAGTGTCTACCTCCGCGCGGGTCGTCTCAGGGCCGAAGCTGATGCGGATGAATTCATCGGCGACATCGGCAAGCCCCATGGCCTCCAGCACATGATTGCCCGCCACCTTGCCGGAGGAGCAGGCCGAGCCAGCCGAAACGCACAGGCCTTCCAAATCCAAGCGCATGAGTTGCAGCTGGTTTTTCACGCCGGGCATATGAAGGCTCATGATGTGGGGTACGCGCGGCGCGGCGCTGGCAGCAATTGCGGCGCGTTCAGCAACCTGCTGCGCCAATGCCTTCATCGACTTGGTCGCAGCAAAGTCTTGCAACCCCTCAAGCGCTGCGCCAAAGCCGATGATGCCGAGCACATTTTCAGTTCCTGGCCGGCGGCGCCGTTCTTGGCCGCCGCCTTGGGTGAGACTTTGCAGGGCGAAACCGTCCTTTACAATCAGAGCGCCCATACCCTTTGGTCCGCCGATTTTATGGGCTGAGAGACTGAGAAAATCAGCGCCAAGAGACGCCTTATCGATATCCACTTTGCCAAGCGCTTGGACCGCATCGCAGTGGACCAAGTGGCCGTGCTTATGCGCGATGGCAGCGATATCGGCGACGGGCTGAATAGCGCCTGTCGCGTTGTTGACGAGCATAAGGCTGACCAGGCCGGGTGCAGCGTTTGATAAGATAACGTCGGCCGCATCAACATCGACAAAGCCCGCACTGGTGACTGGCAGTCGGTTAACCTCATCCACCCAGCCGAGCACAGCCTCATGCTCAATAGCGCTCGCATAGCGTCGATCTTTAGAGACTTGCGTAAGCGCGATCGCATTCGATTCTGTGCCGCCGCTGGTGAAGATGACTTCGCCCGGCATGGCCCCTACGGTGTCGGCCAGCGCCCCGCGCACGGCGTTGATTTTATCCCGGACTGCTCTGCCCGCGCGGTGCACGCTGGAGGGATTGCCAACATAATCAAGGGCTTCGGCCATGGCGGCCTTGACCGGCGGACGCAGGGGGGCCGTGGCGGCGTAGTCCAAATATATCAACTGCTTAGAGGGCATCTGGTCCAATCGAGCCTTACAAGGGTGCGGCGTCTTGCACCGCAGGTCTAATAGGCTATATAGCAACGGTGTTGCCATGGCCAAATTCTAGGCGGGCGGCTCCTATCTGGAAACCCACCAGCAGAAGACAAAAATGCCGGATATTATTATGAATGGCCCGGACGGCCGCCTCGAAGGCCGTTATCAACCGGGAAAGACGGCGAACGCGCCGCTTGCACTTATTCTCCACCCGCATCCGCAAGGCGGCGGCACCATGAACCACAAGGTGGTCTATCAGCTGTTCCACATTTTTGTGCGGCGCGGCTTTGCCGTTTTGCGGTTTAACTTTCGCGGCGTTGGTCGCTCAGAAGGCAGTTTTGACAACGGGACGGGCGAGCTGTCTGATGCCGCCTCTGCGCTGGATTGGATGCAAACCTTCAATCAAAATGCATCGAGCTGCTGGGTGGCTGGGTTTTCCTTTGGCGCGTGGATTGGCATGCAGCTTTTGATGCGGCGGCCTGAAATCCGCGGCTTCCTATCAGTCGCTCCGCCAGCCAATATGTATGACTTTTCCTTCTTGGCCCCTTGCCCCTCTTCCGGCCTCGTCATTCAGGGCACTGCGGACGATATTGTTGCCCCCTCGTCGGTTGAGAAGTTGGTTGCCAAGCTGAAGACCCAAAAGTCGATCACCATCACGCATGAGACAGTGGAAGGCGCTGACCACTTTTTTGAGCAGCATCTGCCGCAGCTTGTCGGATCGATCGACCGCTATTTGGATATGCGCAGCCAAGAGGGCACACTTTAAGCGGCGCGCTTACAGCCTAAGGTTCAGATAAGATCCCGCCGGGCAGTGGTTCCGGCGCCCCCGTTGTGCTGGGGAACGTTAGCGGCTTGCCTTGCATGGACCGCACCGCGAGGAAGGCATAGGCTGCTGCCTCGAGGAGGTCGCCATCATAGCCAGCCGCTTCGATGGGCTCGACGGGTGCGCTCACGCGGCTTTGAATCATCTCCATCAAAACCTGATTATGGCGACCGCCGCCGGTGACGAGCCAGCGGCCAACCGGCTCCGGGAAATGGGTTTGGGCGATCCAAACGGCCTCGGCGGTAAAGGCCGTCAAAGTGGCGGCACCGTCTGAGAGGTTGAGGCCGCGCACAGGTCCTAAATCAAAATCCAGGCGGTCGAGCGACTTTGGCGGCGGTGCATCGAAGAATGGATTATCAGCCATATTCGTAAGGATATCTTCTCGGACACTGCCGCGCGCGGCAATGCGGCCGCCTTCGTCAAACTTGCCGGCGTCGTGAGTGGCGCCCCACATATCGCCCAGGGCATTGGCCGGGCCGCAGTCCATGGCCATGAGGTCACCGTTTGGGGACACCCAAGTGATATTCGCAACACCGCCTAAGTTGAGGATAGCGACGGGCTGTTCGTCATCAACAATGGCTGCGTGATAGGCGGACGCCAGCGGCGCGCCTTGCCCGCCACTGGCCACATCCTTGGCGCGCACGTCCCAGCCGACAGGGATGCCTGTGAGCTCAGCCAGCAAAGACCCATCGCCGATTTGCCACGTCAGGCGCCGCTCTGGTCGGTGCAAAACAGTTTGCCCATGAAAGCCGATAACATCTGGCTGAAGAGCGCTATGCTTGGACAGAAAATCCTTCACAACATCGGCATGAAGCCGCGTGATTTGCGCGCCCAAGCCATCAAGGGCGTCGGTTTTTGTGCCAAGGCTTCGGGCGGTCTCCAAGGCTGCGGCCAGCGCGCTGCGCACTTGGGGCGGATAGGGCATCATAGCGCCGCCGGAACGCGCGAGGATGCTGTCTCCATCCGTGCTGATGGCAGCAATATCGATCCCGTCCATGGACGTTCCGCTCATCATGCCGATTGCGACGCGCGGCCCATCTCCTTGTGTATTTGCGACCTTGTCCATGACCAAATCCCTATGCTACCAGCCGCTGACTTCCAACACGTGCATGAAAGGGAACGGCGATGCAAGGCATCCCCCAAACCGCCGCTTTGAAATCAGATCTCCTGCAAACGCTGAGCGCGCGCGGCTATATTCACCAATGCACAGATATGGAAGGGCTGGACGCTGAGGCGGCAGGCCAGACCATCACAGCCTATATCGGCTTTGATGCGACAGCGCCGTCGCTCCACGTGGGCTCGCTTGTGCAAATCATGATGCTGCGGCGGCTGCAACAGACAGGCCACAAGCCGATTGTGCTGATGGGCGGCGGAACCACGAAAGTGGGAGACCCGACCGGTAAAGATGAAAGCCGCAAGATGCTGTCCGATGATGATATCGCGGCTAACATCGCTGGCATCCAAAGCGTCTTTGAGAACTTTATTACCTTCGGCGATGGGCAGACCGATGCCATCATGGTTAATAACGATGATTGGCTCTCTGGCCTCCAATACATTCCGTTCCTGCGGGATATTGGGCGGCATTTTAGCGTCAACCGCATGCTCAGTTTTGACAGCGTGAAGCTACGGCTCGACCGGGAACAGCCGCTCAGCTTCCTCGAATTCAATTACATGATTTTGCAGGGCTATGATTTCCTAGAGCTATACCGGCGCCACAGCTGCACGCTTCAAATGGGCGGCAGTGACCAGTGGGGCAATATCGTCAACGGCATGGAGCTGGTCCGCCGGGTCGATAGCGGCAACGCTTTTGGCCTGACCACGCCGCTGATGACCACTGCTGACGGCCAGAAAATGGGCAAAACGGCCAACGGCGCCGTCTGGCTCAATGAGAATGCCCTACCCGCTTATGATTATTGGCAGTTCTGGCGCAACACCCAGGACGCGGATGTCGGCCGCTTCTTGCGCCTTTTCACAGATTTGCCGCTCGATGACATTGCAAAGCTTGAGGCGCTGGAGGGGCAGGAAATCAACGCGGCCAAGAAAGTGCTCGCCGATGAAGCCACCTCCCTTTGCCGTGGTGCTGCAGCCGCGCAGGCAGCTGCAGATACCGCTAAAAAACTCTTTGAGCAGGGCAGCGCTGGGGGAGATCTGCCGCAAGCGGATGTGCCGCAAGGAACGCCGGTTGTGGACGCCTTCGTGGCGCTTGGCCTGGCGAAATCAAAAGGCGAAGCACGCCGCCTCATTCGGCAAGGCGGCGGGCGTTTGAATGATGTGGCTATCTCAGCGGAGGATTTGGCGCTAACTGCCGACCAGCTGGAAGATGGCAAAATAAAGCTTTCGGCTGGCAAGAAACGCCATGGCCTTGTGACGCTCTCTTGAAGCGTCTTTAGGGATTAAGAGATGTGCTCGCGCCATCGCTTGGGCCTGGCGCGGCTTGGGCTTGGGAGGCGCTTGTTTCCTCCAGTCGGCCTTTTTGACGCCCAAATACGCCGCGCAAAAAGCCCGGTGTCAAAACGGAAGCGGCGTTGACGGATAGTTCCGGGTTGTCCAACGGTCCAGTCACCTTGTAGTTGATTCCGAACAAGCCTTCATTCTCCCCACCCACCAAAATGTTGCCGACAATCGGCAAACGGCCTAGGGCGGAATTGATGGTGTAAGACGGCACGATGACGCCGCGAATGTCAGCTTGTTCCAGCGACTCTAGGAATTCTCCATCCGCTGTCAAACCCATGGCTGGGCCATAGGCGGCGGCGTTGGACACGCGCACAATGCCATTATTGAGTTCAAAAGGGACTTCAACGGTTTTGAAATTGATGCCGCGATCGCGTGCTAAGTCTGACATTCCCGTTAGAGAGCCTAGCCCGAGCAGCCGCGCTAAAATAGGCGTATCCGTGATGCGCACATTCGTCATTTCTAAAAGACCGGCGAGGCCAAGCGTCTCGCCCCGTTCAAAGCTTGTCGCTTGGATGGAGAGCTGCCCCCCTTCAGCATTGCTTAAAATGCCCAAGCCACTGGCCAACCCGCCTGCCTGTTCAGCGGCTAACACCAGCCGCCGCCCGCCATCAATGGGCTCAATGGTCAGCGTGAAAGGCGCATCGCTGGGCCCTTGGCCGAAGACATTGAGTTGGCGGACATGGTCGCCAACAAAAGCACCGAGGAAGCGCGTCTTGTCGGCCTGTTTGTCATTTTCGAGCAATATGGATTGAACATCGACTGATATCGAAAGCTGGTCCGTGGACTCGACTGGTTCTTCATCAGCTGGTGGCGTGAGGTCGCCTGCCCAGAGCATATCCAGGATTGGCCGAGAATCGAATGTCTCCAAGACACCTGCCAATAACCAGCTGTTCGTTTCCCTAGACAAGTTGAGTTCGCCTTTTGTTAGGCCAATTTCCACCCGCGGCAATTCCAGTGTTGCGGTTTGGTTTTGCTCATCAAGCGTGCCACGCGCCATGATGAACAGGTCTGGCCCTGTCAAAGTTGAGCTGTTCAGCAAAAGGCGCCCCTGCTTGCGGCTGCCCGACGCATAAAGCTCGGCATTTGCACCCACCGGTTTTTCATATCCCAGCTCAGGAAGGCTCAGCAACGCTGCCGTCAGGTCAGCAGTCAGCACAACATCCTCGATAGTACCGGATTTACCCGTCAACTGAGCGTCATAAAAGATCGTGCCAAAAACGCTATCGGCGATGCCAGGCATCCAACGCGGGAGGCTTTCCGGGGCCATATGGCCCGTAATTTCAAATTGGGTTGGCTTTTCAGACTTACCGGTAAAATCCTCCTTCCAACGCACGGCGCCTTCCAACCCCGCCAACGCATAATCTCCGCGCAGCAGCAGGTCATTTTGCGTGACTTCGAAAACAACGCCGCTGAGAATGGCTGGCTCATCTTCCATAGCTTTCGCCCATACCAGCCGATTTGCATCCACCCGCGAGGTAAGCATCACCTCATCCATCAATAAGTCTTTTAGCAGTGGCAGGCGTAGCAAGGTGCGGGAGATAGTCTGCCCGCGAAGATTTTCAGGCGCAATGCCATAGACGGTAAAATATTCGAGCGGTTCCCCATCTAGCGCTTTGGCAACGCGGCCTGCGTCCCCGGCGAGCCGTAAGTCAATTTCGGCCAGTTGAGGCCGCTGGCGAAAGGACGTGAGGACGATCGTCGAGCCGGCGGCATTCACACTATTGATGCTGCCCTTTGAGATATCAAAACGCATATCATCCAGAGTCATCAGCACGTCTGCTGATGCCCCCTGCAACGGAAACATAGGGCGACGATAGTGGGCCGTCACGTCCTCCAAGCCAAAGGCGATGGTCAAAGAATTTCGCTCTGCCGTATCCTCCACCAAGTCTTTCAATGGACCGTCAACCGCGAGCTTTGGCTTAATAAGGCGACCGGCGGTGATATTCTCTTCCACCCAAACGCGCCCGCCTTCGCCGACACCGGTCGGCCAGTAGCGTTTCAACGTCTCGACAGGCATTGAGCCAAACTGGCCAGCAAGCTTTACCTGCGCGACATCGGTCGAAATATCCAGAATGTCCCCTGACGCCGCAAACAGCGTATTATCAAGCGTCAACGGCCGCAGTGTGATGCTCAAGACATCTTTCAGCGCAGTATATTCAAGGGTCATGTCGAGCGCTTTGAAAGATGTTACCTCTCGATAAATGTCGCCCGCCGCCATAGTTACGGCCTCAGCGCGCACATCCGCCGTTATCCGGCTATTGGACTGTGCGCCAGCAATCAACGATGCTTCAACGGTTAGGCCACTTGCACCGCCCACGTCTTGAAGCGCAAGACTTTGTGCTTCAATCTTCAAGGCGGCATCGAGCGGCCGGTCCGGCGCGATAATGGCAAAGACTGTGCTGTCCAAAGCGCCGCGCAAGGCATCACCGCCGCGCCAGTTGACACCAGCGGTTAGCTGCAGCGCCTCACCCGCTTGGCGAATTGCCAAATCACCCTCACCAGAGAATGCGGGTTCAGGTCCATCCAGCACCCTTACTATAAGCCGTTCCACATCAAGCCCAGCCAGGAATTGCAGCTTCATATCCCCAAACGCTTGATCATACAGCGCCTCTAGCTTTTCAAACAGCGCGTTCGGAACAAGGGGCTCAGACATGCCTGCATCCTCAGCAAGCCGATGGGAAATCAAAGCATCACGAATCCGAATTGTGCGAAAGCGAATCGAGCCTTGTGACAACAGGTTGCCATACACCTCCGCTTCAATGCGCCCTAGCTCCAATGAGGT